>Ga0172382_10010986_pt1 | contig 12045 bp, 10 predicted proteins | sample Leawel138RmetaG_FD_122245 | JGI IMG/M metagenome (GOLD analysis project Ga0172382, IMG submission 122245) | Leachate microbial communities from a municipal landfill in Southern Ontario, Canada - Leachate well 138R metaG | ecosystem: Engineered > Solid waste > Landfill > Unclassified | place...
CGCCCGTCGCCGAGCCGGGCCGCATAGGCCGCCAGCAGCGCCAGCGGCAGCACCACCGCCGCACCGGCACCGGCCAGCAGCGCCGTATTGAACACCCATCCGGCCAGCCGGCCGTCGACCTGCATGCCGTCGCCCGCCCAGCTGTACAGCAGCAGCAGCGCCGGCAACAGAAAACCGGCCAGCGGCGGCAGGCAGCACCACAGGGTGGCGCGCCAGGCACGCCAGCCGCTCAGGCGAACCCGCGGCGCCGGACGAGCCGAGCGCGCGTGAAACTGCATCCGGCTGCGCGAACCGCGCTCGATCCACATCAGGGCGCCGACGAAGACCAGCAGCATCAGGGCAAGCTGCGCCGCCCCCACCCGGTCGCCCAGGCCCTGCCAGGCGCGGTAGATGCCGGCCGTGAAGCTGTCGACCGCGAAATAGCTGACGGTGCCGAAATCGGCCAGCGTCTCCATCAGCGCCAGCGCCGTGCCGGCCGCCACCGCCGGCCGGGCAACCGGCCAGGTCACCCGCCACCAGACCATATGACGGCTCGAACCGAGCGAACGGGCCGCCTCGGCCAGCGATGGGCTGCGGTCGGCAAAGGCCGCCCGCGACAGCAGATAGACATAGGGATAGAGCGCCAGGCCGAGGAACACCCCTGCTCCGTTGGCCGAGTAGATGTCCGGAAACCAGTACTGGCCGACCTCCAGGCCGGTCAGCCGGCGCAGGCCGGTCTGCAGCGGCCCCCAGGTCGACAGGAAGTCGGTATAGGCATAGGCCATCACGAAGGCCGGCGTCGACAGTGGCAGCACCAGCAGCCAGGCCAGCGCCGTGCGCCCCGGGAAGTCGTAGGCCGCGACCAGCCAGCCGGTCGATACGCCGACCACCGAGACGACACCCACCACGACCAGCGCCAGATGGGCAGTGACCAGCGTGTAGCGCGGCATCACCGTCCCGAACAGGTGGCTCAGCGAGCTGCTGCTGCCGCTGCCGGGCGCGAACGCCAGCCAGACCAGCGCGATGATCGGCGCGGCAACCAGAACGGCCAGCGTCACGACCCCGAGGGTCAGGGGATCGGCATTGCGCTCGCGCAAGACCTTCGCAGGAGGGGATTCGACGACCGCGGACACAGTTCGCTACAATCTCGGGACTGAGAATTATAGTCATTCAGCCGTGCGACCTGCCGAATCCGCCATCCCGCTCGGGCATCCGACCCGCCCTCCCGGCAGTGCCTCGCTGTGCGTCGAAGGACTGGGCGTGAGCTTCGGCGCCGGCGCACAGCGCGTGGTGGCGCTCGACCAGTTGTCGTTCCGGCTGGCGCCCGGCGAGATCGGTTCGCTGCTCGGCCCCTCGGGCTGTGGCAAGACCACCGCCTTGCGCGCGATCGCGGGCTTCGTGCGACCCCAGCACGGCCACATCGCAATCGGCGACCGGGATATCCTTTCTGCGCAGGCCTTCGTGGCACCCGAGCGGCGCAGCGTCGGCATCGTGTTCCAGGACTACGCGCTGTTTCCCCATCTGGACGTCGCCGCCAACGTGGCCTTTGGCCTGCGCAACCGCCCGCCGGCCGAACGCAGCGAACGGGTCGCGGCGATGCTCGAACTGGTCGGCCTGCCCGCCATCGGCAAGCGCTTTCCGCACGAGCTCTCGGGTGGCCAGCAACAGCGTGTGGCGCTGGCGCGCGCCCTCGCCCCGGCACCGTCGATCCTGTTGCTCGACGAGCCCTTCTCCAACCTCGACCCCGACCTGCGCGAGCGGCTGGCGCTCGATCTGCGTGCAATCCTGAAGCGGCACGGTACGACGGCGCTGCTGGTCACCCACGATCAGTACGAGGCCTTTGCGCTGGCCGACAGCATCGGCGTGATGGCCGGCGGGCGGATCGCGCAGTGGGACAGCCCGTACCGGCTCTACCACCAACCCGAAACCCGCCAGGTGGCCGACTTCGTCGGGCTGGGCGCCTTCCTGCCCGGCCGCATCCACCATCGCGACGGCCGCTGCTTCGTCCAGATCGAACTGGGCACACTGCCGTTGCGCGATCGCGCCGATCGGGCACTGGCCGATGCCAGCGCCAACCCGCAGGGTGAAGTCACCGTGCTGCTGCGCCCCGATGACGTGGTCCACGACGATACGAGCCCGTTGCAGGCCGAGGTGATCAACAAGGCCTTTCGCGGCGCCGCCTTTCTCTACACGCTGCGCCTGCCCAGCGGCGCGAGCCTGCTGGCACTCGTGCCCAGCCACCACGACCACGCGATCGGCGAATACATCGGCATCCGCTTCAGTGCCGATCACGTCGTGACCTTTCCGGTCGGGGAAGCGGCGCAGGGCAATCAGCGCGTGGCTGCCTGACAGCCCTTCGCTCGATCAGTGGTCCGTTCCGCTGTAGCTCCACATCGCCACAGTCCGCCCTGCACGGCTGAAACCCATGGCTTCATAGAACTTCACCGCATCACCGTCCGCTGTGAGCATGAGCTGATGAAAGCCGCCATAGCGCTCAAGCATCGCATTCATGAGCTGGCGACCGACTCCCCGGCGATGCCAGTCAGGATGAACAAGCATGTGCGGAAAATAGACGACAAGACTTCCGTCCGAGATCGCGTTCGTCAGCCCAACGAGTCGACCATCTGCGCGTGCGGTGGCGAGCGAATGGGAACCACGAAGCGCTGACAGGAGTTCCTTCGGCTTGCTGGCCGATGACCATCCATTGGCCCGGTAGAGTTCGACCACCTCGTCCGAATCTACCGAGCCCTCAAGGCTGACGATGCAATCGGTCGCTACGTTGCAGTGGCCTGTCATATGTCGACGTTCGCTGATCAGAGGCCGGTGGCGATCAGGAAGGCGCGCCGCGATTCGAAACGGGTTCTCAGCGCTTCCATCCGCATGGCAACCGCCTGGGTATCGCCGCGCCTGACTAACAGGGCGACGGTGCGCGGCGGGTTGATCCGGGCGATCTGTGCGTAGCGCCAGACGCCGTCATCGTCTTCGAACTCGATCCAGTCGCCGCGCACCAGCTGCGCAAAGGCTTCGGCGCCGTCGATCGGCAGCCGGCGCGAACCCGGGATCGGTGGCTCGGCGGCGCCTGGCACAGGAGGTATCGCCGCGCTGCGTGCGCCGGCTGCGTTGCCGGCGCCCGGATCCGGGTCGGCCACGGCACTGGGGCCCGGTCGCCTGCGGTCGCGGGCGTCAGCGGATACGCTGCCTGCGGCGCGCTCACGGCCCGGATCCTTCGGCGGATCCTTCGGGATACTACGCTGCATCCGGCGCAGATGGATCAGGAACAGTTCGTCGAAGAACAACCGATACTCGTCATCCTTGGCGCCGATTTCGCTGACCCCCTGGCTGATCAGCCGGATCAGCGGCGGAATTCGCTGGGCCAGTTCCCGCCGGCTCAGTGATTCGCGCGAATCCAGGCTCCAGACCAGATCGTCGACGACCTGCAGCCCCGACTGGAACTCGACGCTGTCCTCGCCACTGCGCAAGGCCGCAGTGCGCATGTGCCGGAACCAGACCTTGTGCAGGAAGTCGCGAGCCGAATCGGGGACGTCGGTATTCTGGAGCCGCCGGTCGATCAGTGCGCGGACCTTGGCCGTCACCTGCCGTTCCTCGTCACGCCCGGGCCGGCGCGCATAGTCGCGGCGGTTGCGCTGGGCCTGCGGCGATTCGAGCGCCTCACGTTCGCTGGCCACCTGCTCGACCAGCTCGCCGACCTTGCGGGCTGCCCGTGTGTACTCGCGCTCGGCCTGGGTGGCGATCACCGACGAGCGCGTCTTCAGTGCGCCGGCCACCACCTCGACAGCCCAGACGACGGTCTCCAGCCGTCCGAAGAGTTCGCTGTCGCGCGTCAGCTCGTCGGCATAGGCCACTGCGATCGCGCCGAAGTTCTCGACCAGCCGGCGCAGCGATCGTGGCTCCTCGCCGAGGTAGCCGGGGTCGAGCAGCGACAGTGACAACGAAGGGCCCTGCAGCCGCCAGACCAGCGGCTTGACCGGCTCGGGAATCCGCGCATCGTCGACGACATAGTCGAACATCGCAGCCACCACGTCGGTCATGGCAATCTGGCCGGGCGCCACGGCGGCTTCGGCCAGGCCCTTGCGGGCCGCCGCAAAGAACGCGGCCCGCGCATCGCGGGTGAAAGGCGCGAGGCCGGCTCGATGGGCGAAGGCCACTGCATCGGTCGACAGCCCGGCAATCGTCTGCAGGCTGCGCAGCGCTCCGGTTTCCGGCGCAGCGCCCTGGAACTGGCCCAGTGCGGACCGGCCCAGCGCGGCGGCATCGCGCGCCACCGACTGTGCATCGCCACCGACCGAGGTCGCCGGCGGACGGGTACGGCGCCGTGGCCGTGCGCCGGCTTCGGGAGGGGTCGGCGGCTCGGGCGGAACCGGTGGCTCCGACGGCGGAGGCGGCTCTCGCCGTTCGGCCTGCGGCGGCCCTGCCGGTTCACGCCGTCCGGGCGGCGGGCGCCGCTCGGGCGATGCGCGCCGATCGGACGACCTGCGTCGATCCGGCGCCCTGGGAACATCGGCCGAGTCCGGCGTTCCGGGCTGGCCGGCGGCATCGCCTGCAGCGCCGGCCGGCGGTTCCAGCGGCACGATTCCTTCGGAGTGCAGCAGCGAGTCGGCCGAACGGATCGCGGTCGCGATCGGGCCGGTCAATTCTCGAACCAGCGCCTGGCGCAGCGCGCGCCGGGTGTTCGCGGTTTCGGCGACCCCGCCGAGCACGGCGACCATGGCCGATGCGAGGGTGCGCGCTCCGAGCGGATTGGCATCGTCTTCGGCCCAGTACCGGCCGACCAGGCGCTGGATGCGACCGGCGTAGCGGACGTAGTCGGCACCCAGTTCCTCACGCACCGCAGCCGCCAGTGCACCGGCCAAGATCTGCGTTTCGAGGGCCTCGTGTTCGAGCAGCGACAGTGCGTCGTCATCGCGGGTCCGCTCCAGGTTCCTGAGCACACGCCGCGCCAGCTCCTCGGGCACCCGCGCCGAGCGCACGATCGACTCCCGCCCGAGCGTCCTGGCAGCTGATTGCATGGCCTGGCGATCGTACGAGTCGGCAACGCTGCCGGCCTGCCGCTCCAGTTCCACCGACACCCCGATCAGCGCTTCACGCAGGGCCCGCGACAAAGCCATGCCCATCGTCTCGCGCACGCGGGCGAACATTCTCGGCAGCGGGGCCGAAGGGGTGTTTTGGGTGGGACTCACGGCCGCTGATCGTAAGCGATCAAGGCACGCCCGCGCTGTGAACTAGTCCTACAATCCAGCGTTCCACGATGGCCTGCCACCCCCGCGGCGGATCGAATTGCGAGCGCCCATGATGAGCGTCACGACCATTGCCTTCGACCGGCTCGCGCTGACCGCGCTCGAGATCGCCGGCACGCTGGCCTTCGCAATGTCGGGGCTGGTTGCCGCGAGCCGGCGCCGGATGGATATCGTCGGGGTGGCCGCCGTCAGCTTCTTCGCTGCCTTCGGCGGCGGCACGCTGCGCGATCTCCTGCTCGATCGCAGGCCGTTCTTCTGGGTCGAGTACGACGGCTATGTCTGGGCCGTGCTGGCGCTGGCCCTGTTCGGCGCGCTGGGCCTGCGGATCGCCCGGCTGTCGCCGACCGCCCGGCCGATGCTGTGGGCCGACGCGCTCGGCCTGGGCCTGTTCGCCGCCTCGGGTGCCGGCACTGCGGCGGGGCTCGGCCAGTCGGCAATCGTCTGCGCGCTGATGGGCGTCGTCACGGCGGTGTTCGGCGGGGTCATGCGCGACCTCCTCTGCAACGAAATCCCGGTGGTGTTTCGCGATCGGCGACCGTATGCAATCTGTGCGTTTGCCGGCGCCTGGGTCTACCTGGCAGTGGCGGCCACGCCGGCTACCGACTGGCTGGCCCTGACCGCCGGCATCGTCACCGCGACCGGCCTGCGGCTGCTCTCGCTGGCACGCGACTGGCATCTGCCGGCCCCGCCCGAGCAGGCAGATCACTGAGCCGGCCGGCCGTCTCCGGCGGGTCTCGTACGAGCCTGCTATGGCGACCCGCCGCGGCCCGTATTACAGTTGACACCGTATTCGGCGCCCTCTAACATGAACGATGATTCATCAATCATAAACCGAGACCTCGATCGAGCCGGATCCGGTCCCGAATCGACCCCGAACCCTGAGGAGACACTCATGCGCAAGGAAAATACCGCTCCGACCCAACCGCAGCGCCGCAAGCTGATCCAGGGCGCCACCGCTTTCGCCGGCCTGGCCGGCGCCGGCTTCCCGATGATCTCGCTGGCACAGAACAAGCCGATCCGGGTCGGCATGCCGACGATCCTGTCCGGCCGGGTGGCCACACTGGGCCTGTCCTCGCGCTACGCCGTCACGATGGCGGTGAACAAGTTCAACGCCGCAGGCGGCCTCAACGGCCGGCCGATCGAGATGGTCATCCGGGACTCGAAAGGACAGCCGCAGGAAGCGGCGCGGGTCGCGCGCGAGCTGATCAACACCGACGGCTGCGAGATGCTGATCGACGCCGAGGCCTCATCGGGTGCCTTCGCCGTCCATGAGGTCGCGCGCGATCTCGGCGTGCTGTGCATCCACACCAACTCCGAAACCTCGTCGCTCACTGCCGATCCGAAACTGCGGATCCCCAACGCGTTCCGCTGCGCGCGCCAGGGCATTCACGATGCGGTCGTCGGGGGTGCCTATGCGGCCCAGGCCGCCCGGGAGCTCAAACTCCGACGCTGGATGACGATCTCGCCCGACTACGCCTACGGCCGCGACACGACCGCCGAGTTCCTGATGTACCTGAAGCACTTCAACCCGGACATCGAAGTCACCGGCGATGTCTGGCCGAAGATCTTCCAGCCCGACTACAGCGAGGTCATCACCCGCCTCGTCCAGGGCCGGCCGCAAGCCATCTACTCGGCGCTGTGGGGCGGCGACCTGAGCTCCTTCATCGACCAGGGCAACATCTACGCCCTGTTCAAGGACCGCCATTTCTTCGCCGTCAACATGGCCGACTACACGGTGCTTACGCAGATCAAGAACGTGCCGCCCAACCTGCATTCGGGCAACCGCTACCTGCGCAGCTTCCCGAACACGCCCGCCAACAACGCCTGGGCCGACGAATACTTCGCCGCCCACAAGGAGATGCCGACCAACTGGGCGTGGCAGAACTCGCTGGCGGTGGCCTTCCTGACCGAGGCGATGAAGAAGGCGGGCAGCGCCGACGGCGCGAAGATCGCCGATGCGCTGCGCGGCATGACCATCGATTCGCGCAGCGGCGCCGACGGCACGGTGACCATGCGTGCCGAAGACAGCACGCTGGTCGGCTATGCGGTGGGCTGGGGGGTGCTCTCGAACAAGGAGCCCTACATGGCGAATCCGGTTGCGGGCGACTGGAAGACGATCGCCGAACTCGAAACCGAGTGGAAGAAAAGCAAGGGCTGGGCCTGACCTGGCCCGGCCGGGCCTGACCCCCTGACACCCTGCGGCCCTCCGGGGCGGTTTCGACCGCCCCGGTCCGCCGGCGCCGCAGCCGGTCGAGCGGCGACAGATCCGTTCGTGCAGGCCAGGAGACACACTTGAATCCCAACGAACTCATCGAATGCGTGACCTCACTGTCATGCATCGTCACCCAGACCAGCACCGGCCTGATCATCGGCGCGCTGCTGTTCCTGGTGGCAACCGGACTCACGCTGATCTTCGGCGTGCTCGGCGTGGTCAACTTCGCCCACGGCTCGCTCTACATGCTCGGCGCCTACACCGCCATGAGCGCGTATCACACGACCGGCAGCTTCCTGCTGGCTGCACTGTTCGCGGGCCTGGCCGTCGGCCTGTTCTCTCTGGTATTCGAGCGCTTCTTCATGCGCCGCGTCTACGACGCCGACGTGCTGATGCAACTGCTCGTCTGCTACGCCTTCATCCTGATCCTCGATGACGTGGTCAAACTGATCTGGGGGGCCGAGTTCAGGTCGATGGGCATGCCCGAGGCCTTCCAGGCGCCACCGTTGTTCATCGGAGGCGGCATCATTCCGGTGTTCTACATGTACCTGATCGCGGCCTCGGCGGTGATTGCATTCGGACTCTGGTTCCTGCTGACCCGGACCCGGGTCGGCAAGATCGTGCGGGCTGCCGCGCACAATCCGACGATGACTTCTGCCCTCGGGCTGAACACCCGCATGATCTATGCCGGTGTATTCGCCTGCGGCGGGGTGCTCGCCGGCCTGGCCGGCGCCCTCGCCGCACCGGTACGCTCGATGTCGCCCGGAATGGGTTTCTCGATCCTGATCGAATCCTTCATCGTGACCGTCATCGGCGGCATGGGCTCGGTCAGCGGCGCGCTGGTCGGCGCCCTGCTGATCGGGCTGGTCCGCTCGTTCGGCTCGATCGGCTTCCCGCTGTTCGTCGAAGGAATGATGTTCATCGCGATGGCGCTGATTCTCATCCTCAAACCCAGCGGCCTGCTGGGCGGTCCGGAGCAGCGCACATGAGCAAGGCCGTTTCGGATACCCCGGGGCAGCGTCCCGGCCCGGCCGCAGCAGGCGGCGCGGGCCTGGGCAGGGAACTGACCTGCGCCCTGATCGGGCTGGCCATCCTGGCCGCCATCCCGCTGCTCTCGCCGTCACGACTGGTGATGGACTTCGTGATCCGGCTGGCCGCCTTCGGCGTCTTCGCCACCTCGCTGAACATCCTGATCGGCTACGGCGGAATGGTGTCGTTCGGGCACTCGATGTTCTTCGGCGCCGGCGCCTATGTCTTCGGTCTGCTGATGCAGAAAGCCGGCACCTCGATTCCGGTGGCCATCCTCGGCGCCGTGGTGTTCTGCGCCGCGATGGCACTGGTGGTCGGCGCGATCTGCGTGCGCCTCAAGGAGATCTATTTCGCGTTCCTGACGCTGGCCTTCCAGATGCTGACCTACTCGGTCATCCTGTCGTGGATGTCGATGACCGGCGGCGACCAGGGTCTGATGGGGGGAATTCCCAGGCCGGTCTTCCTCGGCATCGACCTGGCCAGGGTGGAAGTCCTCTACTGGTTCGCCTGCGCGATGGGGATCGGCTGCCTGCTGCTGATGCGGATGATCCTGCAGTCGCCATTCGGCTACACCCTGAGAATGGTGCGCGACAATGCCGATCGCGCGCGTTTCCTGGGCATCGACGTCTGGCGGGTCAAGTTGCAGGCCTTCATCCTGGCGGGTGCGTTCGCCAGCATCGGCGGTGTGATCATGGCCTTGTTCGTGTCGGGCGCCTACCCGGAATTCAGCTACTGGACGATGTCGGGCGAGGCCGTCTTCATGATCATGATGGGCGGCCTGCACGTGTTCATCGGCCCGCTGGTCGGCGCCGGCCTGCTGCTGATGTTCAACGACGTGGTCACCCGCACCACCGAACTGCACGGCATTGCACTGGGCATCATCGTCCTGATCTTCGCGCTGGGCTTCAAACGCGGCATCACGGACTTCGTGGTGCAGCGCTGGCGCCAGCTGCGCAAGGCCTGAGCCGGGGCTTCGCAAGAGACGAGACCGATACATGACAGAGACTCCCCTGAGCGTCGTCACGGGCGGCGCAAGCGGCATCGGCCTGGCCTGCGCCCGCCTGCTGGCGGCCCGCGGCGACCGGGTTGCCGTGGTCGACCTTCCGGGCACGACACTGCCCGACGATCTGCGCGAAGCCGGCATTCGAATCTACGACTGTGACGTTTCCCGGGAAGACGCCGTGCACGCGACCGCACAGGCCATCGAAGACGCGCAGGGGCCGGTCGGCGTGCTGGTCAACAGCGCCGGCATCATCCAGTTGCGCCAGCCACCCGAGCAGATGCCGATGCAGCTCTGGGACCAGGTCGTCGCCGTCGACCAGCGCGGCACCTACCTGTGCTGCGTGGCCTTCGGCGCGCGCATGGTGACGCGCGGCGCAGGCAGCATCGTCAACATCGCCTCGATCACCGGCTCGCGCTCAGTGCCGCTGCACGCCTATGCACCGGCCAAGGCCGCGGTCATCTCCATCACCCGCTGCCTGGCTGCCGAATGGGGAAACTCGGGCGTGCGGGTCAACTGTGTCTCGCCCGGCTACACGCTGACCCCGGCGCTGCAGGCCGCCATCGATCGCGGCGACCGCGACCCCGGCGACCTGACCCGGACGGCCGCGCTCGGGCGCATGGTCACGCCCGAAGAAGTCGCGCAGGCCGTCGGTTTTCTCGCTTCTGCGGCCGCCTCGGCCATCACCGGTGTCGATCTTCCGGTCGATGCCGGCTGGCTGGTCGGCACCCCCTGGATGACCTACGGCGGCCTGCCGGCCGCCCGCAGCAGCGCTGCACCACAATCGGGAGCCCGCTGATGCTGCGCGCCGAGAATCTTCGCAAGTCGTTCGGCGGCGTGGTCGCGACCAATGATGTCTCGATCGAATTCCCCAGGCATTCGCTCAGCGCGGTCATCGGCCCCAACGGCGCCGGCAAGACCACCTTCTTCAACCTCATCTCGGGGGCTCTGACTCCCGATTCGGGGCGCATCCTGCTCGAAGGCCAGGACATCGTCGGCCTGCCCAGCAGCGAGATCGTGCGCCGCGGGATCGGCCGCGCCTTCCAGGTCTCCAAGCTGTTCAAGACGCTGACGGTCGAGGAGTCGCTGCGCGGTGCGCTGATGTCGCCGCTGGGCAAGTCGCTGAAGCTCACCGGACGCTTCCCGCTGCGCGAGACTCGCGACCGCGCCCACGAGGTCATGACCAGGCTAGGCCTGCAGAGCAAGGCCGACGTCGTCAGCGGTAATCTGTCGCACGGTGACCAGAAGCTGCTCGACATGGCGCTGGCACTGGTGCTCGGACCGAAGGTCCTGCTGCTCGACGAACCGGTCGCCGGGATGGGTCCGGAGGAACGCGAGCAGATGATCGAAACCGTCTACGCGCTGTGGCAGCAAGGCGGCCTGACCATCGTCCTGATCGAGCACGACATGGAAATCGTCTTCCGGGTCTCGCAGCGCATCCATGTGCTGTCCCACGGCGCGCTGCTCGCCGAAGGCAATCCCGACGAAATCCGCAACCACCCTGCCGTCATCGAAGCCTATCTCGGCACGCCGCGCGAGGCCCGCCCATGAGCAGCACCGTTCTCGAGGTCGTCGACATCGATGCCTTCTACGGCACAAGCCAGGTCCTCTTCGACATGTCGCTCACGGTGACCCGGGGCGAGACCCTGGCGCTGCTCGGGCGCAACGGCGCCGGCAAGAGCACGACGATGAAGGCCATCGCCGGCATCGTCCCGACGCGCCACGGCGATATCCGCCTGCTGGGCAAGCCCGTGCGGGGGGAAGCCACGCACACGATCGCACGCGCCGGAATCGGCTACGTTCCCGAAGACCGGCAGATCTTTCCCGACCTCAGCGTCGAGGACAATCTGCTCATCGCGATCAAGCGGGGCGTGGACGGCCGCTCGGAGTGGCCGCTCGAACGGGTCTACGAAATGCTGCCGCTGCTCACCCCGCTGCGCACCCGCCTGGGCGGCCAGTTGTCTGGCGGCGAACAGCAGATGCTGACGGTGGGCCGCTCGCTGATGGGCAATCCGAGCGTGCTGCTGCTCGACGAGCCCAGCGAAGGGCTGGCGCCCATCATGGTCCAGAAGATCGGCGACCTGATCGAAGCGCTGCGCAAGCTCGGCACCACCATCGTGCTGGCCGAGCAGAACCTGCATTTCTGTCTCGACCTGGCCGACCGGGCGGTCGTCATCGACCGCGGCACCGACGTCTTCACCGGTACGATCACCGAGCTCAACGCCGACGCCGAGATCAAGCAGCGTTACCTGTCGGTCTGACCCCTGCCGATCCGTACTGCCTCCGTACCGCCATGACCGCACCCTTGACCGAACGCCCCGCCTTCGACCTGTCGGACACCCGCATGCTGGTGACGGGCGCTGCCGGCGGCATCGGCTCGGCCACGGCAAAGCTGTGCGCCAGCCTCGGCGCCCGCCTGGTTCTGACCGACTTCCGCGGCCGTGAAGCCATGGAGACGCTCGCCCACGAGCTCGGCGGCGTCGAGTCCATCCATCTGTGCGACGTCGGCGACCGGGCCGCCGTCGAACGGATGGTCGACAACCTGGCGCCGTTGTCGGCGCTCGCCGACA
>Ga0172382_10010987_pt1 | contig 12045 bp, 9 predicted proteins | sample Leawel138RmetaG_FD_122245 | JGI IMG/M metagenome (GOLD analysis project Ga0172382, IMG submission 122245) | Leachate microbial communities from a municipal landfill in Southern Ontario, Canada - Leachate well 138R metaG | ecosystem: Engineered > Solid waste > Landfill > Unclassified | place...
CGGCAAAGAAGCCGAGCACCTTGGACCCGGAGAAACCCTCGGGACCGGCAGCAATCAGGGCGCCGACGATGATCACCGAGGAAATGGCGTTGGTCACGCCCATCAGCGGGGAATGCAGCGCCGGAGTGACGCTCCACACCACATAGAAGCCGAGGAACACGGCCAGCACGAACACGGTCAGCAGATACCAGAACTCGTTCCCGCCAGCGGCGGCGGCGGGAATGGCCTCGGCCGCCATGCTGGACGCCTGCGCGGCCAGGATCTGGGCGTTGGTGGCCAGCTCACCGGCCTTTTCTGCCAGGGCCTTGGCGGCCTCGGTCACGGAATGGGTGTCCATTGTGTTCTCCTTTCCGTCAGCCGGCGGTGGCGAGCATCGGGTGAACGACGGCGCCGTCGCGCGTGACCAGCGAACCCTTCACGAGGTCGTCTTCCCAGTCGATCTTCAGGCCCTTGGTCTCCTTGTCGACCATGAGCAGCAAGAAGTTCAGCAGGTTCTTGGCGAACAGCGTGGAGGCGTCGCCAGCCAGACGGGACGGCGTGTTGGTGTAGCCGACGATCTTCACGCCGTGCTTTTCCACCACCTTGCCCGCTTCGGTCAGTTCGCAGTTGCCGCCGGTTTCGGCCGCGAGGTCGATGATGACCGAGCCATGCTTCATGGTCGCGACCTGCTCGGCGGTCACCAGCTTGGGCGCCGGGCGGCCGGGAATGAGCGCCGTGGTGATGACCACGTCGGCCTTCTTCAGGTGATCGCCCAGGATCTGCTTCTGCTTGACGAAGTATTCCGGCGGCATTTCCTTGGCGTAGCCGCCAGCGGTTTCCGCCTCCTTCTCCATTTCCTCGTCCACCACGACGAACTTGCCGCCCAACGAGGCGACCTGTTCCTTGGTGGCCGGGCGGACGTCGGTGGCGAACACCACGGCGCCCAGGCGCTTGGCGGTCGCAACGGCCTGAAGACCAGCCACGCCGGCCCCGTAGATCAGCACGCGCGCCGGAGCAACCGTGCCGGCGGCGGTCATCATCATCGGAAACGCACGGCCGAATTCGGCGGCGGCATCGATGACGGCCTTGTAGCCGGCGAGGTTGTTCTGCGACGACAGGATGTCCATGGACTGGGCGCGAGTGGTGCGCGGCATCAGTTCCATGGCAAACGCAGTGATTTTGCGGGCGGCCAGGGCGTCAACCAAGGCACGCTCGGTCAGCGCCATCAGATGGCACATCAGCACCGAGCCTTCCTTGAGGAGCGCGATTTCGTCGGTCCCCTCGTCGGCGGTCATCGGGCGCTGCACCTTCAGGACGACGTCGGCATCGGACAGCGTGCTCTTGGCGTCTTTTCCGATGGTCGCGCCGGCCGAGGTGAAGTCGGCGTCGGTCACACCGGCACCAAGCCCCGCTCCCTGCTCCACGATGACGTCGCAGCCCAGGCCGACGAGCTTCTTCACCGTGTCCGGCGAAGCGGCTACACGCGCCTCTCCGGCGCGCCGCTCCTTCGGTATGGCGATCTTCATTGGGCGTACCCCTTATCGATGATTAGTTCTGCGTTGCAACAATATGGCAGCCAACATGCCTGTTCCGGCCACATTTGCCAAGTGGGAGAGACCTAGTTTTTGCGTCCTGAACGTCCCAAATGAGGCCGAAGTATTACTGTAGGGTAGGGATGGGCGGGAACTTGACCCACCCGCCCTACCCGTTTTACCGGGATAGGAGGTCGAATGGTCCACTCTGTTCGCCGGCGCTTACACCGGATGCTGGCAGTGGCTTTGGCTGTACTGGCCGCTAGTGGCGTCTGTGGTCCGGGAATCGCCGCCGTGAACATTGACCCGCCGCCACTCGATGCTGGCCCCCTGCGCTACCGGGGCGCCTGGGGTGGGATGCATGTGGCTGACGTGACGTTGACGCTACGGGGAGATTCTGAGGCGTACTGGGGCGACATGGACATCAACACCCGTGGCCTTCTCGGCTGGGCATTCGACTGGATGGGCGTTCTGCACACCCGAGGTGCGGTCACTGGCGATGCGCGGTTGCGTCCCGACGCCTTCGAGCGGCGCTTCACGCAGGCCAACGACAGTGGCGCAGTGACCATTGAATACGATTCGACCGGACTTGCCCAGGGGTTCGAGGATGGCGAGCCTCAGAATGGCGTCTCGCCAGACCTGCGGCGCGGCACGGTGGATCCCCTGGCCGCGCTGATCGCTCTGCGCCAGCACATCCTGAGCGGCCGGTCTGGAATAGTGACCATGCCGGTCTTTGACGGCAAACGCCGCATCGACGTGATCGCCACCATCGAACCGGCCCGCTCCGTCCGCGTCGGCCGCACCGACCATCAAGCCGTGCCCGTCACCGCCACCATTACCCCCGTCGCCGGATTCAAGCCCAAACAAATACGTGGCTGGTCATCAAGCGCCCTGCACGTCCTGTTCAGCGCCGACAATCACGCCCTGCCGCTCCGCATCCAGGTTGACAGCATGGTCGGCACGGCGGTCCTGACGCTCCGCTGACTGGACAAAGGCAGGCACAGGCGCCCTGCGCGAGTTTGGCCCGTATGCCAAGGCCGCAGGCATGCACCGCGGACGGACCCGACCCTGGCGGGCCTGGAGCCGGTACTAGGCACAAAGCTTCCAAAGAGGTAAGCCGCCTGCGTCCCTACGCTTTCGCGGCGAAACAGGAACCCAATCCACACCCTAACGGTTGCCTTCGTACCACTTGCGTTACGAAGACAACCAAAGGGCGCGAGAAATGCTGAACGGAAGCGGTGCCATTGCTGGTCCCTCCCTGACCCTCGGGCTGCGGGCGCGCCTTGCCGAAGCCTGGAAGCGCCGCGATCCGCTGACAGCCACGCACTTGCAGGCCCACGCTGTACTCCAAGACGCCGTTGCGCAGGATTATCATGGGGATGCCGACGCAGCCGCCGCCGGCTTTGCCCTGGCGCGGGAGTTGTTCGACCGCTCCGGCGACGTCATCGGCGGCGCTCGGGCCAGCCTGATGGCGGCCGAACATGCCCTTCGCAATGGCAGGCTGGACACCGCGCGAGACGCCGCCAATGCCGCCCGCGGCGGGTTCGGCAGTCTGAAAAACATCCCTGGAGAGGCTGCCGCGTTGCGCCTGATCGGCACTGTGGATTTACGCCAAATGCGGCTCCAGGATGCCCGTGACCACTTCGACGCCGCCCTTGAACTGCTGGAAACCACCGGCAACCAGACGGCACAGGCTGCCGTGCTGCATACGCTGGGCGATCTTGACCTGCGCCTGGGCAAAGTTCACGTGGCCCGATACGAATTGGAACATTCGCTGCGCCTATACACGGCGGACAAGAACCTGCAAGGCCAAGCCTGCACGCTGCAAAGCCTGGGTGATCTGGCCCGCAGCCAGGACGAACCAGCCATGGCCACGGACTGCTATGGCAAGGCACTCGATTTGCTGGGGCAAACCGGCGACGTACCGGGCATGGCCCAACTCCACCTGGACCTCGCCCGACTGGCCCTCGACGCTGCCGATCCCGACGATGCCCTCGCACATGCCGCCGAAGCAATCTGCCTGTATGATGCCATTGAGCAACCCACCGGCAGCGCCCATGGACGGTATTTGAGCGCCTTGGCCGCGCTGCAACGCCGCGACATCACGACGGCCCATGCCATGGCCCGCAGCGCGCTAGACCTCTATCGCGCGCATGGCGAAGACACCTTTGCACACAGCGCGGAAACCCTGGTGCAACACCTGCGGCCGGCCCACAGCACGCAGCGCGCCTAACGCACCCCCGGCCAGGGGCGCAAATCAGTGCGGATGCCCGGTGAGAACCGCAGGTGGCAAGTGCTGCAATCGGCCTCAAGCTCGGCCAAGGCCTTGGCAGCCAACGCTTTGTCATCATCCAGCGCGGCATCGCGGAGTGCCAGGGCATGGCCCTGGGCGGTGGCGGCGAGCTGAAGAAAGTCGCTCCAATCCCGGCGCACCTCGGCAACGGCTTCGGTGGGCGGCACGAAGGAGCCTTCCGGGTATTGGACCTGCATGTCGCCGAGCAAGCCCGCCATGATCTCCGCCCCTTCGGCGGCGGCCTTGCGATCCAATGCTCCGGGCCGCGCCGTCAAGTCGCTGAGCATGAGCCACATGGCTTCCAGTTGACGCATGGTATCCTGCCGCGCCGCGATCACTTCGGGCGCATTTAGGGCGGGAGGCACCAGTTCCTGAGCCGCCGCCCCCACATACGTCGCCAGCCAGATGGCCGCCGCCAGCTTCCACGCCATGTCAGTCCTCCGCCGAATGGTCCTTGGAGGGTAACACCCGAGCCGCGCCTGCGGATCACCGTCACCCGCCCTTGGCGGCTTGGGCGGTGCGTTCCTGCTGTATCCGCAGCGTTTCGGGAGGCCATGTGCTTTTGATGTATGCCAGGACCGCCCAGATTTCGCGGTCGCTCAGGACGTCGCCGAATGCCGGCATGTCGCTGACATAGCCTTCGGGAGCAAAGGGGGCGATGCCGCGCTTGGTGATGGCAAACAGTTGCTGGTCAGGGTGATGCCATGTGTGGCCGGTCTCATCGTGCGGCGGCGCAGGCAGCGAGCCGTTGTCCTTGCGGGTGCGCCATTCCGGCGTTTCCCCTTCAAGGGTGGCACCATGGCAGGACGCACAGTGCTCGCCGTAGACCTGTTGGCCCAACGCGACCGTCTCCGGGGCGACAAGATCTTCATCCTGCGGCCACGGCGCCAGAAAAGCAGCCAACGCCACTCCTGCCGCCAGCGCCAAGCCGGACAGCATCCATTTCCGCCGCGACATCATACCTCCACCGGGTCCTTACCGACCAAAGCCAAAGCCTCGGCCTGACGTTGATGAAGGGCGTCTTCGTCAAATCCGGCAATGAGGCTGTGGAACATTTCGTACCAGTTGATCTCGGCCTTGAGGTGCAGGAACACCGACCCCAGGCCGATGGCGGCGCGGTCCATCAACACGAACTCGCGCGGCGGCGTGACCCCGCCGATGGCCCGCAGGTCCATGTGAACCTTCTCGGCCACCCGGCGGCCATAGGTGCCCGCCGTGGCGGCGCTGTCGGCGATCAGGCGCGGGCGGTCCTCCATCAGCGGGGCGTACACGAACGCCGCCCACTGGTTCAGCACGGCGATCAGATCGGCGCTAAGGTTCTTGAAGCCCCATGTCTCGTAGGCATGGACGGCCAACTCCTGATCGCCGTCGCGCAGGGCATTGTATAGATCGATCACTCCACCCACGAAACTGGGTTTGAACACCCGGATGGCGCCAAAGTCGAGCAGGTTGATCGCCCCATCCTCGCGCACCGTGTAGTTCCCCAGGTGCGGATCTCCGTGAATGACGCCATAGCCATAGAACGGCACGTACCACGCCCGGAACATATTCATGGCGACCCGGTTGCGCATGTCCTGGTCAGCCGTGTCGGCCACCGCCTTCATGCGCCCGCCGTCCAGCCACGTCATGGTCAGCAACCGGCGGGAGGTCAACTCGTCAAGCACATCGGGCACATGCACATGGGCCTCGTCGCGCAGCATGTGGCGATAGAGCGCCATGTTGCGCGCCTCATGCTCGTAATCCAGTTCCTCGCGCAGACGGGCGGCGATCTCGTGCTGGATTTCGCTGGTGTCGATGGCTTGGTCATAGCGCCGGTACAGCGCCAGGATGACGTTGAGCTGCCGCAGGTCGGCATCGACGACGCTCTGCATATCCGGGTACTGGAGCTTGCAGGCCAGCAGGCGGCCGTCATGCGCCACTGCCTTGTGGACCTGCCCCAGCGAGGCCGCCGCGGCAGCCTCGTGGGTGAAGGACTTGAACCGGGCTTCCCAATCCGGTCCCAGTTCGGCCGCCATGCGCCGCTTGACGAACGGCCAGCCCATATGCGGCGCGTCGGCCTGTAGCTGGGCCAGTTCCATGGCGTATTCTTCGGGCAGGGCATCGGGGATGGAGGACATGATCTGCGCCACTTTCATGAGCGGCCCTTTCAGGCCGCCCAGGGCTTGGCGCAGTTCCGTCGCGTGCTTGGCTTTGTCCAGACGCAGGCCGAGGAAACGCTCCCCGGCCAGCCGCGCACCCAGCCCGGCCATTGCCGTGCCGACCTGCGCATAGCGGCGCATGGACCCGCCGAAGCGCCGTTCGTCTCTCCCAGTACCCTGCTCCGCCATCAGACTTCCTTTTCCAGTTCGTCGATGAAGCCTTCGACCACCGCAAGGCCCTTCTTCCAGAACCCAGGGTCCGAGGCATCCAGGCCGAACGGCTCCAGAAGTTCGCGGTGGCGCAGGGTGCCACCCGCGCGCAGCATGTCCATGTACTTTTCCTGGAAGCCCGGCTCACCCTGCTCGTAAACGCCATACAAGGAGTTCACGAGGCAATCGCCAAACGCATAGGCATACACATAGAACGGCGAGTGCACGAAGTGCGGGATGTACGCCCAATAAGTGGCGTATTCATCGTCGTACCGGAACGCCGGGCCGAGGCTTTCGACCTGCACGGTCATCCAGATTTCGCCCAGTCGTTCGGTGGACAGTTCGCCGTTGCGGCGCTCGGCGTGGACTTGGCGCTCGAACTCGTGGAAGGCGATCTGGCGGACCACGGTGTTGAGCATGTCCTCGACCTTGGACGCCAGCAGGACGCGGCGGCGCTTGGGGTCTTTCTCGGCATCGACCATGGCGCGGAAGGTCAGCATTTCGCCGAACACCGATGCCGTCTCGGCCAGGGTCAACGGGGTGTTGGACATCAACGTGCCTTGCTTCCCGGCCAGCACCTGATGCACCCCGTGGCCGAGTTCATGCGCCAGCGTCATGACGTCACGCCCACGGCCCATGAAGTTGAGCAGCAGGTACGGATGAGCGCTCGGCACCGTCGGATGGGCGAACGCACCCGACGCCTTGCCCGCCCGCGCCGGAACGTCGATCCAGGCATTGTCAAAAAACCGCCGTCCGACCTCGCCCAGCGCCGGGGAGAACCGGTGGTAGGCGTCCATCACCAAGCCCTTGGCCTCGTCCCACGACCAGCGGCGGTCATCGTCCTCGGGCAGCGGCGCATTGCGGTCCCAGTAGTCCAGCGTATCGACCCCAAACCACTTGGCCTTCAGGCTGTAGTAGCGGTGCGACAGGCGCGGATAGCTGTCCTTGACCGCGCCGACCAGCGCCTCGACCACCTGATCCTCGACCTGGTTGGCAAGGTTGCGCGACGCCATCGGGCTGGGATAGCGGCGCCACTTGTCCTCAAGCTCCTTGTCCTTGGCGAGCGTATTGGTAATCAGGCCGAACAGCCGGATGTTGTCGCCAAGAACCCCGCCCAGCGCCTTGGCGGCCTTTTTGCGCGCCGCCGGGTCGCGGTCGGACAGCATGGTCATGGCCTCGGTGATGGTCAGGTCCTTGCCGTCGATGGGGAAGCGCAGGGCCGCCATGGTTTCATCGAACAGGCGGACCCACGACTGCGCGCCGGTGATGTCCTTTTCGTGCATTAGCTTTTCAAGGTCGTCGGTAAGCTGATGGTCCTTGAACAGCCGCACATCGCGCACCCACGGCGCATAGTGGGCAGCCTCGGGGGCGGCCATCATTTCGGCCAGTCGGCCGTCGTCCAGGCGGTTGATCTCCAGCGTGAAGAACAGGGTCTGGGTGGAGATGTCCGTGCCCTTCTCGTTCAGCCCCTGATAGAAGCGCCCGATCTCGGGGTCGGACACGTTCCCGGCGTGCAGCAACTGCCCGTAGGACAGGATGCGGTACAGCACTTCGCACAGGGCCTCGTACTCGGCGATGGCCGCGCCGAATGCAGCACCATCCAGACTCGACACCTTGCCGAGATAGCGCCCCGAAAAAGCCCGCGCCGCCGCGTCCACCGAGGCGAGGTCGTTCTTCAGTTCGGGCGAGTCCGGCCCCGGATAAAGGTCAGACAAATCCCACACCGGCAAATCCGCAGGACCGGCGGCCCCACTTCCGTCCTTGTCCATGACTTCGGGGCTCTGGATGCTGCGGTACGACATAAGGGGTGTCTCCTGTTCAGGTGGTGCGGGCCATATGGGGTCTGGACGATCGGGCGGCAACAAGCCGACGGGCGACATTCGGCCCAAGTCCCGGCATGATGGCCAAGGCAGGCAAAAAGCACAGCACAAAAAGCCCCAGGAGGACGACTTGGCCGGACGCGCGATTGATTTTCCTCATGCAACCAGCCTCACCGGCATGTTTTATGACCAAGCTGGCGCGATGCCGCACCGCCCCCTTCTGTGGCGCAAACAGGACAACCAGTGGCACTCCATCACCTGGGAGCAGGCCGCCTCCTCGGTCACGGCACTGGCGAACGGCCTGATCGCGTCGGGACTTCGGGCGGGCGACCGCGTGGTGGTGGTGTCGGAGAACCGGCCGGAATGGTGCATGGCCGATCTCGCCATCATGGCATTAGGGGGCATCACCACCCCGGCCTACACCACCAACACCGTCAACGACCACCTGCACATCCTCAACGACGCCGAGGCTGCGGCGGTGATCGTATCCACCGCCAAGCTCGCCGGGCCGGTGTTCCAGGCCGCCGCCCATGCCCGGCGCAAGCCTCTGGTCGTGATCATGGAGACGGCGGGCCTGCGCCAAAATCCCGGTGTCGAAACCCTATCCTGGGACGACGTGGTAGCGCTCGGCGCCGGCCTTCCCCGGCCCGATGCGGTGGCCCGCACCCAGCGCCACACCACGGCCTGCATCATCTACACGTCCGGCACCGGCGGCGCGCCCAAGGGCGTGGTACTCAGCCATGGGGCCATCCTGCGCAACTGCGCGGGGGCGTATAAGGTGCTGCTGGAACTAGGCCTGTCCGACGAGGCGTTCCTGTCGTTCCTGCCGCTGTCCCATGCCTATGAGCACACCGCCGGGCAGTTCTTCCCGCTGACCCTGGGCGCGCAGATTTACTATGCGGAAAGCATTGATGCGCTGTCTGCCAACCTCCAGGAAGCCCGGCCAACCATCGTGACCGCAGTGCCGCGCCTTTATGAAGTGCTGCGGCAAAAGGTTTTGCACGGCGTCCGCCGTCAGGGCGGGTCTACGGAGAAATGGTTCAACCGCACCTTGGCGCTGGGCATGAAGCGTCAGACCGCGCCGCAGGACCTCACCGTGACCGAGCGCCTTCTGGATGTCCTGTGCACCCTGCTGGTCCGCCGCAAGGTCGCCAAGCGGTTCGGTGGGCGGCTGAAATGTTTCGTGTCGGGCGGCGCGCCGCTGAACCCGGAAGTCGGCATGTTCTTCACCGCTCTTGGGGTGCGCATCCTCCAGGGCTATGGACAGACCGAGGCCGCGCCGGTCATTTCGGTCAACATTCCGAGCAATATCAAGATGGAAACCGTCGGCCCGCCACTGGACGGCGTGGACATGAAGATTGCCGAGGACGGCGAGATTTGCGTGCGCGGCGAAATGGTCATGCAAGGGTACTGGAACAACCCCGAGGCCACCGCCCAAGTCATCAATGCCGACGGCTGGCTGCACACCGGCGACATCGGGGAGATCGACGGCGACGGATTCCTACGCATCACCGACCGCAAGAAGGATATCATCGTCAACTCGGGCGGCGACAACGTCTCCCCCCAGCGGGTCGAGGGATTCCTGTGCCTGGAGCCAGAAATCGGGCAGGCCATGGTCCACGGCGACAAACGGCCCCATCTGGTGGCGCTGATTGTGCCCGACATGGACTTCTTGCACTCCTGGGCGCGCAAGCACAACCGCGAACCGGATCTTGCCGGCCTTGCCAACGACCCCGACTTCCGCCGCCCCATCAGCGACGCCATCGGACGGGTCAACCGCACCCTGTCGCAGACCGAAAAAGTCCGCCGCTTCACCATTGCGGCGGAACCGTTCTCGGTCGAAAACGAGATGATGACCCCCACCCTGAAAATCCGCCGCCACGTCATCCGCAAAACCTACGGCGCGCAGTTGGAGGGGCTTTACGAGTAAGCATCCTTTACGCGTACCGCCGGGAGCGTCGCCGGCAGCGTCACTGTGAAGGTCGCCCCTCGCCCCACCTCACCCGCAGCGGTAATAGCGCCTCCGTGATGGCGGGCGATTGAGTGGCACAAGGCCAGCCCCATGCCGCTGCCGGGAAATTCCGAAGGTGGATGCAGCCGCGTGAACGCCTGAAACACCCGTTCGGCATCGCCCGGCGCTAAACCGATGCCGTTGTCGGAAATGGTGATGTTCCAGACCGCCCCATCTTGCACCGCGCCGATATGCACGTCCGGCGCGCGGTTAAGATCGCGGAACTTCAGGGCGTTTCCGATCAGGTGCTCGAACATCAGGCCAAGTTGCACGGGATCGCCACTGACTGTCGGTAGGGGATCCAGCGTAACCTCCGCGGAGGTGCGCGCGATCTCGCCGCCCAGCTTGTCGAGTACGAGACGGACCGACTTATCCAGATCGACCGACTGAAACCGGCCGACCGGCGCGCGCTGCTCGAACGTGGTAAGAAGGCTGTCCAGGATGAGGTTCAGACGGTCGGCGCCTTCGCGCAGGAAACCGGCATACTCAGCCTGTTCGCCCTGCGAGAGGTTTTCCCCGCGTCGGGCGAGAAGTTGGGCGTAGCTGACCATCTGACGAACCGGCTGGCGCAGGTCATGGGCGGCGGCGTGTGCAAACCGCTCGATCTCCGCCTCCGACCGGCGCAGGGAGTCGACCATGGCGGCCAGCCGCTCCTCACTCGATTTGAGGGCGGTCAGGTCGGTGAACGTCCCCATGACCAAAGCCGGACGGTCATCTGCCGTTCGGCTGATCACCCTTCCGCGCGCCCGCAGCCATAGCCAGGCCCCATTGGCTGCCCGGATGCGGTATTCGGATTCGAATGTCGGCGTGGCGCCGCCTAGGTATGCTTCGTACTCTGCCACCGCCGCAGCGCGGTCGTCTGAGTGGATGATGTCAAGGTATCGGTCGAATTCTACCAAGTCCTCGGGCTTATAGCCGGTCAGTTCCGTCCAGCGCCCTGCCCCCAGAACGGCACCGGTGCCCAGATCATGCTCCCACACGCCATCGTTCACGGCTTCCAGGACCAGCGAAAGACGGCGTTCGCTCAAAACGCGGGCGAATTGTTCCTGGCCGTTGCGGTTCAGGACTTCCGACACCAGGGCATAGATCAGCACGGCCGACAGCGTGACGAAAACCAGCCCCTTCATGGTCTGGAACATTGCGCCTTGGCTGACGGAGTCTGTAAGCATGGTCACGACGCCGTCAGAAAAGACAATCCACGCCACCGCGAACACTAAATAGGCTCCCGCGACCAGCAAAGCAGATCGTCGCGCCTGTCGTCTAATCGTCGCTGATTGTCGTAGTTCCATACGTCCCCCGCATTCAAGTCTGGAACGCCTCCAGCAAGGCTACTCCACGATCAATCAACAAACCACCAGAACACATTTTCTGGTAGATTAGAAACTTTGTTTCGCGGAAAGCTTCCAAGCAGACATCGTTGAACGTGACATGACTGCGGCGCGACCGATACGTTCAAATTTTAGGGCAGCCCTGCTGTCCGATTGTAGATCGCGCCGCGAGTCTCTACATTATCGTTAAAGACGACCTCCAGAGTCGGAAAAGAATACAAGGCCTCGGGAGAAGCCCCATGAGCGTGGACGTCAAAGTCACCCTCGACGACAAGTACATCCTCCAGTCCGGCCGCATCTATCTGACGGGAATCCAGGCCCTGGCGCGGCTGCCGATGATGCAGCACGACCGCGACACAGCGGCAGGCCTGAACACGGCGGGCTTCATATCGGGCTATCGCGGATCTCCCATTGGGGCGCTCGACAGCGAATTGATGCGCGCGAGCAAGCACCTTGCGCCGCGCAACATCGTGTTCAAGCCCGGCGTGAACGAGGATCTGGCCGCCACCGCCGTCTGGGGCACTCAGCAAGTCGGCCTGTTCCCCGGCGCCCGCCACGATGGCGTATTTGCCATGTGGTACGGCAAAGGGCCGGGCGTGGACCGCTCCTGTGACGTGTTCCGCCATGCCAATATGGCGGGCACCTCCAAAACCGGCGGCGTTTTGATGCTGGCCGGCGACGACCACGGGGCCAAGTCCTCGACCGTGGCCTATCAAACCGAGATGGCCTTCGCC
>Ga0172382_10010991_pt1 | contig 12042 bp, 11 predicted proteins | sample Leawel138RmetaG_FD_122245 | JGI IMG/M metagenome (GOLD analysis project Ga0172382, IMG submission 122245) | Leachate microbial communities from a municipal landfill in Southern Ontario, Canada - Leachate well 138R metaG | ecosystem: Engineered > Solid waste > Landfill > Unclassified | place...
ATTAATAGTCAAACAAATCAATCATCATAACCGACTTACACAGATAAAACACTTCTGTTTTGAAATGGCAGAGCGTTGACAAATTAACGCTTATTATATTTTTGTTTATAGATAATTACCGTAAAATAGCAGATAATAAAAACTACTTTTTTAAAAATCCAAAAAAGCAGTTTGTTAACAGGCTAACACTTCATTGTTGCAACCTTTATATTATTTATCTCTTAATTTTGCTTGATGTTTATATCTAAGCTTTTCAATAATATCATCAACCATTTCATTAATCTCATTATCGGTTAAAGCACGATTGGCGGAAAATGTCAATTTAATGGCTATCGATTTCTCCGAGGGTTTAATTTGATTGCCGGTATATACATCAAAAATACCAATTTTATTTAAATACATATTTCCGGATTGTCTGATTGTGTCAACTAACTGACCAGCTTCAACACCGCGTTCAACAATAACAGCAATATCGCGCTCAATCGAAGGATATTTACTGAAAGGTTTATATCGAATCGGTTCAATCTTTCGGCTTAATATCGGAGATAAATTCACTTCAACAACATAAATCTCATCCAAATCCTGTTTAGCAGCAAATTGCGGATGCAATGCACCGATATAACCTATTATTTCATTATTGAAATAAATTAAAGCACTGCGTTGCGGATGCAATTGATTACAAACTATATTTAAAGGTAAGAAATCACCCTTAATACCGATTTTACAAAATAACTCAGAACAAATTCCTTTCACATAATAGAAGTCAACATCTCCGTTAGGTAATTGCCATAGTGTTTCAGCATGCCGTTTTGTAAAAAGAAGGGCCAAATGTTCGTTTTCAAAATAATCACCGCATTGATAAAATACTTTACCGATTTCAAAAATAGCAAGGTCGTTCATTTTATGAGAATAACAGTATTTTGCATTGTTAATTAAATTAGGCAATAAAGATTTTCTTAAAAATTGTCGCGCCGCAGTCATAGGATTCAATAGCTTAATTGCTTCGCTACCCTTCGGTGTCAATAAATTAAATATTTGATTATTGCTTTCCTCAGTGAGCGAATATGTAATTATTTGATTAAGTCCTAATCCACACAAAATATTTTTAATTTTTCTTCTTATTTTTTGTCGGTCATTAAGTATACCGATTGAAGGCATTGCTGGTAAAGTTTCAGATATTTTATCATATCCGTATATTCTGCCTATTTCTTCAATCAAGTCTTCTTTAATTTTCACATCGGGCCGGCGGTTGGGCACGGAAACTATACCTTTGGTATCAATCGGAAACTTCAAACGTCGGCATATATTTTGAATGTCGTTATCGGTTATGGAAGTGCCTAATTTATTATTAACGTCATCAATACTAATTGCAATTTTTGTTGAAGGTATATTTTTTGTACCGACAAAAACCGGATTTTTCAACACTTTTGCATGAAAGAAAGTTTGTAATAGATAAGCCGCATAATCCATGGCTTTTTTTGTTTGATTAATATTTACGCCTTTTTCAAACCGGATGGAAGATTCGCTTCTTAAATCAAGACGCCGCGATGTCTTACTTACGGATATAGGGTTAAAAACAGCTGCTTCCAATACAACCGTTTCAGTCGAATTATCTATTTCCGTATTAAGCCCGCCCATTACGCCGGCTAAAGCAACCGGTTTTTTTCCGTCAGTAATTAATAAATCTTCTGATTCCAACATTCTTTTTTCTCCATCTAAAGTAACAAAAGTCTCATTATCCTTTGCCTTTCTAATCGTAATTTGCCGTCCTAATTTACGATAGTCAAAAGCATGTAAAGGCTGTCCGAATAATGCTAATACATAATTGGTTACATCAACAACATTATTTATCGGACGAATACCGAATGCTATTAAGCGAGATACCAGCCACCACGGAGAAGGAGCTATTTTAATATTTTCAATAATTTGAGCATAATAACCAATACAATCTGCAGTATTACTTGATACCGCGATATAATCCTTGCATTCTTTCGAAGAATAAATCACATTGTATGACGGTATTTTTAAAGGACGGTCAAATATAGCGCTTGTCTCAATTGCAACACCAATCATGCTAAGAAGGTCACCGCGATTCGGCGTTACTCCAAGTTCAATAATTTTATCATTAAAATCAAGCGCCTTTAAAGGATCCGATCCGATCTGAACCTTATTTTTAAAATAAAAAATGCCGTTTTGATATTCTTCGGGTATATATTTTTTTTCCAAACCCAATTCTTCAAGCGAACATATCATACCATTTGATTCTGTTCCCCGAACCATAATTTTTTTAATTTTATAACCGCCCGGTAAGCGAGCCCCTGGTTTTGCAACTATAACATATTGATTGGATTCAATATTAGGAGCTCCGCATACTATCTGTAATACCTCTTTTCCGATATCAACGCGACATATTGACAAATAATCAGATTCCACCATTCTTTCGGTTGATAAAACATGACCGACCACAAGATTTGTTCCACCTATAATATCGTAACTTCCTTCGACTTCTGTCGAATATAAGGTAAATACATTAATAATTTCTTCTATACTTATATCGGATATTTCCACGAATTCATTTAACCAATTTAATTTTACTCTCATATATACCTCCTAAAACTGCTCCAAAAAACGCGGATCATTTGCATACAATAATCTAATATCATCAATACCATGGCGAAGCATCGCAACTCTCTCAATTCCCATGCCAAAAGCAAATCCTTGATATGTTTCCGGATTATAACCGCTCATTTTTAAAACATTGGGGTGAACCATACCAGCTCCCAAAATTTCTATCCAGCCACTTTGCTTACATAATGAGCAGCCGTCTCCTAAACATTTAAAACACATTACATCAACTTCAGCGCTGGGTTCGGTAAAAGGGAAAAAAGAAGGACGAAAACGAATTTCTAATTTGCTTCCAAACAATTTTTGCATTAATAATTTTAATGTCCCTTTTAAGTCGCCCATTGTGATATTTTTACCAACAACTAATCCTTCCAACTGCATAAATTGATGTGAATGAGTTGCATCATCAGTATCACGGCGATACACCTTACCTGGACATACTATTTTAACGGATTTTCCCCCGGCTTTAAGAAGAGTCCTGATTTGTACCGGTGATGTATGAGTGCGCAAAAGATTTGTTTGATCGATATAATATGAATCTTGCATATCACGCGCCGGGTGTCCCTTGGGAGTATTCAGCATTTCAAAATTATATAAATCGATTTCAATTTCCGGACCTTCCGCAACTTCAAAGCCTAAGCCGATAAAAATATCTTCAAGCTCCTCTTGTACTTGATCGAGCAAATGACGACGCCCATAAAAAATGCTTTTTCCGGGGAGAGTAACATCAATGCTCTCCTTAGACAATTTAACTTGCACTGCTTCATCATTTAAAGCTTGTGTCTTTTGGAAAATTAATGTTGTTGCATATTTTTTAAACTCATTTAATTTTTTTCCTGCGTTTTTTCTTTCCTCCACACTCATTAAAGGCATCTTCTTCATTAGTTCTTGCAATGGACTTTTTTTACCCAAATATTTTGACTTTAATTCATTTAACTGATTAATATTTTTAATATTGCGTATTTTTTTCTCTATCTCTTCTTTTAATTTCAATAATTGATTTTCCATATTAACCTCCTTAAAATATTAAAAAAACCTTAATTATAAATAATTAAGGACGAGATAACCGCGGTACCACCTTACTACAGCAATATTTGCCGCTCTTGTTTTTGGTAACGCAATTCTGCGGGTTTGATTAGAACCACTCCAAAGGTGAATTTCATGATGATTTTTGCATAAGATTTTCAGTCAAGATCTTATTTCCCTGCGGCAAAAAGAGCATCATTACTCCTTCTTTATCATCGATTTCATTTTTTTAATTATAACACTTATTCACCAAGATATCAAGTATTAATCACAAATTAAAATTAAATGATATATTCATACAAAATAGCCCCTTTCGGAGCTATCTTTTACAAATACTAGTTACGGCGTCTTCTTCTAAATTGTTCTTGTTCAAAGCCAAAAGCCTGTTGTCCTTCCTGTACAGGAACTCCCGCCATGCCATCAAATTGCGGCCCTACCTGAGGTCCGGGGAATCCTGCCATATCGCCAAATTGCGCTCCGCCTACAAACGGTTGAGCGCCGGCACACGGCATATTGGGACAACAGCCGATGTTCTCTTCACAGCAATCATTAAATTCGCAACATGATTGCCTTGGTATAAAACGATTGCGTCTAATATGATGATTAAATATACGATTTACATGTTCGCAAATAATAGGTTGTTCTACAACAAATGTCCTGTGAATATCACTAACTGTTCTAAATACAATCGGTGGTCTGACAAAAAAATTCATTTTTTTCCCTCCTTCTACCTATATTATACGAATCTATACTTTTTTGGAATGTGCATTTGTATATATATTATAATAACAGACAAATTAACCCAAAAAATGATTTGACTTTAATATATAATTAGTGTAAAATATTTAATAAAAAGGAGAAAAAAATGTATTATACACCTATTGTAATTGAGAGAACATCTTACGGTGAACGCTCATATGATATTTATTCAAGATTGTTAAAGGACCGGATTATACTGCTCTGTGGTGAAATTCAAGACTCTTTAGCAAACAGTATCGTGGCTCAACTTTTATTTTTAGCGGCGGAAGACAGTGAAAAAGAAATATATCTTTATGTTAATTCACCGGGAGGATCAGTAACAGCGGGAATGGCTATTCACGATACTATGAAATTAATAGCCCCTGACGTTAGCACAATATGTATCGGCTTAGCCGCATCAATGGCGGCGTTTATACTGGCCAGTGGAACCAAAGGAAAAAGGTATGCGTTACCCAACAGTGAAATTTTAATTCATCAACCTTTGGGCGGCGCCCAAGGGCAAGCAACGGAAATTCAAATCGCAGCCAAACATATCTTAAAAACTCGTGAAAGAATCAATCATCTTCTTGCTGATTATACTGATAAAACAATTGAACAAATAAATATTGATACCGACCGCGACAATTATATGTTTGCAGAAGAAGCATTATCCTACGGGATTATTGATTCCATTTTAGAAAAAGAACCGCAAAAAAAATAAGGACACCCCGCGTGTCCTTTATTTAATAAAAGCCCTTTTTACACGATCAAAAAAATCGGTATTTTTTTTCACAACAAAACTAACTGTTTTTTCCGAAAGACAAGCTTTAATTGCCATTAATCGTTTAAAAGGAAGGTACTCCCCGTCAACAGTCAAATATAGATTATCCGTATCAGAGAGCCTCAACTCAACTTCCGTTTTTTCCGATAGAACAATGGGCGCAGCTAAACTTCGATATACACGATTGCTGATAGGAGCTACTTCGGTTAATTGAATAGCTTTAATATGAGGATCAATAATACTGCCGCCGAGTGATTTATTATAAGCTGTACTCCCCCCCGGAGGAGAAATTAAAATACCCGTGCTTCTTATTGTCTCAAAATGTTTATCATTAATATATACATCAATAATCTGGGTATTAATCGGATTAATCAAAGCCAAATCGTTCACCGCATAACCCTTTAAAGAGTGATTATCACCGATTAAACGGTATTCCATAATATTTAAACGGAAAACATCATAATCATTGCTTAATAATAAATGACAAATTTGGGATAATTCTTCGATTGTAAAATCGGTATAAAATCCTAATTTGCCGGTATTAATGCCGATGAATTCAATGTTATCAAGTTGTTTCTTATATTTATGAATGGCACTTAACATCGTGCCGTCACCGCCAAAAGAAAAAACATATTTTGGTTCTTTTTCATCATATTCAAAAGGCAGCGCGATATTTTGACATTCACCATAACAAGCATATTTCATATAATCACCTTTTATTTATATTATCCAAAAAAAGTCCTATATTTTCTAATTCATACTCTTCCGAGCGAAATTTTTCAACATTAATATCCATCGTTGACTGTTTTATTTTTGCCATTTCTTCATCAAGAAGACCAGTGATTTTTGAAGCTTCAATTAATTTTTCCCTGATTTCATCGGGGATTTGCCGATAATATTTATACTGTAGTGAATGTTCAATTGAAGCCCATATATGCATAGCGTAAGTTCGGATTTGAAATTCAATATTAATCGGCATCCTTCCGTTAACAGTTTCAACTTTACATTTTGCAACTAGATGCAACGAGCGATAACCGCTCGGCTTCGGATTTTCAATATAATCCTTGATTAAAAATATTTCAATATCTTCCCTTGCTTTTAACAATTCAAAAACTTGCTTAACATCTTGAATATATCTGCAGATTATACGAATACCGGCAATATCAAATATTTCATCGGAAATCTTGTGAAAATCAATCCCCAATCTTTCAGCTTTTTCTAATATACTGCTAACCGATTTTACTCTTCCGGTCACACTTTCAATCGGATTGCTTATTTTTTTTAAAATAAACTCTTTTCTTATTGATTCAATTTTGATAATAAATCCGCTAACTGCCAATTCATAAGGCAAAAGAAATGAATTCCAAAACCGATTTTCGTTAACCATGGCCACCTTCCCCATATAAAATTTCCTAATTAAATTATACCTTTTTTTTTAATATTTCTCAAACTATTTTTTAAAATTCCTTTTTTAATTTCCGGAAAATTTTGTTTTCGTTAAAATAATTGTATTTATCTGAAAATTTGATAATAATATAATAAACTCGATTAATTTTGTCAGAGTCTTGCAATTTAATAATTATTATGTATAATAATATATAATATTATTATTAATATTGAAATAGTTATTTGGAGGATGAAATGCAACTTGGAAACTCAGTAGAATTCAGAACTCTTTTATCGGAAGAAGAATACAATCGTTTAATTAACAAATTTAAAGGTAATCAAACGGATATGCAAACAAATCACTATTTTGATACGAAAAGATTCTCGCTAAAAGCTCATGATGCCAGTTTAAGAGTTATTGAGCGAGATAATATGAATCTGATTTTAAAAAGGAAAAAAGGATATAAACTTCAAGAGTTTACGCATTCTATTAATAAACAAATTTTTGAAGAAATCAAACAGACTGGTACCGTTCCGGATAGTGAAATTGCTAACGAATTAGTTTCTTTAATCGGCGAACAAAAAATCGTTAACTTCCTTAGCCTGTCAACTTTTCGTTTATTTTTGCCTTATAAAAACGGAGTGCTTTATATCGACAAAAGTCATTATTTAGGCCAAACCGATTATGAATTAGTTTATGAAACTAAATCACACAATTTAAAGGAATTTGTAAAACTGATTGAAGATTTTAAATTGCAATACAAAAAAACCGAAAAAAAGATTCGACGGGCATTCCGAGCATATAAAAAACTCAATTAAAAACGGGCTCGAAAAATTTATAGCCCGTTTTTTTAATCTGTGAATTTTATGTTTTTAACATACTCACATTCTTCATTAGAATCATTGGATTTAAAACAGTGACTGCAATCCATATCGCGAATTTCTCTCGGTAAAAAAAGTTCAATATCATCATCATTATATCCCACTTGAATTTCCATATCGGTAACAATTATTGGTCTTTTCAAAACACTGGGATTGGCAACGATAAATTCAATTAAATCATGAGTTGACATATCAAAAAGCCTATTACCCATTTCTTTAAATATTTTAGATCTTGTCGATATAATATCATCAAAACCGTGTTCGCTCTTTACTAACATTCGAAAAATATCTTCTTTGGAAATGGGCGATGTAAAAATGTTTTTTTCTTCATATTTTATATTATATTTATCAAAATATTTTTTCACTTTTCGGCATGAGGAACAGCTGGGTGAAATGTATAATCTAATCATTTCTATTCATTCCCTTTCATAATTTTATATATTTTAACATTTTTATCATAAAAAGTAAATATGTTGACAATCATTTTTCATAAAAAAATCATATGGATTGGTAATTATGTGTTTGACAATCGCCAACATAAAGCATATAATATTACCAATAATATGACTAACTTGTTACAGGAGGTCAAAAATGAAAACAGTTTTATCCGGAATAAAGCCTTCCGGGATACCGACTTTAGGCAACTACATTGGAGCTTTTAAAAATTTTGTTAAATTACAAAAAGAAATGAAGGATTTCCACTTTATTGTTTTTGTTGCCGATTTACACGCTATTACCGTTCCACATAATGTTGAGGAATTAAAGCACAATACACGAAATGTTGCTGCTTTATATCTGGCAAGCGGCCTTTCACCAGATAATCTTACTTTGTTTGTCCAATCTGAAGTTCATGAACATACTGAATTAGGTTATATCTTACAAACCATCAGTTATATGGGCGAATTAGAACGAATGACCCAATATAAAGATAAGGCAAAAAAACAAAAAATCGGAATTCCTGCAGCGTTATTTAACTATCCGGTATTAATGGCGGCGGATATTCTTTTATATGATGCTAATTTTGTTCCGGTAGGCGAAGATCAAAAACAACATTTAGAACTGACCCGTAATCTAGCCGAAAGATTTAATAATCGTTACGGCGATACATTTGTTGTTCCGGAAATTCTTATGACCGAAGCTAGCACTAAAATTATGGATTTGCAAAATCCGCATAAAAAAATGGATAAATCAACCGATAACAATAAAGGCTGTATATATCTGCTAGAATCAATAAAAAGTATTAGAAAAAAAATTAAAAGCAGCGTTACCGATTCAGATAGTTCAGTAAAATATCATAAAACGAAAAAACCCGGAATTTCAAACCTAATGACTATCTATTCTGCCTTAACCGGTATGTCTTTCCGCGATATAGAAAAAAAATACAAAGATGCCGGTTATGGATTATTTAAAAGCGATTTAGCCGACATAGTTGCAAACGAAATTACATTGCTACAAGAAAAATATCAACAAATAATAAATTCCGAAACACTTGATAACATCCTTATCAAAGGAAAAGAAGATGCCCATAAGAAAGCAAAATTAAAAATAAAGGAAGTTTATCATAAAATCGGGCTTAGAAATAAAAAGGTGTAAAAAAATGCACCTTTTTTTATTTAATATGCTTAATTAAAAAATAATTTTTCTTCCCACGTCTAATTATCGTAAATATTTTCTCAATTGCTTCATCAGAATTAATATTGTAATTAATGTCTTTAATTACTTCACCATTTACACATATAGCGCCATTACTAATAAATTCACGACCGGCCCTTTTACTGGTTGCAGCATTTACGGCAACGAGAGCATCAACTATATTTATATTATTACATATTTCCAAAGAGGGAACATCCTTAAAACCAACAGCAATATCAACAGCACTTAAATTTTTAATATTACCGCTAAATAACGATTCCGACACCTTTACTGCTTGTTTATATGCCGCTTCGCCATGCACCATCAATAAAATTTCTCGGGCCAATACTTTTTGCGCTTCTCGTAAATGCGGTTCTGTTTTGACCTTTTGTTCAAGATTATTAATATCTTTTTTACTTAAAAAGGTGTAATATTTAAGAAACTTTATAACATCATTATCGGCAGTATTAATTAAAAATTGATACATTTCATAAGGAGTTGTAATGTTTCGATCCAGCCAGACAGTTCCGGTTTCCGTTTTGCCGAATTTTGTACCATCACTTTTGGTAATCAAAGGAATGGTCAATCCGTAAACATTGGCCTCAGGCCCGGCGACTTTTCGGATAAGATCAATGCCGGCAGTTATGTTACCCCATTGATCCTGACCGCCGATTTGCATTTCGCAACGCAGATTTTTATCAAGATACATATTCAAAAAATCAACGCTTTGCATAATCATATATGAGAACTCTAGATATGTAATCCCGGTGTCCAAACGGGATTTAATCGAATCTTTTGCAAGCATAGTATTTACGCTGAAATGTTTTCCGTAATCACGCCACATATCAATAGCTTTTAAACTTCCAAGCCATTCAAAATTGTTTATTAAAAAACATGTTTTATCATCAATATTAAAAAAACGAGAAAATTGCTTTTTAAGGGCCTCAACCCAGCTATTTACAATTTCGACTCTATTCATTGTTCGTTCACTTTTTTTTCCGCTAGGGTCACCAATTAGGCCAGTACCGCCACCAACTAAAATAATAACCCGATGACCGGCCTTTAAAAATCGCATTAAAGTAACCATTGGCAGTAAAGAACCAATATGCATACTCTCAGCTGTCGGATCAAAACCGCAATACAAAGTTATAGGTTTTTCTTCAAGTCGCTTTTCTAACTCTTCTTCATTAACAATATCATAAATTAGGCCACGCCATTTTAATTCTTCCAATAAAGACATATAAATCCTCCCAATATTAAGAATGTCCTTAAATACTGCATAAGGACATATCTTTTTCAATAAAAACTATTTTGTTGATTCGCGCCAAATCATTTTATATGAAACATAAATATTTTCATACTCTTTTTTCGGCTCAATATTGTTTTTCATTAATTCAGTAAGATATGCCATCGCTTTATTACCAATGTCATATATCGGCATCTCTACACATGTTAATTTCGGATTAGACAAGACCGCATATCTGGTGTTTTGGAAACCGATTACTTGTAACTCATCAGGAACATTGTATCCTTTTTTCGAGGCAATATTCATAAACGAAATCGCCATCGAATCGCGTACAGCTAATGCCACTTCAGGTATCTTTTCATCTATAACATTCGAAAAATCTTTTTCATTTACACTCATAACCCCACTCGAATAGATAATGCGCGGTATAAGATTATTTTCTTGCACTGCTTTTTCATATCCACTTTGCATCATATCATTGACTGTATATTTGTGTTCTGTGGAAATAAACAATATATCTTTATTGCCCCGCATAATCATTTCTTTAGTAATATCATACGCACATTTTTCATAGTCAACTAAGACACTGGCATACTGTGATGTTTGTGATACAGCATTAACAAAAACCACTGGAACAGGCGTTTTTTCAAGAAGTTCAAATGTTTCCGGTGTCATTTCATCATTCATAAAAAGGATACCGTCAACACTTGAGGCAACAACATCTCCCCATAAATCTTGTTGTAATTCGGTATCAGTACCTATAAATAAACGAAGAGTGTAGCCAAATTTTTTTGCACTATCATCTATTCCCTGAATCATTTCCGCAACGGATGCACGTGTAATTCGCGGCATTACTATTGCAACTGTAGTAGATTTTCTACTGGCTAGGCCACGAGCATTTGCATTTGGTTTGTACCCTTTTTCTTTAATTATTTTCAACACACGTGCTCGAGTAGACTCTTTTACCTTTTCGGGATGATTCAATACTCGAGAAACGGTAGCCAAACTAACTCCGGCAGCACCCGCTATATCATAGATTTTTACTTGGTTCATCAATATCACCTCTTTTTTGTTAATATATATTATCTACCATATAATATCATATTATGAAAATAAAAGCAAGTATTTTCATAATATTTAATATTTGTAAATATATATATATCTATACATTTTTCAAAAAATTATTTAATCTGTAATTAAATTTTTAATGTATTTATCAATATTTCCCGCTCCCAAAAAAAGTATTACCGTATTATGCATTTTTTTTATAGAATATAAATCTCTTATTTGAAATTGTTTAGCTTTATTGAATATTCTTAATACTTCTTGATCCAGTTTTTTATTACCATTTTCTCTTTTCGAAGTAAAAGTTTCAGCAAGATAAAGTTTTACATTAGCAAATACTTCTTGAAATAAGTTTTTCAACCGTAAAGTACGACTGTATGTGTGCGGTTGAAAAATAACAACGATTTCTTTTTGAGGATACCTTTGTTTTATTGCATCCAAACACATTTTTATTTCTACCGGATGATGAGCGTAATCATCGATAATTACATTATCATAATAAAAGTATTCTTCCATTCTTCTTGACGGTCGATTATAGTTAAGTAATTTTTCCTGAATTGTCTTTAAATCAATACCGTTAATATAACTTACCGTCAATGCCGCAAAAAAATTATAAATCATATGCATACCCGTAAACGGTAAATAATATTCGAAAAGTGAG
>Ga0172382_10010992_pt1 | contig 12042 bp, 10 predicted proteins | sample Leawel138RmetaG_FD_122245 | JGI IMG/M metagenome (GOLD analysis project Ga0172382, IMG submission 122245) | Leachate microbial communities from a municipal landfill in Southern Ontario, Canada - Leachate well 138R metaG | ecosystem: Engineered > Solid waste > Landfill > Unclassified | place...
ATGAGTTTGTCGTCGCGACCGAAGCGGTCGACCGCATCTTCGCGCAGCCGGTACAGCGGCAGGTTGATCGCATCGCGGATGGCGCGCTGCTCGAACTCGGCCGGCAGGCGCACGTCGATCACGGTGGCACCGGTGCGCGCCAGGAGCGATGCCTGCGCGGGGTTGACCCATTCCACCACCGGCGGCTTGAGCACGTCCTCGAAGGTGCGGCGCGACAGGCGCATGAGCCGACCGTCCTGCATCATCTTCACGGTGGCGTTGCGGGTGGTGTTGGCGAGCAGGGCGTCCTCGCCGAAGCAGTCCCCTCGCACCAGGTAGGCGACCACCGATTCGCTGTCGTCCAGGTGCTTGAGCACCGAAGCGGCACCTTCCTTGATGACGTAGAAATAGTCGCCCGGATCGCCCTCGCGCACGATCACGTCATCGGCGCGCACCGCGATTTCCTCGAAACCCTGGAACATGCGCTCGATGTTGCCGGTGGGCATCTTGCGGAAGGCGCGGCTTTGCAGCAGCCGGAAGACCCAGCGGTTGGCGTCTGCACCGCCGTCCGCCTCGCTGGCGGTGCGCGCGATCTGGTCCCAGGCGATGACCTTCTCCAGGTAGCGCCGATCGAAGCGCGCGATGCGCGCCGAGGGCGAGCTCACCGTGGCGGTGAATCGCCTGGGCTGGGAATCCCCGAGCGAGTAGCGCCCCTGCAGCGCCCCGGCCTCGAACTGGCGGGTCTTGCCGTCCGGGTACTCGGCGCTCACCGCGCCGTCGAGCAGGTACAGGGTGTCGTCGTCCATGTCGCCGGCGCGGAACAGCACCTCGCCGCGCGCATAGTCGGAAAACGCGGCTTCGCCGGCCAGCTGATCGCGCGTTTCGGGACGCAGCGCATCGAGCGGATAGAGCCGTGCGAGCGCATCGGTCATCGTGGTGTTCATCCGGTAGCCCCTGAAGTCCTGACAAGAGTGTAGCGGGCCGGCCGCTTCGGGAAAACGCGCCGCGACAAACGCGAAAGCGGCCCGACGGCCGCTTTCGCTGGATCATGCCTGCGCCGCCCGACGGCGCGCGGCTCATTCATTCGATGTCGAGGAAGGAGCGCAGCTGTTCGGAGCGGGACGGGTGGCGCAGCTTTCGCAGCGCCTTGGCCTCTATCTGGCGGATGCGCTCGCGGGTCACGTCGAACTGCTTGCCGACCTCTTCCAGGGTGTGGTCGGTATTCATGTCGATGCCAAAGCGCATGCGCAGCACCTTGGCCTCGCGCGGGGTGAGCCCGGCGAGCACGTCGCGCACCGTTTCAGACAGCCCGGTGACGGTGGCCTGCTCGACCGGGGACTCGACGTTGATGTCCTCGATGAAATCACCCAGGTGGGAATCCTCGTCGTCGCCGATCGGGGTTTCCATCGAGATCGGCTCCTTGGCGATCTTCATCACCTTGCGGATCTTGTCCTCGGGCATTTCCATTTCCTTGGCCAGCTCCTCCGGCGTCGGCTCGCGGCCGTACTGCTGGAGCATCTGGCGGGAAATGCGGTTGAGCTTGTTGATCGTCTCGATCATGTGCACCGGGATGCGGATGGTGCGCGCCTGGTCGGCGATCGAGCGGGTGATGGCCTGGCGAATCCACCAGGTGGCGTAGGTGGAGAACTTGTAGCCGCGGCGGTATTCGAACTTGTCCACGGCCTTCATCAGGCCGATGTTTCCTTCCTGAATCAAATCCAGGAATTGCAGGCCGCGGTTGGTGTACTTCTTGGCGATGGAGATGACCAGGCGCAGGTTGGCCTCGACCATTTCCTTCTTGGCCTTGCGCGCCTTGGCCTCGCCATAGGCCATCGCGCGGTTGATGTCCTTGATGTCGGGCAGCGAGAGGAACAGCGCCACTTCGATGGCGGCGAGCTTCTCCTGCTCGATCATGATGTCGTCGCGGTGCTCGCGCAGGCCCGAGGACCACTTCTGCTTGCGGCGGATCATGTCGTCCGCCCAGCCGGTGTTGGTTTCGTTGCCCGGAAAGGCGCGCAGGAAGTCGCGGCGCGGCATCTTCGCCAGGCGCGTGCAGATATCCATGATCACCCGCTCGTGATTGCGGACGGCGTTCACCACCTCGCGCAGCTTGCGCACCAGCCCGTCGATCTGGATGGCCGGCAGCTTCAGGCGCAGGAACTCGGCGGCCATTTCCTCGCGCAGTGCGATCACCTTGCGATCGGCCGGACCGGCCTTGTCGTAGGCGCGGCGGAATTTCTCGTAGCCGACCTTGAGCGCTTCCATGCGGCGCGCGACCTCGGCCGGATCAGGTCCGGTCTCCGGCGCGCTGTCCTCGTCCTCGTCGTTGGACGACGCGTCATCGGCGCTCTCGTCCTCTTCCGTGTCCGCGTCGGAACTTTCCTCGGCCGCGGGGGCGGGGGCGGCGGGTGCGGGCTCGGGCTCTTCCTGATCGGCAAAACCCTGGACCACCTCGGACAGGCGCTTCTTGCCCTCGACGTGCAGGTCGTACTCTTCCAGCAGCAGCTGGATCGACCACGGGAAACTCGCCAGCGCCGCCTGGACCTGGCCCAGGCCCTCCTCGATGCGCTTGGCGATGGCGATTTCGCCTTCGCGGGTGAGCAGTTCCACTGTACCCATCTCGCGCATGTACATGCGTACCGGATCGGTGGTGCGACCGGCCTCGGCATCCAGCGCCGAGAGCGCCGCCACCGCCTCTTCCGCCGCAGTGTCGTCATCGGTCGAGCCGGGAGGAGCGGCATCGGAAAGCAGCAGCGACTCGGCATCCGGCGCAACCTCGTGCACCTCGATGCCCATGTCGTTGATCATGCCGATGATGTCTTCGATCTGCTCCGGATCGACGATGTCGTCGGGCAGATGGTCGTTGACCTCCGCATACGTCAGGTAGCCCTGCTCGCGCCCTTTGGCGATGAGCTTCTTGATCTCCGACTGCGGGTCTTGATTGTCGATCAACATGGGTAACCTGAATGGGGTTTTGTCAAGGGGAAAGAACGCGACAGTATAGCGATTTGGGCCACTTCCGGCCAGAAGATGGCTGAACCGCCCCGCACGCGGAGGCGTGACCGGCCCTGCAAAATCTCGTTCTGCGCGGTGCGAGCGGTGGCCGGCGAGGTGCGATCACGCCTGCAACCAGAACGTGACCGGGCCGTCGTTGATCAGACTGACCACCATATGCGCCCCGAATTCCCCGGTTTCAACCGTGCCGTGGCGCGCCCGGCATTCCGCCACGAGGCGATCGAAGCCCCGGCGCCCGTCTTCGGGCGAGGCCGCCGAGGTAAAGCTCGGGCGCATGCCCTTGCGGGTATCGGCGGCCAGGGTGAACTGGCTGACCAGCAGCAGCCCGCCGGCGACATCGGTGAGGGAACGGTTCATGCGGCCGGCCGCGTCGGCAAAGACCCGATACCCGAGCAGGCGCTCGCACATCCTCGCCACCTGCGCCTCACCGTCCCCCGGCTCGACCGCCACCAGTGCGAGCAGCCCGGGACCGATCGCCCCCACGGTGCGCTCATCGACGCGAACGCTGGCTTGGGTAACGCGCTGGATGAGGGCGATCATGGGATGGGGCCGGGAATCGGGAATGGTCAAGAGCCGGATCGGACTGCGGCCTCGGGAAATGGTAGAGCATCCCCGAGGAGCATCTGAACAAGTCGTCATCACCAGCGAAGGCCGGGATCCATGTTGCTGTTTCAGGATGGATTCCAGCATGCGCTGGAATGACGGTGGAGACTTGTTCGGATGTTCCCCCGATGACCGCCGGCCCGGCTTTGCTCTTACCATTCCCGATTCCCGGCTCCATCCCCTCCAGAAATGCCCGCCCACCTGCTCCACGCCGCCCTGTGGCTGATTGGCTGCCTGCCCTACCGCGCCCTGCACGTGCTGGGCGGGGTTCTGGGTGTGCTGGTGCGCGGCCTGCGGCCGCGCGAGGCGCGGGTGGCGTGGCGCAGCATCGCGCTGTGTTTTCCCGCGCAGGAAGAAGCTGCACGCCGGGCGCTGTGGCGCGCCAACATGGCCGAAACCGGCCGGACGCTGCTCGAAACCGCGCGCTTCTGGACGCGCCCTGCGGCACGCAACCTGATGCTGGTGCGCCAGGTGGAAGGGCGCGAACTGTTCGACGCGGCGCGTGCGGCCGGGCGGGGCGTCATCATCGCCGCGCCGCACCTGGGCAACTGGGAGCTGCTCAACCAGTGGCTGGCGGCACAGTCGGAATTGGCGATCCTCTATCGCCCGCCGCGCCAGCCCTGGGCCGATGCGCTGATCCGGCGGCTGCGCGCGCAGCCGGGCGTCACGCAGGTGCGTGCCGAAGCGTCCGGGGTGCGAATCTTGTTCAAGCATCTGAAGGATGGCGGCATGGTGGGCATCCTTCCCGACCAGCAACCCAAGCGCGGTGACGGCGAGTTCGCGTCGTTCTTCGGCATTCCCGCCCTGACCATGAGTCTTCTGCCGCGCTTGGCCCACAAGACCGGCGCGACGGTGCTGATGGCCTTCGCCGAGCGCCTGCCGGGCGCGCAGGGTTTCCGTATCCGCCTGCTCGCCGCACCCGAGGCCATCGGCGACGCCGATACGGTGCGCGGCACCACGGCGCTCAATGCCGCGGTGGAAGCCTGCGTTGCGCTTGCGCCGACGCAGTATCAGTGGAGCTACAAGCGTTTCACCATTCGCCCTGAAGGGACCGATCCGATCCGCTATGACTGACCTGACCACGGAAGCGCGCATCGTCCCGCCCTCGCTGTCCGCCGGGTGGCAGTTCGAGCACCTCGATCCGCGCGCGCGCTGGGGCATGCGGCTGCGCGCGCTCGTCGTCGCGCTGTTCGCGATCGGCGTGCTCTGGATCCTGGTGGTCGTGCTGTTCGGCGTGGCGTTGGACATGGCCTGGCCGGCGGCGGTGGCCGGTGCCGGCGTGCCGGCGACGCTGCTGGTCGCGCCGATTCTTGCGTTCTTCCACGCCAGCGCGCGCTGGCACCGCACCCGCTATGCGCTGACGCCGCAGGGCCTGCGCATCCAGCGCGGGGTATGGTGGCGCAGCGACACCGTGGTGCCGCGCTCGCGCGTGCAGCACACCGATCTGCACCGCGGCCCGCTGGATCGTGCGCTCGGCCTGGCCGGGCTGCGCGTCTACACCGCCGGCAGCGAACTGGGACGGGTGGCGCTGAACGGCCTGGCGGTCGAGCGCGCCGAGGCCCTGCGCGATGCGCTGATCCGAGTGGATGAGGATGTCGCCTGATCCGGTGCAATCGCCGCCCGACTCCGCGACGGTGCGCGACACCCGGCGCCTGGGCGCGGGCGCGCAGCGCCGGCTGCATCCGCTTTCCTGGCTGTTCGTGCTGCTGATCCAGCTCAGGGGATTCGCGCTGCCGCTGATCGTGCTGGTGGTGTTCGGACGCAACGAGGACGCCTGGCAGTGGTGGGGCCTGGTGGCGGTGGCGGTGATGACGCTGGTGGCGGTGGCGCAGTACTTCACCTACCGCTTCCGCATCGACGCCGACGAACTGGTCATCCGCTCCGGCCTGCTTCAGCGCAACGAGCGGCACGTGCCGCTGGCGCGCATCCAGTCGGTGGCCTTGCATCGCAACCTGCTGCACCGGCTTGCCGGCGTTGCCGAGGTGCGGCTGGAATCGGCCGTGGGCGGGAGCGAGCCGGAAGCGCAGATGCGGGTGCTGTCGATGGCCGACGCCACGGCGCTGGAGCGGCTGGTGGAACACCATCGCGGCGCGGCGCGACTTTCCCCGGCCACGCACGCGAACGATGACGCCCCGAAGCGGGCACAGCGCGCCGAGGTGGGCTCGCACATCCTGCTGCAGCTTGCGCCGGTCGAGCTGGTGAAGCTTGGCCTCGCGTCCAACCGCGGCACCGTGCTGCTGGCGGCCGGCGCGGGTGCGCTGATGCAATTTGGCGGCGAACGGCTGTGGCAGCGCTTTGGCGCGTGGCCGGCCGAGGCGATCGAGTGGCTCTCGGCACAGGGACTGCATCCGGGCGGGTGGGCAGCGCTGGTGCTGGTCGCCCTGCTGGTCGCGAACGTGGTCGGCAAGGCGCTGGCGATCGCGCTGGCCCTGCTGCGCGACTTCGGCTTCACCCTGGAGCAGGCCGGGCCGCGCCTGTCGGTGGAGCGCGGCCTGCTGACGCGGATGCGCGCCAGCGCACCGCTGCACCGCATCCAGCACTGGACTCTTCGCCAGGGCGTGATCCTTCGCCTGTTTGTCCGCAGCAGCCTCAGGGTCGAAACCGCCGCGCTGCGGGCCGGCAACGAGGAGCAGAGCCTTTCCGACCTGGTTCCGATCGCCCCGCCGGATGCGCTCGATGCGCTGCTGCGCGGCTGGCTGCCCGACTGGCCCGCGGCGATTGCATTCCGCCCGCTGCACCCGCGCGCCTGGCGCCGCATCGCGCTGCCGCCGTGCGTGCTGACGCTGATCGTCTGTGCCGTGCTGCTGTATCCGGTCGGCACCCCGGCCTTGCTGGTGCTGGCGCTGACTCCCTGCTGGATCTGGCTGGCGCGCCGGCAGGCGGCAGCGGCCGGGTATGCCATCACCGAGGGCTACGTAGCCTGGCGCAGCGGCTGGCTGGACCGGCGCCTCTCGTTCGCGCGGATCGAGAAGGTGCAGGCCGTGCGGTGGGTCCAGTCGCCGTTCGATCGTCGCCACGGTATGGCGGGGGTGCGGGTGGATACGGCAGGTGCCCATCCGATGGGGCACCGGCTGCATCTCGTGTACCTGCCCGAAGCCGAGGCGCGCGCGGCGTTCCAGCGGCTTTGCGTGCGGCTGGCGAGGACACCCTGGCAGTGGTGAGCGGCGGTGTCTCGCGGTCCGGAGCATGCCGCAGCGCAAGCGGTGGCGCGGTCACTCCCGCCAGAACGAGGGCGCGAACAGTACCAGCACGGTGAACACCTCCAGCCGCCCGAGGATCATGGCGAAGGAGCAGATCCACAGCGCCGCCGGCGGCAGCGTGCCGAAGCTGGCGGACACCTCGCCCAGGCCTGGACCCAGGTTGTTGATCGAAGCCGCCGCCGCGGTGAACGCGGTGACCACGTCCAGCCCGACCGCGGCGAGCGCCAGCGTCACCATGACGAAGCACAGCACGTACAGCGTGCAGAATCCGCCCACCGACAGCACGATGCTCTCCGACACCCGCCGCCCGCCCATCTTCACGATGAACTGGCCCTTGGGATGCACCAGCTGCTTGATTTCGCGCAGGCCCTGGCGGATCGCCATCGTCACCCGCGCGACCTTCATGCCGCCCGAGGTCGAGCTGCTGGAGCCACCGACGAAAGCCACCATGACCAGCAGCAGCGGCGCGAATGACGGCCACAGGCTGAAGTCGTCCTTGGTGAATCCAGTCGTGGTGATGTTGGATACCGACTGGAAGATCGCGTGGCGGAACGCCTCGCCCAGGGTGGGATACGCGCCCCCGAGCCAAAGGGCCAGCGTCACCGCCAGCGCCACCAGGGCGACGAGCAGCAGGAAAAAACGCAGCTCCGTGTCGCCGTGGTACGGGGCCGTGCTGGCGCGGCGCCAGGCCATGTAGTGCAGGCCGAAGTTGATGCCGCCCACCAGCATGAAGCCGGTGGCCACGACCTCCACCATCGGATTGTTCCAGTAGCCGAAGCCCGCGTCGTGGGTGGAAAAACCCGCCGTGGCGACCGTGGACAGGGCGTGGCAGATGGCGTCGAACAGGCTCATCCCGGCGGCCCAATAGGCCAGCGCGCACAGCAGGTTGAGGCCAAGATAGACCTTCCACAGCGCCTTGGCGGTTTCCGCGATGCGCGGCGTGAGCTTGGTGTCCTTGGTCGGGCCGGTCACTTCGGCACGGAACAGCTGCATGCCGCCGACACGCAGCATCGGCAGGATCGCGACCGCCAGCAGCACCAGGCCCAGGCCGCCATAGAAGTTCAGCGACTGGCGGTACAGCAGCATGCTGCGCGGCAGGCCGTCCAGCCCCGTGAACACGCTGGCACCGGTGGTGGTCAGGCCCGACACCGCCTCGAACGCGGCCTGTGTGAAGGGAAGCTCCGGCAGCCCCAGGACAAACGGCAGCGTCGCCACCATGCTGGCCAGCATCCAGGACCCCGAGGCGATCAGGAAACCGTCGCGCAGGCGCAGGTCGTAGCGCACCGTGCGCACCGGCCACCAAAGGATCGCGCCCAGCCCGGCGGCCACCAGCATGGCCTGGCCAAAGGCCGCCGCGGTGTCTTCGCCCAGCACCAGCGCCAGCAGCAGCGCCGGCAGCGGGAAAAGCGATGTCAGCGCGAGCAGTGCGCCCAGCGCCTTCTGGATCGAGAGGTATCGGCGGGGAAGCGGCACGGCGTCAGAACCAGGTGGCCCCGGCGCGGAACACGGCCTCGACGCGGGGCAGGTCGCGCTTGTCGAGCAGGAACACGATCAGGTGATCGTTGGGTTCGACGATCACGTCGCTATGGGCGATCAGGAGTTTTTCGCCGCGGATCACGCCGACCACGTTGGCCGATTCCGGCAGCTCCAGTTCGCCCAGCGCGCGCCCGACCACGCGCGAAGTGCGCGCATCGCCCAGCGCCACCGCCTCGATCGCCTCGGCCAGCCCGCGCCGCAGGCTGTGTACCCGCACCATGTTGCCGGCCCGCACGTGCGTCAGCAGCGCGCCCAGGGTGACCTGCTGCGGGCTGACGGCGATGTCGATGCTGCTGTCGCCTTCCACCAGCTCGGCGTAGGCCGGGCGGTTGATCAGCGCGATCACGCGCGGGCATCCCATGCGCTTGGCCAGCATCGCCGAAAGGATGTTGGCTTCGTCGTCGTTGGTCAGCGCGCAGTAGACATCGGTCTGGTCGATGTTCTCCTCGCGCAGGAGATCCTCGTCGGTGCAATCGCCCACCAGCACGATGGTGTTCTGCAGGTCCTCGGCGATGGTCTTGGCGCGGTCCCTGGAGCGCTCCAGCAGCTTCACGCCGAACTGCTCCTCCAGCGCGCCGGCGAGCGAGACGCCGATGTTGCCGCCGCCGGCGATGAGCACGCGCCGCACCGGTTTGGTGCGCGGGCGCAGCGTGTCCATGATGACGCGGATGTCGCCGCGGTCGGCGAGAAAGAACACCTCGTCATCGGGTTCGATCTGGGTGGTGGGCTCCGGGATGATCGGCCGTCCGCCGCGGAAAATGGCCGCCACGCGCAGGTCCATGCCGGCCGGCAGGCGCTCGCGCAGCTGCTTGATCGGCTCGCCGACGAGAACCCCGCCGGCGCGCGCGCGCACCGCGACCATCTGCACCTGGCCCTGCGCGAAATCGAGCACCTGCAGCGCGCCGGGGCGTTCGATCAGCCCCTGCACGTGCCGGCACACCAGCGCCTCGGGGCTGATCGCCACGTCCACGGAATTGCCGCCGCGGCGCAGGAGCTCGGGGTGTTCGAGATATTCGCTCTTGCGCAGGCGCGCGATCTTGGTCGGCGTCTTGAACAGCGCATCGGCGACCTGGCAGGCGATCAGGTTGACTTCGTCACTGGAAGTGACCGCGATCACCAGATCCGCATCGCTCGCGCCGGCGGTTTCGAGCACGCTGGGCAACGAGGCGTGGCCGGTCACGGTGCGGATGTCCAGCCGCTCGGAAAGCTCGCGCAGCCGCAGCGGCTGGTTGTCCACCACGGTGATGTCGCTGTTCTCCGAGGCCAGCGCCGCCGCCACCGAACTGCCCACCTGGCCGGCACCGAGAATGAGGATTTTCATGTCAGCCGGGATTGGGGAATCGGAATTGGAGATTCGACGGGCTCGGCGCGCTCCGTACCCGCACCGGGGACCGGAGCGGACCCGCCCTCAGGGGCGCACTCTGCGCCGGCCTCCCGCGCTCATGCAAATCCCCAATATCCAATCCCCGATCCCGGCACATCTATTCGCCCCCGTCCTTGTCGATCCCAAGGTCGCGCAGCTTGCGGTAGAGGTGGGTGCGCTCCATGCCCGTGATCTGGGCCAGGCGCCCCACGCTGCCGCCGGCATTGTGCAGCTGGCGCAGAAGATACGCCCGTTCGAAGCTGTCGCGCGCTTCGCGCAAGGGCAGGTCGAGGTTGAGCGGGTGGCCCGATTCCCCGGTGCCGGGCGGCAGGCGCGCACCCGGCCCGGTCAGCGCGGGCTCCACTTCGGCCAGGGTCACTTCGCCGCTGCCCAGCAGCGCCAGCCGCTGCGCCAGCGCGCGCAGTTCGCGCACGTTGCCCGGCCAGGCGTGCTGGCGCAGCCGCGCCAGCACCGGCTCGGTCCAGCGGCGCGGTGCCACCCCGTCGCGCGCAGCGAATATCTCGTCGAAGTGCTGGACCAGCGGCCCGATGTCCTCGCCGCGCTCGCGCAGCGCCGGCACCTGGATCGGCAGCACGTTGAGCTGGAAATAGAGCTCGTCGCGCAGCCGGCCGGCGGCGCGCTCGGCCTCCAGGTCCTGTGAGCTGGCCGCGATCACGCGCACGTCGAGCGGCACCGGCGCGCGCCCGCCGACGCGCAGGATCTGACGCCGCTCCAGCGCGCTGGAGAGGCGCAGCTGAGTGTCCGGCCCAAGCTCGGCGATGCCGTCCAGGTACACGGTTCCGCCCTGCGCCTGCTCCAGCAGGCCGGCGGCGACCTCACCGCCCGATTCGCTGCCGAACAGGGCCGTTGCCGCCTGTTCGTCCGGAACGGCACCCGCCGCCACGGTGACGAACGGGCCGTCGCGACGCGCGCTTCTGCCGTGCAGCCAGCGCGCCAGCGCCTCCTTGCCGGTTCCCGGTTCGCCGCGCAGGAGAATCGCCGCATCGCGCCCGGACAGCCGTTCGAGCTGGGCCAGCACGGCGGCGAACGCGGGCGAGCTTCCCATCGGTTCGAACAGCGAGCCGACCTGCTGCTGCAGGCTGCGGTTGATCTGGCGCAGCCGCTGGGCTTCCAGCGCGCGCTCCAGCGTGATGAGCAGCTTGGCCAGCGCGATCGGTTTCTCGATGAAATCGTAGGCCCCGAGGCGCGTGGCCTCGACCGCCGTTTCCACCGTGCCGTGGCCGGACATCATGATCACCGGCTGCGGCAGCTCGCCCGCCGACACCCACTCGCGCAGCAGCGCCAGTCCGTCGGTGCCGGGCATCCAGATGTCGAGCAGTACCGCGTCGAACGCGGCCTCGCCCAGCCGCGCGCGCGCCTCGGCCGCATCGCCGGCGAGCGTGACCCGATGGCCTTCGTCTCCGAGGATGTCGGCCAGCCCCGAGCGGATGTCGGGCTCATCGTCGATGATCAGGATGCGTGCAGCGGACATGGCGAATATCGGCAGTGCGAAAGCGCACAGTCTGCGGCCCGGCCCTGCGCGCGGCAAGCCGTGGGGGGCGAAACGCCCGGCGACGGCCTGCCTGTCACCGGCGAACGCCCCCCGGGTTGGAGGTCCGCACGATCACCGTGTTGCGAAAGTCCACCGGGCCTCGGCTTATCCCCCCTTCAGCGGATTGATCGCCTGCACCTCGCCATACCACTGACCATGCCCCAGATCCTCGGTCCACAGCCGCCCGGCTCCGGCGCGCTGCGCAGCGGCCACGATCAGGCTATCCCAAAAGGAAAGCTGCCAGCGTGTCTGCACATCGAATGCCGACGCCAGCAGAACGCGGTCGTTGTCCACCACCCGCCACGCCAGGTAATGATTCACCCGTTCCGCCGACTGTGCGGCGCTCAAACCGCCCTTGCGCATCAGGTTGACGTGCAGTTCCTGCAGCACTTGCACACTCACCGCCGCCTTGCCCGGCTCGGACCACAAGGGCCGGATCAGTTCGCGTGCCTGCTCGTGGCGCGGGTCTTCGGCTTGGGTGTTTGCATAGAACAGCAGATTGGTATCGACAAAGACCTCAACGCTCATGCGCCTCTCCGCGGCTGAGCGGCCCCTCCTGCACGGGCACGGGCTGACGCATGGCGTCCAGTGCGCGTCGGCTCGCAGGCTCGAAACCATCCAGTTCCGCGACCGCGCGCGTCACCAGTTCACCCACCCAGGCCGACACCGAGGTGTGACGATCCACCGCCAGGTGCTTGATCCTGCGCAGCGTCTTTTCGTCAAGACGAAGAGTGATGTTGTTGGACATGATGCACTGCCTCAGGAAGACGATGCACATTGTAAGTGCAGCACTC
>Ga0172382_10010993_pt1 | contig 12041 bp, 12 predicted proteins | sample Leawel138RmetaG_FD_122245 | JGI IMG/M metagenome (GOLD analysis project Ga0172382, IMG submission 122245) | Leachate microbial communities from a municipal landfill in Southern Ontario, Canada - Leachate well 138R metaG | ecosystem: Engineered > Solid waste > Landfill > Unclassified | place...
CCGTCCTATCACGGCGCGGTCTGGAGCGAGGCGGTCAAGCCGCTCGGCCCCATCGCCTACATCATCAAGGCCCGCGTCACCCTGCTGCGCGACCTGGGCTCGGCGCTGTCGCCGTTCAACGCCTTCCAGCTCATCCAGGGGCTGGAGACGCTGCCGCTCAGGATCGAGCGCCATTCGCAGAACGCCGACAAGGTCGCGGCCTGGCTCGCCGCCCGGCCCGAGGTCGCGCGCGTCATTCATCCCTCGCTCCAGAGCGGCGTGACGCGTGAGCGGGCCGACAAATATCTCGGCGGTTCCTATGGCGGCCTGCTCGGCTTCGAGCTGAAGGGCGGCCTCGCCGCCGGCAAGAAGTTCATCGACGCACTGGAGCTCATCTATCATGTCGCCAATATCGGCGACGCGCGCAGCCTTGCCATCCACCCGGCCTCGACCACGCACTCGCAGCTGACGCCGCAGGAGCAGGAAGCGGCCGGCGTGTCGGCCGGCTATGTCCGGCTCTCCATCGGCCTCGAGCATGTCGACGACATCCTCGCCGACATCGAGCGCGGTCTGGCTGCGACGAAGTAAGCAAAGGCTTACGTAAAGGCGCCGGCCCGCCTCAAGGCGCGGCCGACGCCTGGTTTTCAGGCAGCACGGCCGTCGCCTCGATCTCGACCAGCGCCTCATCCTCGACGAGGTCGGCGACCTGCACCATGGTCATGGCCGGGAAGTGCCGCCCCATCACCGCGCGATAGGCCTCGCCCACGCCTTTCAGGTTGGCGAGATAGTCCTTCTTGTCCTTGACGTACCAGGTCATGCGCACGATGTGCTCGGGCCGTGCGCCGGCCACGGCGAGGATGGCGGCGATGTTGGCGAGCGTCTGGCGCGTCTGGCCGACGAGGTCTTTTGCCTCGAAGATCTGGTCTCCGTTCCAGCCGACCTGCCCGCCCACCCACACCGTGCGGCCTTCGGCGAGGATGCCGTTGGCGTAGCCGGCGGCCTTCTTCCAGCCGGCGGGATGGAGGGTCTGGTGCGGGGTCATCGTCATCATGGCGGTTCTCCGGTCTTTCCGGCGTCAGACGCCGAGATAGCGGTTCTGAAGGTCGGCATCCAGCGCGTCGGGCCGGCCGGACCAGACGGTGCGGCCCTTTTCCAGCACGAAGCAGCGGTCGGCGGCGGGCAGAAGCTCGGCAAGCGTCTTGTCGACGATCAGGATCGACTGGCCCTGCGCCTTCAGGGCGCGGAGCACGGCCCAGATGTCGGCGCGGATCACGGGGGCGAGCCCTTCCGACGCCTCGTCGAGGATGACGAGGCGCGGATTGGTCATTAGCGCCCGGCCGATGGCCAGCATCTGCTGCTCGCCGCCGGAAAGCGTGCGCGCCATCTGCGCGCGCCGCTCGGCAAGGCGGGGAAACAGCTCCTCGATCCCGGCCATGGTCCAGCGGCCCGGCCTTGCGGCGGCGAGCAGGTTTTCCGCCACCGTCAAATTGGGAAAGCAGCGCCGCCCCTCCGGCACCAGCCCGATTCCGAGGCGGGCGATGCGGTGCGGTTTCAGGCCGCGGATTTCCGCGCCGTCGAAGCGGATCGAGCCGGCGCGCGCCGGTGTCAGGCCGAGGATGGAGCGGATCGTCGTCGTCTTGCCCATGCCGTTGCGGCCCATCAGCGCCGCCACCTCGCCCTCGCCGACCTCGAGATCGACGCCGAACAGCGCCTGGCTGGCGCCGTAGAAGGTTTCGATCCCGGAGACCGAGAGCAGCGTCATGCGGCATCTCCCAGATAGGCGCGGCGCACCTCCGGGTCGGCGCGGATTTCCTCGACCGTGCCCGAGGCGACGATGCGGCCGTAGACCAGCACCGAGACGCGGTCTGCCAGCGCGAACACCGCGTCCATGTCGTGCTCGACCAGCAGAATGGGGGCTTCCGTCCGCAGGCCGTCGAGGAAGGCGGTGAGCGCGCGCGAGCCGTCCGGCCCCATTCCCGCCATCGGCTCGTCGAGCAGGAAGGCCTTCGAGCCGAGCGCCAGCGCGATGGCGATTTCCAGCTGCCGCCGCTCGCCGTGCGACAGCTCGGCCGCCGGGATTTTCGCGCGCTCGGCCAGCCCGACGCGTTCCAGCGCGGCCATTGCCGGCTCGATCAGAGAGACGTCGCGCATCACCGGCTTGAAGAAGCGGAAGGACGAGCCCTGCCGCGCCTGCACCGCGAGCATGACGTTGCGCAGGGCCGAGAATTCGGGCGCCAGCGACGAGACCTGGAACGAGCGGCCGAGCCCCAGCCGCGCCCGCCCGGCGACGCCGAGCTGGGTGATGTCGTGGCCCATGAATCGCACCATGCCGCTGTCGGGGCGAAGCGTGCCGGCGATCTGGTGGATCAGCGTCGACTTGCCCGCGCCGTTGGGGCCGATCAGCGCGTGGATCTCGCCCGGTTTCAGGTCGAGCGAGACGTTGGCGGTCGCCTTCAGCGCGCCGAAGGTCTTGGTCAGGCCGGAGACGGCGAGCACCGGCTCAGTCATGGCGCGGTCTCCCGGCGATCAGTCCCACTACCCCGCCGCGCGCGAACAGCACGACGCCGAGCAGCACGAGGCCGAGGAAGAACTGCCAGCGTTCGGTCAGCCCGCCGAGCAGGAACTCGAACAGCACGAACAGCATCGCGCCCGCGACCGGGCCGGCCAGCCGCCCGACGCCGCCGAGGATGGCCAGCACGATCAGCTCGCCCGACATGTGCCATGACAGCATCGACGGGCTGACGAAGCGGTTGAGATCCGCATAGAGCGCGCCGGCGAGCGCGGTGACCATGCCGGAGAGGGCGAAGGCGGCGAGCCGGATGCGATAGGGCTCGATGCCGATCGTCGCCACGCGCACCTCGTTCTGCCGCGCCGCCTGAAGCGCTGCGCCGAAGCGGGAGTTCCTCAGCACCGCGAACAGGACGAGCGCGGCGGCGAGCAGGCCCCACGCGATCAGGAAGAAATTGATCGGCACCAGCGTGTTGACGCCGGGAAAGCCGTTGCGCAGCGTGATCGACAGCCCGTCCTCGCCGCCATAGGCCGGCCAGGAGACAGCGAAATAATAGGTCATCTGCGCGAAGGCGAGCGTGATCATGATGAAATAGACGCCCGAGGTGCGAAGGCTGATCGCACCGATGGCTGCCGCCAGCAAGCCGCCGACCGCGATGGCCACGAGCCATATCACCGGCATCGTCTTGGTGCCGGGCACGGAAAGGAAACCGAAATCGAGCGGCTGGCCGGCGAAGGCGTGGGAGGCGAGGATTCCGGCCGCATAACCGCCGACGCCGAAGAAGGCGGCATGGCCGAACGAGACCAGCCCGCCGAGGCCGAGCGCGATGTTGAGGCCGACGGCCGCGAGCGCAAGGATCGCCATGCGCGTGGCGAGCGTGACGTAGAACGGCTTGCCGGCTTCGAGCGCGGCATAGGGCAGCATCAGCAGGACGAGGAGGAGGACGATGCCGAGGATGGTGTCGCGCGATACGCTCATCGCCTCACCCCTTCGCCGCCGGGAACAGGCCCTGCGGCTTCAGCGCCAGCACCACGGCCATGACGATGTAGATCAGCATCGAGGCGAGCGCGCCGCCGACCAGCCCCGCCTGTGACGGCGGCATCATCAATCCGAACAGCTGCGGCAGCAGGAAGCGGCCCATTGTGTCGACGACGCCGACGATGACCGCGCCGACCAGCGCGCCCTTGATCGAGCCGATGCCGCCGATGACGATGACGACGAAGGCGAGGATCAGTGCCGGCTCGCCCATGCCGACCTGCACCGATTGAAGGGCTCCGACCATCGCTCCTGCAAGACCGGCCAGCGCCGCGCCGAGCGCGAAGACCACGGTGTAGAGAGTGCGGATGTCGACGCCGAGCGCGCCGATCATCTCGCGATCACTCTCGCCGGCCCGGATGCGCATGCCGAGGCGTGTCCGCGTGATCAGCAGGTAGAGGCCGACCGCGACAGTGACGCCAACGCCGATGACGGCCAGCCGATAGAGCTGGTAGCGCGAGCCACCCGGCAGCGCCACCGTGCCTTGCAGGAGCGGCGGTATATCGAGATAGAGCGGGAACGAGCCGTAGAGCCAGCGCGTGCCTTCAGAGAAGATCAGGATCAGCGCGAAGGTCGCCAACACCTGATCGAGATGGTCGCGCTCGTAGAGCCTGCGGATGACGAGGATTTCCACCACCGCGCCGGCGGCCGCAGCTGCCGCGAGGCTGGCGGCGAGGCCGAGCCAGAACGAGCCGGTCGCGCCCGCCACCGCCGCGCAGGCGAAGGCGCCGACCATGTAGAGCGAGCCGTGGGCGAGGTTGATCAGCCCCATGACGCCGAAGATCAGCGTCAGGCCGGCCGCCATGAGGAACAGCATCACCCCGAGCTGGAGCCCGTTGAGCATCTGTTCGATGAAAAGCGCGGTCTGCACGGCTTGGTTCGGACTCTATGATGGCGTGAAGATTGTGGCGCGAACCTTCCCCTCTCCCCGTTCACGGGGAGAGGGTGGCCCGAAGGGTCGGGTGAGGGGCGGCGCAGGCGTGGCAGGTGATTCGCCGACGTCGCCGCCGCCCCTCATCCGGCTGCCGCCACCTTCTTCCCGTGAACGGGGAGAAGGGGATCGGCCGCGACGTGTCGCCTAGTTCAGCGCGCACTGTTCGGCATAGGCGTCCTTGTGGTCGGTGAAGGCGGTGCCGATGATCTTGTTGGTCAGCGCGTCGCCCTCCTTCACCACCTCGCGGACATAGATGTCCTGGATCGGGTGGTTGTTGGTGTTGAAGGAGAACTTTCCGCGCACGGAGTCGAAGTCCGCTTCCTTCAGCGCCGCGCGGAAGGCGTCGGCGTCCTTGACGCCGGCCTTGGCTGCCGCCGCGACGATCAGGCTGCCGGTGTCGTAGGCTTGCGCGGCGTAGATCGAGGGCAGGCGGCCATATTCGGCCTGGAATGTCTCGACGAATTTCTTCGACGCCTCGTTGTCGAGATCCTTGGCCCAGCTTGCCGAGTTCTTCACCCCGAGCGCGGCGTCGCCGATCGCCGGCAGCACGTCCTGGCTGAAGGAGAAGCCGGGGCCGATCAGCGGGATGTCGACGCCCGACTGCGCATATTGCTTGACGAAGGCGATGCCCATGCCGCCCGGCAGGAAGATGAACACCGAATCCGCGCCCGAGGCGCGGATCTGCGCGATCTCGGCGGCGTAGTCGGTCTGGCCGACCTGGGTGTAGACCTCGCCGGCCAGCTCGTTCTTGTAATAGCGCTTGAACCCGGTCAGCGCATCCGTGCCCGCCGGATAGTTCGGGGCCATGATGAAGGTCTTCTTGTAGGTCTCGTTGGCGTACTGGCCCATCGCCTCGTGGAAATTGTCGTTCTGGTAGGCGACGTTGAAATAGTTCTCGTGGCACTGGGCGCCGGCAAGCGCCGAGGGGCCGGCATTGACCGAGAGATAGAACTTGCCCTGCGCCACCGCGCTCGGCACCACCGCCATGGCGAGGTTGGACCAGATGATGCCGGTCAGGATATCGACCTGGTCGGACTGGATCATCTTGTCGGCGATCTGCACCGCGAGCTCGGGCTTCTGGCCGTCATCCTCGGTGACGACCTCGATTTCCGACGCGGCGTCGCCGGCATTCTTCAGCGCCAGCAGGAAGCCGTCGCGGGCGTCGATGCCCAGGCCCGCGCCACCGCCCGAAAGCGTGGTGATGAGGCCGACCTTGACCGGCTCGGCAAACGCCCCGCCGCTCATGCCTGTCGCGAGCGCGATGACGCTCGCCGCAATCAGTTTACGCATGTCCGTTCCACTCCCGTTTTGCCTGGAGCCCTGGGGGCTTCTCCTACGATGAAAAATAATTGGCGCGCGCGCCAGTCTTCGCCGACATTTTTACAGCTCCGTCCTCACCTTCCATAGTTCGGGAAAAAGCTCGACCTCCAGCATGCGCCGCAGATAGGCCACGCCCGCCGTGCCGCCGGTGCCGCGCTTCAGCCCTATGATGCGCTCGACCGTGGTGACGTGGTTGAAGCGCCAGCGGCGGAAATAGTCCTCGAAATCGACCAGCTTCTCGGCCAGCTCGTAGAGCGCCCAGTGGCGCTCCGGCCCGGCATAGACGATCCGCCACGCCTCGACCACGGCGTCGCTCGGCGCTCGCGTCTGCCGCCACTCGGTCCGCGCCGCGTCCGCGCCGATGTCGAAGCCGTTGCGGTGGAGCAGAAGCAGCGCCTCGTCGTAGAGGCTCGGCCGCGCCAGGATCGCCTCCAGCCTCTCCACGGTCTCGGGCCGGTGCGCGTGCGGCTTGAGCATGGCGAGGTTGCGGTTGCCGGCCAGGAACTCGATGGCGCGGTATTGCCACGACTGGAAGCCGGAGGACTGGCCGAGCGCGCCGCGAAAGCGCGTATATTCGCTGGGCGTCATCGTGCGCAGCACGTCCCAGGCATTGTTCAGCTGCTCGAAGATGCGCGCCACCCGCGTCAGCATCTTGAAGGCGGGTCGCACGTCGTCGGCGCGGATCGCCGCCATCGCGCCGGATATTTCGTGGATGGCGAGCTTCATCCACAGTTCCGAGGTCTGGTGCTGGATGATGAACAGAAGCTCGTCCGGCGAGGTCGACAGCGGCGTCTGGGCGTCGAGGATCCTTTCCAGATGGAGATAGTCGCCATAGGCCATGCGGCCGCGGAAATCGGTCTCGGCGCCGTCGATGCCGTCGCTGTCGGCGGGGCCGGTCATGACGCCGCCTCGCGCAGCCGGAAGCGCTGGATCTTGCCGGTCTGCGTCTTCGGCAATGCTGCGACGAACTTCACCACGCGCGGATATTTGTAGGGCGCGATCGTCGCCTTGACGTGGTCCTGAAGCCGCTTGGCCGTCTCCGCATCCGCCGCCGCGCCGTTGGCCAGCACGACATGGGCCTCAACGATCTGGCCGCGCGCCTCGTCGGGCGCGCCGATCACCGCGCATTCGGCGACCAGCGGGTGCGACAGCAGCGCCGCCTCCACCTCGGGCCCTGCGATGTTGTAGCCGGAGGACAGGATCATATCGTCGGAGCGCGCGGCGAAATGGAAGCGTCCCTCCTCGTCCTGGATGAAGGAATCGCCGGTCAGGTTCCAGCCGTCGCGCACGTAGTTCCGCTGCCGCGCGTCGGCGAGATAGCGGCAGCCGGTCGGGCCGCGCACGGCGAGCCGCCCGATCTGCCCGCGCGGCACCTCGTTCATGCCCTCGTCCACCACCTTCGCCTCGTAGCCTGTCACCGGCCGGCCGGTGACGCCGGGCGCGCGGTCGTCGAGCCGGTTGGTGATGAAGATGTGCAGCATCTCGGTCGAGCCGATGCCGTCGAGGATCGGCCTGCCGGTCTTCTTCTCCCATTCCTCGTAGACCGGCGCCGGCAGCGTCTCGCCGGCCGAGACGGCGATGCGCAGCGACGACAGGTCCGCGCCCTCGGCCAGCGCCTTCAGCATCGCCCGGTAGGCGGTTGGCGCGGTAAACGAAATCGTCGCCCGGTATTTCTGGATGATCTCGACCATGTTGGGCGGGGTGGCGCTTTCGAGCAGCGTCGCCGTCGCCCCGAAGCGCAGCGGAAACACGGCGAGCCCACCGAGGCCGAAGGTGAAGGCGAGCGGCGGCGAGCCGACGAAGACGTCGTCGGGCGTCACCTTCAGCACTTCCTTCGCGTAGCCGTCGGCGATGATCAGCACGTCGCGGTGGAAGTGCATCGTCGCCTTGGGCGAGCCGGTGGTGCCCGAGGTGAAGCCGAGCAGGCAGACATCGTCGCGCCCGGTCGCGACCGCCTCGAAGGTCACCGGCTTGTCGAGCGCGGCGCGGTCGAGCTCGGCATCGTGGTTGGCGGTGCCGTCGAAGCCGACGACCTGCTTCAGGAACCGGCTTTCCTTGGCGCAGGCGACCAGCTCGTCCTTGATGCGCGTGTCGCACAGCGCGAGCTGCACCTGCGCCTTGTCGACGATCGCGGCAAGTTCGCCGGCGCGCAGCATAGGCATGGTGTTGACGACGACCGCGCCTGCCTTGGTGGCGGCGAGCCAGCAGGCCACCATGGCCGGGTTGTTGGGCGCGCGGATCAGCACGCGGTTGCCGGGCCTGACGCCGTAATTCTCGACCAGCGCGCAGGCGAGCCGGTTGGTCCAGTCGGCCAGCTCCTTGTAGGTGCGCCGCCTGCCGTTGCCGATCAGCGCCGTGCGGTCGCCGAAGCCCTTCTCGACCATGCGGTCGGTCAGCTCGACCGCGCAGTTCATGTATTCGGGATAGTCGAAGCCGGCGAGCTTCAGCTCCGGCCATTCCTCCGCCGGCGGCAGGTTGTCGCGGGAGAAGGTATCGACATGCGCGGACGGTCCCAGCATTTTCATCCTCCCATGGTCTGGCGCGCGATCACCACCTTCTGAACGTCCGACGCACCCTCATAGATGCGCAGCGCCCTAATCTCGCGATAGAGGCTCTCGACGATGTGGCCGCGCCGCACGCCGTCGCCGCCGTGAAGCTGCACCGCCTTGTCGATGACCGATTGCGCCCGGTCGGTGGCGTAGAGCTTGGCCATCGCCGCCTCGCGGGTGACGCGCGCCGCGCCGCGGTCCTTCACCCATGCGGCGCGGTAGACCAGCAGCGCCGCCGCATCGACGTCGAGCGCCATGTCGGCGACGTGACCCTGCACCATCTGAAGGTCGAACAGCGGTGCGCCGAACAGCTGGCGCTCGCGAACGCGGGCGACGGTCTCGTCCAGCGCACGCCGTGCGAAGCCGAGCGCGGCCGCGCCCACCGTCGAGCGGAACACGTCGAGCACCGACATGGCGATGCGGAAGCCTTCGCCGGGCTTGCCGATCATGGCCGAAGCCGGCAGCCGCACGTCGTCGAAGGAAAGCCGGGCCAGCGGATGCGGCGCCACCACCTCCAGCCGCTCGGCCACGTTGAGGCCCGGCGTGTCGGCCGGCACGACGAAGGCCGAGATGCCTTTCGCGCCCGGCGCTTCCCCGGTGCGGGCGAAGACGCAATAGACATCGGCGATGCCGCCGTTCGAGATCCACGTCTTCTCGCCCGACAGCACGTAGCCGCCGCCGTCGCGCGCGGCGGTCATCTCCATGTTGGCGACGTCCGAGCCCGAGCGCGGCTCCGACAGCGCGAAGGCCGACAGCGCCGTGCCGGCGCGGGTCTTCCTCAGCCATTCCTTCTGGCCGGTCGAGCCGAACAGGCTGATCGCGCCGGTGCCCAGCCCCTGCATGGCGAAGGCGAAATCGGCCAGCCCGTCATGGCGCGCCAGCGTCTCGCGCGTGAGGCAGAGCGTGCGCACGTCGAGCGGGCGCGGGTCGTCGGGATCGACCGCCGTGGGCAGGAGCCAGCCGGCCTCGCCCAGCGCGGCCACCAGCTTGCGGCAGGCGGCGTCGACATCCGTGTGATCCACCGGCAGGTTCGCCGCGCACCACGCCTCGAGCCGCTCCGCATGCTCGCGGTGGCGATCCTCGAGGAAGGGCCAGTCGAGGAAAGAGCGGTCAGGCATGGGCACCTCGCTTTCCTGTCCGTAAAGGACAGGGCAATCGCACGTGCGAAAAATTCCGCCCGCTCGTCATCCCGGCCAAGGGCGCGAAGCGCCCGCCGAGCCGGGACCCATTGGCCGCGGGATCGCCGGGCACGGCCCGGTCCTCGCGTAAGTGCACGTCAACACCCGCAACATGAGCCTTGAACCCGGCCGCGCCGCTCAATGGGTCCCGGCTCTCCCTCGCTTCGCTCGGTCGGCCGGGATGACGGCGGCGAGGGCGCCGTCGATTCGCTTCGGTAGAAGGACCATGTCCGCGTCTAGTCATCAATCCCCTCCGAACACCGGGCGTTCCTTGGCGACGAAGGCGTGGTAGGCGCGCTCGAAATCCTTGGTCTGCATGCAGATCGCCTGCGCCTGCGCTTCCGCCTCGATCGCCTGCTCCAGCCCCATCGACCATTCCTGGTTGAGCTGGGTCTTGGTGATGCCGTGGGCGAAGGTCGGGCCGGCCGCCAATTGCCGCGCCAGCTTCATCGCCTCCGCTTCCAGCGCCCCGGCCTCGACCAGCCGGTTGTAATAGCCCCAGCGCTCGCCCTCCTGCGCGCTCATCGTGCGCCCGGTATAGAGAAGCTCGGCGGCCCGGCCCTGGCCGACGATGCGCGGCAGCATCGCGCATGCCCCCATGTCGCAGCCGGCGAGCCCGACGCGGGTGAATAGGAAGGCGGTCTTGGCCTCCGGCGTGGCCAGGCGGATGTCGGAGGCCATGGTAATGATGGCGCCGGCGCCCACCGCGACGCCGTCGACGGCGGAGATGATCGGCTTGCCGCAGGCGAGCATCGCCTTGACCAGATCGCCGGTCATGCGGGTGAAGGCGAGCAGCTCCTTCATCTCCATCCCGACCAGCGGCCCGATGATGTCGTGCACGTCGCCGCCCGAGCAGAAATTGCCGCCATTGGGCAGGAAGACGACGACGTCGACATCCCCCGCATAGGCGAGGTCGCGGAAGGTATTGCGCAGCTCGGCATAGGACTTGAAGGTAAGTGGATTCTTACGTTCTGGATGATCGAGCCGCACGGTGGCGACGCGATCCTCCACCGACCACAGGAAATGCGCGGGCTTCAGCCCTGCCATCGTCTTGCTCAATGCCCGTCCTCCCAATTGCTGCGGAATGCCTTCAGCATCGCCGACAGCGCCTTCGCTTCCGCCTCGCCGATCTCGCCGAGCAGCTCGGCGATCCATTCCTCATGCGCCGCCGCCATCGCCTCGAAGCGGGCGACGCCGGCTTGCGTCAGCCGCACGACGAAGGCGCGGCGGTCGCCCTCGCGGGCGGCGCGCTGCACCAGCCCGTCGCCGACCAGCCGCTCGACGATGCCGGTGACGTTGCCGTTGGAAACGAGCAGGAAGCGCGACAGGTCGCTCATCTGCATGCCTTCACGTTCCCTGTAGAGCGCGGAAAGCACGTCGAAGCGCGGCAGCGTCGAGCCGAACTCGCGCTTCAGCCGCTCGCGCAGCTCGCCCTCGACCACGCGCACGACGCGCAGGAGCCTGATCCATAGCCGCAGCCGCTCCTTGCTGCCGGCCACGGGCTGCGCCAGTTCAAGCGGCACGCTCACCATGTCTCGCCTCCCGAAACCGAGATCGCCTGCCCGGTGATCGAGCCGGCCTGATCGCCGCACAGCCACAGCACGGTCGCGGCCACCTCCTGCGGCTGGATGAAGCGGCCTTGCGGATTGGTCGAGGCGAGCGCGGCCCGCGCCTCTTCCGCGCTGCGGCCGGTCGTGGCGGCGATGCGCGAGACGCTTTCGTCCAGCATGCCGGTCTCCACGAAGCCCGGACAGACGGCGTTGACGGTCACGCCCGTCGCGGAAAACTCGGCCGCCAGCGCCCGCATCAGCCCGACCACGCCATGCTTGGCCGCGACGTAGGGGGCGACGTAAGCGTAGCCCTTGAGCCCGGCGGTGGAGGCGATGAACACGATGCGGCCCCCGCCCGCCTTGCGCATCGCGTCCATCGCCGGACGGACGCTCAGGAACGCGCCTGTCAAGTTCGCCGCCAGCGTCCGCTGCCACAGGTCGAGCGTCGTCCTCGCCGCCGGCGCGCTTTGCGCCATGCCGGCATTGGCGACCACGATGTCGAAGGCTCCGCGCGCGGCCGTTGCCTGTTCGTAGAGCGCGGCGACGGATGCCTCGTCGGTTACGTCGGCGGAAAGCGCATGGATGCGCGGGCTCTGGGCCGCCGTTTCCGTGAGCGGCTCCATGCGACGGCCGCAGATCGTCACCGCGACGCCTTCGCCCGCCAGCGCCAGCGCGATCGCCCGCCCGACGCCGCTGCCGCCGCCGGTGACGAAGGCGTGCCGGAAGGGAATCATGCGTCAATCTCCCAAGCCTGGCGCTGCCCCTCATCCCCCTGCCGGGACCTTCTCCCGGTGAACGGGGAGAAGGGGACTTGCTGCGCCGCCGCCGCTTTTCCTTCTCCCTGTTCACCGGGAGAAGGTGCCCGAAGGGCGGATGAGGGGCGGCGCGAACCTTGAAGAACCATCACACCTTCCCCGTCATCTGTTCCGGCCCGCGCTCGGCGAGGCGGTAAAGCTGGTCGCGGCCGGGCAGGTAAGGGTCGGGCCA
>Ga0172382_10010994_pt1 | contig 12040 bp, 16 predicted proteins | sample Leawel138RmetaG_FD_122245 | JGI IMG/M metagenome (GOLD analysis project Ga0172382, IMG submission 122245) | Leachate microbial communities from a municipal landfill in Southern Ontario, Canada - Leachate well 138R metaG | ecosystem: Engineered > Solid waste > Landfill > Unclassified | place...
CGACACGCTGATGGCAACCTACAAGTATCCCGATTTTAATATCATCTGGGATCATGCCTGCGGAATTGGCAACGGACTCTTCGGATTGCGTGAAGGTGTTGCCTTCTTTGGAGAGAATGGCACGCTCATCCTTACCCGCAGCGGTTGGGAGGTTGTTCCCGAGCAAGCTGTGAACAGCCGCAATTTCCCCTATTGCTATCCCTGTGACGATGAAAGAAAACCGAATACCCTTCGCATGGAAGCAATTGAAAAAAGAAAAGGTTCGGGCAAAGGCCTCTACCTGCATGCGGGCAACATGCTCGATTGCATGCGAACACGGGAGCTGCCTAACGCCGATATCGCCATTGGTGCCGAAGTGGCAAAACTAAGCCATCTGGCCAACATCTCCTGCAGGGTGGGCAGTGCACTGAACTGGGACAACAAGGCCGGTCAGTTCATCGATAACCAGGAAGCCAACCGTTTGATAAAAGCAAATTACCGGGCTCCCTGGAAATTACCCAAGGTTTAACGAGTGACAGGTTCTGACACATACAAGCATTTGGGAATATAAAAGAGCAAGAGGGTGAAATCACATGGTGATTCACCCTCTTGTAATATGTTTATCGGCGACGAAAATCGTTTTGTCAGAACCGGTTTACCCAAGCCTCAAAAGCCTGGAGGTAATTGCGCAGGAAAGTTCTTGTTTCCTCTTTCAGTAGCTTCCCGTCTTCTCCGAACAACGACATGGTGCTACCGACATATGCCTCGGGTTGTTGCATCATGTAAACATTGACGAATACCATGGGTTGACGCAGCGCATGATTGGCTGCTTCTCCGCCAATTGGACTGATGGAACTGCTCACAATGGCGCCTGGTTTTCCACCCCAGTTATTCTGACCATACGGTCGTGACGCCACATCAATCGCATTCTTCATTACACCCGATATGGAACGGTTATACTCCGGTGTCAAAAACAGATAGCCATCGGCCTCTTTAATTTTCTGTCGAAATTCAACCCACTCTGCAGGAGGATTCTGATCGAGATCCTCGTTGTAATGCACCAGTTGGCCTATTTCTACCAGCTCCATTTCCAATGAATCGGGGGCCATGGCGATCATCTCTTTGGCCAGCTTCCTGTTATACGACTCTTTGCGTAAACTACCTACCAAAACGGCAATTTTTTTCTTTTCCATTTGAAATTTTATTAATTTTTTGTTATTTATTTCCTGAAAGAACAGATGCTCTCTTTCTTAAAAAAATGATTTAATAAAATAATAACATTCCAAATCATAATTTGTTTAATTGTAAATTTCGATGGGCTATTTATGCCAGATTGCCGTTTTCTTTGCCTAGTCGTATCAACTCTTCCAGTAGTTCCTGTATCTTTTTCGGCCCTTTTTTAATTACTTTGAGTGTGGTATGCACCTGCTCGGCGGTGATATTAGTTTCCCGCCAGCTCACCCCTTTGCTGTAGGTATTCAGCAACACCGGCATGATCTTGTCGACCGATGCTGCAAAAATAGCATCGGGTGTCTCTTCTTTTTCAAATTCCAGCCAGGTATCATAGTATTGCTTCCCCTGGTCGTAAGGCAACAGGGTGAATATCTTTTTTGCTGCCTGATTTTCCCTGTCGAATTTATTTTTGTTGGCTTCCACATCGAACATAAAGGTGTCGCCCGCTTCAATTTCCACCAGATCGTGGATGGAGATCATCCTGACGATATGCAGCAGATTGAGCTCGTGCTTGTTCTCGGCATATTCAAACAACAGCAGGGCTGTCAGAATGGTATGCCACGTATGTTCCGCCGTGTTCTCCCGCCGTGAATCATCGGCAAGATGGTTGCGGCGGATCACATTTTTCAGTTTGTCCGCCTCCAGAACAAAATCGATCTGCTGTTTCAGTCTTCTGTTCATAAATTGAGTTTTATATAGTTTTTTTGTAAGAAAATGTTTACCGCTGTGGATTCCTCTTTCTCTCCGGGCGCAGCTGCTGCTGGAGAGGAGTCTTCTTCTCTTCGTCCTTCAGGTTTCGCAGGTAATAATGAAAGGTGGTGTCAGGCCTCACCACAATCATTTGAAACTGGTGATCCGGAGGGACAATTACCGGCATGTTGTCCTGGGGGGCAGTTATCATCCTGTCTTCGTTGGCTCCCTCCTGATTTTTTTTCATCATGTATTTTTTCCATATCGGGTTTGGAATGGTGTCACCGGGAAAAAAGCGGAGTGTATCGGTGCGTTCAATTTTAAAAGGAGGCAAAGCGGGCGGGACAGAATCCCATGGCAACCTTTTAGGCTCTTTATACTGTGACATCAAATTCACGCCATAAAGCCCGATCAGTAATGAGATCAGAATGAGCTTTTTCATATCCTGTGATTTAGGTATGACAAATATATATTCAACTGATCACATTTCCAAATGGATTATCTGAAACGGGCAAAAAAAAGTTTCATCAGATCGGCACAGTCATCGGCCATGATCCCCGGGGTTACCGTTGTCTTGGGATGCAACAGATGGGAAGAGATGCATGAATATCCTCTTTTTTCATCGGGAGCGCCATACACAACCCGTGAAATCTGTGCCCAACGTAGCGCACCGGCACACATGGGACAAGGTTCCACCGTCACATAGAGCGTGCAATCGGTCAGGTATTTTCCCCCCATCACGTTGGCGGCAGCAGTGATGGCCTGCATCTCGGCGTGGGCAGTCACATCGGTCAGCATCTCCGTGAGATTGTGTGCACGGGAAATAATACGTTGGTTAGATACTACCACGGCACCCACTGGAACCTCTCCCTTGTCGAAAGCCTTGTGGGCTTCCTGCAATGCCTGTCGCATAAAATATTCGTCGTCTAGCATCTGTGATTCTACCTGGTTTAAACAGCCTGTTGTGACTATCCGTTTCTTCTTAACTATCTTCTGTGCCTGGTAACCATCCTCTGTACTTACGGCTCCTACCGGCGCATCTCGTTTTCTTCAAACAGTGTGGGATAATCCTGATCCATATTTTTCAGTATGTGGTTGAGGACCGTTTCACGAAACCATCGTGATCGGTTGGTGATTTTGTATTTTTTCAGATAGAAAGCAATTAACTCATGCTCTTCGTCGCTCAGCATAAACTCTGCTTTTCTGGTGCGTGGCTTTCTTCTTCCCTGCAGCTTGTATCCCTTCGTCCTCATGTAAAACCTTTGAATTTCCCCGGAAGCGTCCTATGAAAAAACAAAAACAGCCGCTTTTCCTTTGCTGGTACAAAAAAACAAAATATTTTCGCCAAAAAGAAGTATTTATAACCTAAATTTGTATTTTTACGAAGTTATGGGCTTTTCTGTCGCTAAAAAAGATGGCTGATCACAATGAGTTGGGCTGGAAAGGAGAGGAGGCCGCGGTAAGCTACCTGACCTCTAAAGGACATCGTATTGTGGCGCGAAACTGGAGATTCCAGGGCTATGAAGTGGATATCATTTCGGAAGATGGAGCCTATATTGTTTTTGTGGAAGTAAAAACTCGCACATCAACATCATGGGGTAACCCCGAGGATTTCATCGGGAAGCAGCGCATGCGACGCATGATCCAGGCTGCCGGTATTTATTTGAAATTGAACTGTATCGATAAACCAGCCCGGTTCGACATCGTCGCTGTTATCAGCGACAGGCAGCAATTTGAGCTGGAACATATAGAAGATGCTTTTTTGCCTTTTCTGTAAACACAGGGTAGCAGAAACTCAGTCGACAACAAATTTTCAGGGAGAAACAATGAATATTGAAGAACTTTTCGACTATTGCATGGCCATTCCCGGTGCCGAGGCAACCACACCTTTCAACGATGTGACCATCGTGATGAAGGTGATGGGAAAGATGTTTGCCATGATCCCCACCGACGCTGACCGGTTGTGCATCACCGTGAAATGCAATCCCGATGAGGCATTGAAGTTGCGTGAAGAATATGGGTGTGTTGAAAGTGCTTTCCATATGAATAAGACACACTGGAATACCATCTGGCTGGATGGTGACATGCCGGAAAGAGAAATTAAAAAATGGATCGATCACTCTGTGGAGGAAGTGGTAATGAAACTACCCAAAAAACTACAACAACAATATTATGGATCAGTTAAGTAAAGAGCGTCTCACCATTCGGGTCGATGAGATTGATTCCACCAACCTGTACTTGAAACGACTTGCCAGAGAAGAGCATCCCGAAGAAGGATCGCTTGTGACAGCCGAATATCAGACGGCGGGTCGTGGGCAAATGGCGAACTCCTGGTTTTCGACAAAGGGAGATAATCTGATGTTTAGCCTGCTGATATACCCCAGGGAGGTGGAGGCTGCAGGACAGTTTATTATTTCCCGCATCGCCTCTCTGGCGGTGAAGAATACCCTCGATCAGTTCACTGACGACATCCGGATCAAATGGCCCAACGATATCTATTGGAAAGATAAAAAGATTGCCGGAATGCTCATTGAGAATGATATTCAGGGAAAGCATATTGAAAATTCCGTCATCGGTATCGGTATTAACATCAACCAGCAGGACTTTCCGCCCGAGCTGCCCAATCCGGTGTCATTGCGGCAAATTACCGGAACGATACAAGACAGGGATTACATCCTGGAGACGTTGATCCGGGAATTTTTCCTGTTGTACCGTGATCTGCAGCAGGGAGAGAATGAAACGATAGAAGATGAGTACATGCTCGATCTCTATCGCATAAATGATTATTACTGGTTCGAAGACGAAGGTGGAAAATTCCAGGCAATGATTGAGGACGTCATGCCCTCTGGACACCTGCTGTTGCGTACACTCGATGGCGATGAAGTGCGGAAATACGCTTTCAAGGAAGTCTCCTTTATCGATTGATACAAGACACAAATTAAACAATATCTCACCTAACAAGCTGATCGCTGAAAGCTGAAAGCTTACAAAACAAACCGTTGAACCAAACAATATTTCACTAAATAAGCTGACAGCTGACAGCTGAACGCTGACACCTAAGAAACTATGCAATTTAAACGAATATTACTGAAATTGAGCGGAGAGTCGCTCATGGGTGGCAAACAGTACGGGATAGACGAGACCCGTCTTGAAGAATACGCCCAACAAATAAAGGAGGTAGCCCGGATGGGCGTACAATTGGGCATCGTCATCGGCGGCGGCAACATCTTCCGTGGGCTGAGTGGTACTTCCAAAGGGTTCGACCGGGTGAAGGGCGATCAGATGGGGATGCTGGCTACCGTGATCAACAGTCTGGCGCTAAGTTCTGCACTGACCGCATCGGGACAAAAAAACCGCGTTTTTACCGCCATTCGTATGGAGCCGGTGGGTGAGCTCTACTCCAAGTGGAAAGCCATTGAAGCAATGGAACGGGGTGAAATTGCCATCATCGCAGGCGGTACCGGAAACCCCTTCTTTACCACCGATACGGCATCCGCTCTACGGGGTGTTGAGATCGAAGCCGATGCCATGTTCAAGGGAACCCGCGTAGACGGTGTTTATACCGCTGATCCGGAGAAAGACCCCACAGCTACCAAGTTCCGCGCCATCACCTTCGATGAAGTATATGAGCGGGGACTCAGGGTGATGGATCTTACCGCCACCACGTTGTGTAAGGAAAATAATCTGCCCGTCGTGGTCTTCGATATGGATAGCCATGGCAACCTGAAAAAGGTGCTTGACGGCGAAGATATTGGCACATTGATTCATTTGTAGGAGCCATTTAAAATATTTTCACTATTTTTGTTTCCACAAACAACAAATTACAGTTACCTATGGATACAACGACAATCAGAAAAGATGCCGAGGAGAAGATGCAGATGACCCTTGAATTTTTGGAAGAGACATTTTCCCGCATCAGGGCGGGTCGCGCCAATGCGCACATTCTCGACGGAATCCGCGTGGAGTATTACGGCAGCATGGTGCCCCTCTCAAATGTGGCTACAGTGACCACACCCGATGCGAAGACGATCATGGTACAACCCTGGGAAAAAAATATGTTGAGGGTGGTGGAAAAAGCCATTCAGGACTCCGACGTGGGAATCACACCCGAGAACAATGGAGAAGTGATCCGACTGGGAATACCGCCCCTGACCGAAGAACGTCGCAAACAACTGGTAAAGCAGACCAAGCAGGAAGCCGAGGAAGCCAAGATCAGCATCCGCAACGCACGTCGCGAGGGTATCGACGAAGTGAAAAAAGCAGTGAAAGAAGGACTGCCCGAAGATATGGGGAAAGATGGAGAAAATGAACTGCAGAAACTCCACGATATCTACATCAAGAAGGTGGATGAGCGGTTTGCCGGCAAGGAGAAAGAAATCCTCACCGTTTAATGGAAAAGGAGGGAGAGGAAAGCAACCTGAAAGGGGTGAAAGGCCGGGTTATTAAGAATACCGGCAACACCTATCTCGTGCGCACAACCAGCGGAAGCGACCTTATCTGCAAGGCCAAGGGAAACCTTCGACTGAAAGGCATCCGCAGTACAAGCCCCGTGGTGGTGGGCGACATGGTATTCATGGATGTGAATCGCGATGGTACCGCTTTCATTACAGATATCGACAAACGCAAAAACTATATCGTACGCAAAGCTTCCAACCTCTCCAAGCATGCCCACATCCTGGCGGCGAATATCGATCTGGCTCTTCTTTGTATCACGGTTCGTTATCCGGAAACCACCACCGTGTTCATCGACCGGTTTCTGGTGACTGCCGAAGCATACTCGGTGCCAGTCGTCCTGGTTTTCAATAAAATAGATCTATACAACGAAGAGGAGAAGGATTACCTGCAGGCACTCATCCATCTCTACTCCCTGATCGGTTACCGTTGCATGAAGACATCCATGGTGACCGGTGAAGGAGTAGAAGAGATCCAGGAGATTACCCGCGATAAGATTATCTTGCTGGCAGGCCACTCGGGTGTTGGGAAATCGAGTATCATCAATGCCTTGAAAGAAGAGAACGTGCAAAAGACAGGCGAGATATCCGGTTACCATCACAAGGGAATGCATACCACCACCTACTCGGAGATGATTGAACTGGATAATGGCGGATTTGTCATCGATACGCCTGGTATCAAGGGCTTCGGTACCATTGATATGGTACCAGCAGAGGTCTCCCACTATTTCCCGGAAATATTCAAAATGTCGAAGAAGTGCAAATTCTACAACTGCCTGCATCTGAATGAACCCGACTGTGCTGTACGGAGAGCGGTGGAAGAACACTACATCAGTGAAAGCCGCTATCATTCTTATCTGAATATACTGGAAGACACCGGCGACGGTAAATATCGGACATAACCCATGCAGATTAACGCAACATTTATCCTGATCCTGGAGATACTATACCTTCTCACGGTTATTAGCATTGTGGTGGTGGTGATTTCGGAGAATCGAAATCCCATTAAAACTGTTGCGTGGGTGATGGCAGTGGTCTTTTTGCCTTTCATTGGCATCATCTGGTATTCCGTGTTTGGCCAGGATACAACCAAAAAGCATCTCATCTCCAAAAGGATGTACAGCAAGCTGAAGAAACGTCCGCTGGATGAAATGGAAACACCTGTTGAGATTGCTGTTCCGGAAGAACACGTCAACCTGGTGAACCTGCTGAAAAATATGGATTACACACCCCTCCTTGGTGGGAACGATGTAATGCTTTTCACAAACGGCAGGGATAAATTTGAAACGCTTCTTGCCGATATCAAAAAAGCAAAAAAACACATCCATGTGGAGTATTATGTTTTCATGGATGATGAGATGGGATGTCAATTTCAGGAAGCACTGATCCAAAAGGCTAGGGAGGGACTGGAAGTACGTGTCATTTACGACAGTTTCGGTTCCCGGAAAGCAAAGAAGAAATTCTTCGAGGCGTTCCGCATGGCCGGGATAGAAACGGAACCTTTTCTGAAGCTCACCTGGTCGGCCTTCACTTCACGGCTGAACTACCGGACACACCGGAAGATCATGGTGATCGACGGCAGGATAGGTTATGTGGGAGGTATGAATATAGCCGATCGTTATATACACGGCTTCAAATGGGGACCCTGGCGCGATACCCATGCCCGCATCGAAGGAAAGGGCGTGCAGGGATTGCAGTCGGTCTTCCTGATCGACTGGTACTTCGTCTCCCAGACACTGATCACCTCACGCGATTATTTTCCTATGCTCGACAACTTCGGGGAATGCCCCATGCAGATTGTCAACAGCGGTCCCCTGAGCGAGGAAAACGAGATTTCATACGGCATTACGCAGGCAATATATGAAGCACGTAAATCAATTTTCATTCAAACACCCTACTTCCTGCCGCCCGACACGATGGTGCATGCCCTCCAGGCGGCAGCGCTGCGGGGAGTGGATGTGCGGCTGATGCTGTCGGAACGCTCCGATGTGGCCCTTGTACAGATGGCATCGCGCTCCTATTTCAAGGAGATGTTGCATGCCGGCGTGAAAATCTATCAGTACAGGAAAGGCTTTTTGCATGCCAAGATGATGGTGTTCGACCACTCGCTCACCCTCCTTGGGTCGGCCAACTTCGATTCACGTAGCTTCGATCAGAATTTCGAAGTGGAGGCTTTCATATACGACGATAAGCTGGCAGAAGAGGCAGAGGATATCTTCACCAATGATCAGCGTCACTGTCAGCAGATATCATTGCGGGAATGGTCGAAAAGACCGGTAACAAAACGTTTTTTTGAATCGTTGCTGCGGCTTTTTGCACCGTTGTTGTAAAAATTATGGAACGAATTTTTTTAATAGGATATATGGGATCGGGGAAGACCACAGTGGGTAAGCTGCTGGCCAGGTCCCTGTCACTGGAGTTTATCGATCTGGATGCCTATATCGAGAACAAATACAGAAAGTCGATTGCAGTCCTTTTTGAAGAGAAGGGTGAACAAGCTTTCCGAAGAATCGAGAGCCATGCACTGCAGGAAGTAGCTACCTTTGAGGATGTATTGATTTCTACCGGTGGAGGGGCACCCTGTTATTTCGATAACATGGCACTCATGAACCGGACAGGTACCACCATCTACATTGAAGCTTCCCCCGAGGAGCTTGCTGCCCGGCTGCAGGCATCAAAGACGGTGCGTCCCCTCATTGCCGGAAAAACAGATGAGGAGCTTGTCCCTTTCATCAGGGAACATTTGGCACAAAGAGAGCGTTATTACAATGGTGCACACATTGTTTACCATACCGACCGCATGATTACAAAAAAAGAAATTCATTTAACGGTACTGGGTATTGAAGAACTATTAAGTAACAGAAAGAAAGCATGATCCACGACTCCCTAAAAAGCACCTCTTTCATCGTGCGTGAGCTAATGCTGAAAGCAGAAAAGCAGAAAGTATCCCTGGTCATCGGCCTACCCAAAGAGAATCAGGCCGAGGAGAGACGGGTGCCACTGACCCCTGAGACTGTTTCATTATTGGTTTCAGCGGGGTACAGAATATTGTTTGAAGCAGGAGCCGGGCTCTCCATCAACTATTCCGACAGCTACTATGCCGAATCGGGAGCAGAGATTGTGGAGACAGCCCCGGAAGTATTTCAGGCCGACCTGATCCTGAAGATATTGCCTCCCACGCTCGGAGAGGTTCAGATGATGCGACCGCGAACCACCGTTTTTTCATTTCTCTACCTGCACAAGCTTTCCAAACCGCTGCTGGAACTGATGTCCGAGAAAAAAATAAATGCACTCGCTTACGAGCTCATTGATGATGAAACTGGTGTTTCACCCTTTGTGACATTGATCTCCGAGATTGAAGGGGCTTCTTCCATCACGCTGGCAGCAGAACTGTTAAGCAATGCCCATGGCGGTAAGGGAATCCTGCTTGGCGGTATCCCCGGCATCTCACCCACCGAGGTGGTGATCATTGGCGCCGGTGTGGCCGGCACTATGGCTGCCCGCGCTGCCCTGGCCCTGGGAGCTGTGGTGAAGGTGTTCGACGATGACATCCTGAAACTACGCAACATCCGTCATGAACTGGGAACCCCGCTGTTCACCTCCACACTTCAGCCCAATGTATTGAGAAATGTATTTCGATCGGCCGATGTGGTGATCGGGGCCATGCAGTACATCAATAAAACCCATTTTTACCGTATCTCCGAAGATCTTGTCCGGGAGATGAAGCGCGGATCACTGATCGTCGACCTGCGCATGGCTCAGGGAGGATGCTTTGAAACCACCATGGAGGCTTGTCTGCCCGATCACCCCGCCATTTTTGAAAAACAGGGCGTATTGCATTTCTGTGAGATGAGCCTTAGCTCTCGTGTCGCCCGCACCGCCTCTATCGCACTCAGCAATATATTTGTCTCTTTGTTCACAGGCATGGGAGACTGTGGAGGGGTAGCTCACTTTGCACGTTTCGACCGGGGTTTTGCTTCCGGTTTCTACATGTATGCCGGAAAAATGGTCAACTCTTACGTGGCCAACCATTTTAACTTTCCCATTGCCGACATCGGCCTCTTTCTGCATGGATACTAAAATTAAACGAAATATATCTATATTTGCGCTGTAAAACAATTGATACAGAGATATGTTGCGCGTCATATTTCATATCGTCATAATCTTAATGGGTGCGTTTTTCTTGGGAGCATGTAACAATCCGCAACCCGGTTCGGCAGACCTGTTGGAACAGGCCGATCGTCTCGTAGATTCAGATCCGGATAGTGCGATGCAGCTGATCGATTCCATTTTTATGCCGAAAAGTCTACAGCGGATGTGTGCACAGTGAACGACAGGAATATGAGCAGAATACCATTACAATATAGCCCGGGATGATCTATCTCTTTATCAAGGAATACCACTCGAAACGATGGACGATCAATCGCTTCTTAAGAATCAGATATCAGATAAATAGGATGCTTCCCTTGAACAGGGAAATTGGGAATTTAATGTTTATTAGTATTTTATGACGCAGCAATTCTCCTTCTTATGCGTCTGTAGTAATAATTGATTATCTGCGTATCTGTAGATAATAGTAGCAATAAAATATGAAAATTGAAATACACAAACTGCTGTATTTGAGCGTGCTGATGTTCCTGTCAGGTTGCAATAGCGATATTTTTATAGAAGATTTTCTTCCTGGAGAACAAATGGATATTGCAATTTCGGAAACCGACAATACCAAGGAAATCAATTTCAAGTCGGACAACTGGAGACTGATTGAGATCGTTTCTGTTACGGGTGGCTCCTTTACTATTGAGTCATATACCCTCGATGGCCAGCCCGTCTCTTTTCCTTTCGGTGAAAAAGAACCAGCCATTGTTCATTGCTTAAGCGACTTTATAGATTTTCGTGTTGAGAAAAGAGTCGGTCACAAACTACAATTTACACTCAACGAAAATCTCATGAATGAGGATGTGACAATGCTGATAAAAGTAGGCAATGATTACAAAGAACAACAGATCAAGCTTCTGCTGGCACCCACGCGTAAATATCAGATAGATAGCGTGGTGTATGATTGGAATAAGTTTGTCATCCACGAAGGGTACTTAAAGGAAATGGAATCCATCACCATTGACAACAAGTCTGCATCACCTGTGACCTTTCCGGTTTATCCGTTTCGAAAATCTACGCGTGAAATTCAATTTTATGATCCTATGATAGTTTGGGAAGAAGAACTGTTTAAACGGTTCCTGGGTAGCACGCTTCCTCAAATTATTATCCCTGATCTGGTTGATTCAAAGCCTGTATGTAATCAAACCAAAGTTTTCTTTGGGTCTAATTACCAGGAACTTGAAATAAGTTTCGACAAAGAGTTATCCGTTGATGTGACGATTAATGGGTTTGATAAAAGAAAAATATCCGTTTTTAATGTACTGGAAGAATATTCCGTACCTTACAAGGTTTTTATATCCAATCCCAAAACAGACAAAAAAAGTGTTTTTTCAGGAGAACTTCACAGCAGCCGCCCGATATATTATTTAATCTTTAAAAAAGTGTTGAATGAGGATGAATAAGAATAAGAGATTACGAAAAATTATCATAAGCTGCTTCGTTCTGATGTTCATTGTTATAGATGTTTTGCCGATGGAAATGACACCACCTCAAGAAAAATTACACACATGATTGGTGTTGATCTCAGACCC
>Ga0172382_10010996_pt1 | contig 12038 bp, 10 predicted proteins | sample Leawel138RmetaG_FD_122245 | JGI IMG/M metagenome (GOLD analysis project Ga0172382, IMG submission 122245) | Leachate microbial communities from a municipal landfill in Southern Ontario, Canada - Leachate well 138R metaG | ecosystem: Engineered > Solid waste > Landfill > Unclassified | place...
GGAAGTGCGGACGAACATGGTCATCGGTCGGTCCATCACCGTCGACGAACTCCTCGACGAGCACGGCTACGAAGCGGTGTTCATCGGATCGGGCGCAGGACTGCCGATGTTTATGAAAATTCCGGGCGAAAACCTCAAGGGTGTCTACTCCGCCAACGAGTATTTGACGCGGGTCAACCTGATGAAGGCCTACCTGCCCGAATCGGCAACGCCGATCAAAAAGAGCAAAAAAGTGGCTGTCGTCGGCGGCGGAAATGTCGCCATGGACGCAGCGCGCTGCGCCAAGCGGCTCGGAGCCGAAGAGGTATACATCATCTACCGCCGCTCGGAAGAAGAGCTTCCTGCGAGGGAGGAGGAAGTCCACCACGCCATGGAGGAAGGAATCATCTTCAAGCTGCTCAACAATCCTGTGCGCATCCTGGGAGACGACAAGCTGAACGTTACGGGTATCGAGTGTCTCGAGATGGCGCTCGGCGAGCCGGACGAATCCGGCCGCAGAAGGCCTGTTCCCGTCGAAGGTTCGGAATGGACGCTCGATCTGGATACGGTCATCATGGCCATCGGCACATCCCCCAACCCCCTCATCAAGGCGACGACAGAGGGACTCGACACCGAGAAATGGGGCGGCATCATCGCAGAGGATCCCTCCGGCCAGACGAGCCGTGCACACGTGTATGCCGGCGGAGACGCTGTAACCGGTGCAGCCACCGTCATCCTGGCCATGGGCGCGGGCAAATGCGCGGCCAGAGCGATCGACGAGGAACTGAGCGGCATGAAGAGCTGCGCAGAAAAGAATAACATCAACATCTAAATAAAACCCGGATAGAATTAACCGACCCCGATGCACTTGTAAACGCAATTGCATCGGGGTCGATTTATTTGTTTAAGACGGCGCTTCTACCGCCGGGCAGTCGCCCGAAGTGAAGCGATGATCCAGATGATCCGGCCCGGCGTCTACACGGGATACGTTCCGTTCTTGACATCGGCAGCATTCAGATCGATGCCGTCCTGCTGCGCTTTTCGATACTTAAAGAAATCGATCGCCACCTGGGGGAACAGCGCATACGACAGAACGTCTTCGTCCTGCTGTTTCCATTCTGCAATTTCCTTTTCCAGGCGTTCGAGCTCGGGTTCCATATCGTCGGCCGGGCGGTGCGTTTTAGGGACGGCATCGCCGATGACCAGCTTCTGTATTTCCGGATCAAACGGCTTGACCGTCTGCCCGTATTCGCCCATGAGCACAGCCTTCGTCTCCTTCGTGACCATCTTGTAGCGTTCGCCGGTCAGCACGTTGAACAGCGCCTGCGTGCCGACAATCTGGGATGAAGGTGTAACGAGAGGCGGTTCGCCCAGCTCTCTGCGCACTCTGGGAATCTCTGCGAGCACATCGTAATACCGATCGGATGCATTCTGCTCTGCAAGCTGGGATACGAGGTTCGACAACATGCCGCCCGGGACCTGATACAGAAGCGTTTTGATATCTACACCCATCACCTTTGGGTTTAAGAGACCCGTGTCCAGAGCGTGCTCGCGCAACGGGCGGAAGTAATCCGCGATTTCGGCAAGCAGCATCTGATCCAGGCCTGTGTCGTACGGAGTGCCTTTGAGTGACTCCACCATGATTTCCGTCGCAGGTTGACTCGTACCCATCGAAAACGGCGAAATGGCCGTGTCGATGATGTCGCAGCCCGCTTCGATTGCCTTGAGGTAGCTCATCGGAGCAACACCGCTCGTGCAGTGGCTGTGAACATCGATGGGAATCGTTACCGTCTTTTTAAGCTCCCGCACCATCTCTTCCGCCGTATAGGGAAGCAGCAGGCCAGCCATGTCCTTGATGCAGATGGAATCGGCACCCATGTCGCTGATGCGGCGAACGAGATCCTTCCAGTAGTCGAGCGTATACGCATCGCCGAGCGTGTACGACACGGCAATCTGCGCATGTGCGCCTTCTTTGATCGTAGCAGAGACCGCTGTTTCCAAATTCCTCAAGTCGTTAAACGCATCGAAAACGCGGATGATGTCGATGCCGTTTGCGACCGATTTCTGCACGAAATAGGCCACGACATCGTCGGCATAGTGCCTGTAGCCCAGGATGTTTTGTCCGCGCAAAAGCATCTGAAGCTTTGTGTTTCGGAATCCTTTGCGAAGGATGCGGAGGCGTTCCCACGGATCCTCCTTCAGGAAACGCAGCGATGCGTCGAACGTAGCGCCGCCCCACACTTCCACAGAATAATAGCCGACCTGGTCCATCTTCTCCATAATCGGTATCATATCCTGCGTGCTCATGCGCGTTGCAATCAGCGACTGGTGCGCATCTCTCAGTATCGTCTCTGTTATTTTTACCGGTTTCTTCTCGATATTGTCCATTGTTTTCTCCTACTATGTGTAAAATCTGTCGATTAGTGTACGCCGAATATCGCCATAAAAGTGCCAGCAGCGATCGCCGTGCCGATGACACCGGCCACGTTCGGACCCATAGCGTGCATCAGCAGGAAATTTGTCGGATCCACCTCCGCACCGACTTTCTGCGAGACGCGGGCCGACATGGGTACGGCAGACACACCTGCGGAGCCGATGAGCGGATTTACTTTTCCACCGGTCGCTTTGCACATGATCTTTCCAAATACGATACCGGCCGCCGTACCGAATGAAAAGGCGACGAGGCCCAGCACGACGATTTTAATCGTGGATATGTTTAGAAACGCTTCAGCAGAAGTGGTCGCACCGACCGATACCCCGAGCAGGATAACGACGATGTACATCATCGCGTTTGAAGCTGTTTCCGTAAGCTGGCGCACCACACCGCTTTCGCGGAACAGATTACCCAGCATCAGCATGCCGACAAGCGGTGTCGTGGACGGCAGGATAGAGCATATGACGACCGTGACGACGATCGGAAATAAAATTCGCTCAACCTTGCTCACCGGCCGGAGCTGTTCCATTTTAATTTTTCGCTCTTCTTCGGTCGTAAGGGCTTTCATAATCGGCGGCTGGATGATTGGCACAAGCGCCATGTACGAGTACGCCGCCACGGCAATCGGTCCCATGAGAGCCGTCTGACCGAGCTTGCTCGCAAGGAAAATCGACGTCGGCCCGTCGGCGCCTCCGATGATCGAAATCGCAGCAGCGGCCATTTCGTCAAACCCCAGAAGCATCGCTCCGATGTAGGCCATGTAGATGCCGAACTGAGCCGCAGCCCCCAGCAAAAAACTCTTGGGGTTCGCGATGAGCGGCCCGAAGTCTGTCAACGCTCCGACACCCATAAAGATCAGCGACGGAAAGATGGCCCATTCGTCCATCAGGTAAAAATAGTGCAGCAATCCGCCCGGTTCCATAATCTGGGGATAGAGATTGACGAGCAGCATGCCAAACGAAATGGGCAAGAGAAGCAGCGGCTCGTAGCCCTTTGCAATCGAGAGATATAAAAACCCGCATGCGACAAGCACCATAATCAGGTTGCCGACGCTCAGATTCACAAACGCTGTCTGCAGCAGCAGGTGATGCAGTGTTTCGCCGATATAACTCACAATCTTCCTCCGTATTCGCAGTACCCGACTCTGCAGGCAGCTTTAGCGGATCGTGGCCAGCACGTCGCCGGCCTCAACAGGGCTTCCCTCTGCTGTAACGATCTGTCCGATGACGCCGTCTTTTGGCGACACAACTGGAATTTCCATTTTCATCGCTTCCAGGATGACGACGGTATCGCCTGCTTTTACCACCGCGCCTTCGGCGACGACGATTTTCCATACCTTCCCTGCCGCACCGGCCGTAATCGCTTCGCCGGTCAGTTCCGCAGCTGCAACCGGAGGAGCTTTAGGTGCACTCACTGGTGACGGTGGCGGAGCGGCAACAGGAGTCTGCGCCTGCGGGGTTACTTGAGGCGCTGCAGTGCTGCTGACTTTTTTCTCGACCTGTACTTCGTACGTGATGCCGTTGACTGTTACGGAATATGTTTCCATTGTTTTCTCCTTCTACATACGATAGTGTTCGTTAGACACGCCGGATAGACCGGACCCGATAGGCGTCGCCGGAGCCGGCATCCTGTGTGGAACACGCAAGGACTGACGCTGTGATTACGGCGATCAGCTGCAGATCTTCGCTGAGATCAGAAGCCGGCAGCAACTCTCCGGCTGCAAGAGTGGCATCGCCCGCACTGTAAGCGCCTTCACGATCGGCTTTCGGTTCCTTATCGAGAAGTCCGGGTAAATACTTAAACAACGATATGATGGATATGATGAAGACTAAGACTGCAAAGACGACACCCATTCCAAGCATCGTATGCAGGATGGCCTTCGAAAAAATATCTGCCAGAGTCATGGGCACGCTCCTTTACATCCCTCTCTTATCGGACAGCATCTCAAGCGCGCCGATTACGTATTTTCGCGTATCAACCGGAGCGATGACCTTGTCGATGTAGCCGCGGGCAAGAAAGGCCTCCGTACCGGCTTTCCGTTCGTATTCAGCCGCCTTTTCGGCTAAGAATGTCGGTTTGTCCTCTGCATGTGCAAGTTCGTCGCTGTTCAGAATGCGCACCGCATCCTGTGCGGGCATCACTTGTACGCGAGCATCGTCCCAGGCAAAGACAAAGTCCGCACCCAGCCCGCGGCTGTTCATGGCGCAGTACGCGCTGCCGGTTGCCTGCCCGGTGATGACATTGACTTTCGGAACATCGCTTTGAGCAAACGCACTCAGCAGATAGGCCACCGCCTGCGGGAGTCTGACCTCCTGACAGGCTTCCGTGGAAAATCCTTCTGCATCTGTCAAAGTCAACACAGGAAGGCCGAACAAGCTGCAAAAGTCGACAAAGCCAGCCATCGATTCGCACGCCTCTGCGCTCAGCCGCCTACCGGATGACTGCCCGAGGACACCCGTCACACGTCCGTTAAACCGTGCAAAGCAGATCGATACATCTTCGCCGGCCGGGCTCTGAACGGGCAACACCGAGCCGAAATCCGCAATTTCTTCGATGATGACCGAGATATCCTGATTTCCGGCTGCCGGACTTGTGCAAGACCGGTTCGGATCGTCGGTGGAGTCTGTATCCGGGGCCGGATCATCCGACGTCAGAGGCACATAGCCGATCAGGCGACGAATTGCGTCGCACACCTGCTCTTCCGTGCCGCTGCCGTGGCGCAGCTGTTCCCCTGCAGGATATGCCGGAGACTTTCCCTTTGTAAGACACTGTCCGTTCTCTTCCCGGCGTGCATCTTTGGGATGGACGAAAATCGCCGCATCGTCAGCCGTATACAAAAAATCGCACAGTGCTGCGATAAAAGCACACCCTCCGCCGCACGGCCCGAATGCACCGGCAATCTGCGGTATGATTCCTTTCGCCTGTGCCATGGTTCGATACAGTCTGCCGTATGCATCAAGCGCGCCGGCGCCTTCGCTGATGCGCAACCCAGCGCTATCCAGAAGCGCGATGACCGGCGCTCCGCTTCGAAGCGCCATTTCGTACAACCGCAGTATCTTTTCGACGTGCATTTCCGCAATGGACCCTCCGAGTACAGCAGGGTCCTGACTGTACACATAAACAGGGCGGCCGTCTACCGTACCGTATCCGGTGATGACGCCGTCCGATTTTTGAGCATCTCTGCTGTCAACTGTCGTATCGCATGCGAGCACCTGCCCGCCCATCTCCATAAAACTACCGGCATCCAGAATCCCTTCGATTCTCCGGACTGCCGCTTCGGATCTTGCCATATCGTCTCCTTCCATCGTACAGACAGCCTGCTCCCGCAGGCCTTGCGTCCGTTTTTACACTCGGGTACGATTATACTTGAAATCTTTGCGCGGTTCAAATGCTTTTTGCGCAACTTTTCGTCATTATATGTATAATAGAGTTGTTTCTTACCGTACATGGACCAGGAGGGCATCATGCTCCATCAACAAATCGATTCATATGTAGAGGCACACAGAGACGAAATGCTGACGAAATTCGAACAGCTCGTCCGTCTCGAAAGCCATTTCGAAGAGAGGGACAACGTATTGCGTGCCATGGCCTGGGTGCAGAAAGAATACGAGGCCGAGGGATTCGTCTGCCGGATTGAAGGTACGACGGATGACCGGGCCGGCCTGCTCATCGGCGAACTTGGAACAAGTCGCAGTGCGAGTCCTGTTATTTTGTCTGGGCACGTGGACACAGTGCACCGCGAAGGCAGCTTTGGCGAAGGACTGTGGCGCGTCGAAGGCGACATTGTGTACGGTGCCGGCGTCAACGACATGAAAGGCGGCATCATCGAAGCGCTGTACGTCGTCAAAGCGCTGAACGCAATCGGATACAACCTCACGCCTCTCAAGATACTGTTTGCAGGCGATGAAGAAGGCGATCATATCGGCACGGATACTAATCTCTTGTACACACGCGAAAGCAGAGGTGCGCTTGCAGCGTTCAACATGGAGACCGGGGTCGAAGGCGTACTGACGGTCGCCCGCAAATCGTGCCATATCTTCAATTTGATTATCGAAGGCAGCGGTGGACACGCTGGAAATGACTATGTAACTGCTGCAAACGCTGTCGAAGAAGGGATGAAGAAAGCGCAGGCAATTGCCGCGCTCACAGATATCGACAAGGGCACAACTGTGGCGGTTACTGTGATCCGGGGCGGGGATCACCCGAGTGCTATCCCTCCAACCTGTAGCATAACAATCGATGCGCGCGTCTCGTCTGCTGAAGAAAAAGAACGCATCTACAGCAGCGTTGCGGACATCTGTGCAAATGCGTTTATCCCGGGTACGAAAACAACCTACGACGTCTACGCAGCTAAATACGAGGGCTATCTGGAAAACGAAAAAATCAGCCGTCTGCACACATTCGTCAATGAAATCGCAAAAGAAATCGGCCAGCCGGCGTACGGTAAGTGTTTCCGAGGCGGTGCGGCCGACTCCGGCAATATCGCTGTTGCCGACATCCCCGTCCTCTGCTCCTGCGGCATCGTCGGCGAGCATTCACACGACCTCCGGGAGATGGCGCTGCTGCACACGATGTATGACCGCACAAAGCTATTCGCAACGGTTATCGCAGAGATCGGACGCTTTCAGGGAGCGTAAAAGCCGGTTTTTACACGACCAGTTCGCCCGTCCCCTCTCCGCCGAGCTCAACATATCGGTGCAAATCCCAGGGAGATAAAATGCCTGCATCCGTCACAACTCCATCCACCAGGTGCGGAGGAGTGATGTCGAAGCTCGGATAGTAGCCCTTGACCCCATCCGTTGTTGTCGGTACGCCCATCGCCTGCAGTACGAACGACGGGTCGCGCATCTCGATGTGCACGGTGTCGACCGTCGCATGACCGATGTCCGGCGCACCTGTTACGAAGTATGGAATGCCGTGATGATGGGCCGCGATGGCGATCTGGTAGGTACCGACTTTGTTGACGATGTGACCGTCCAGACAGATGGCATCAGCCGCAGACGTAAATACATCGACTTTTTCTTGCTTCATCACATACGCAGGCATGTTGTCCGTGATGACCGTCACGTCGAATCCCATCTCGTGCACGACGGTCGCTGTGAGCCTCGCTCCCTGGAAATACGGGCGAGTCTCCGGGCAAAACACCCGGAATGTCTTTCCGCGCGCCTTGCTTTCACGAAGCATCATGCCCACGATCGTCTCTCCGAAGCACTGGGTCATGACTGTGCCGCGATCGGGCAGAAGATCGACGAGATAATCTGCGATGCGGGCCACCCTCCGATAGCGCCGGTCGTTGAACGCGAGCACTTCCTGGCGGATTGCTTCATCCGCAGGCTCTCCGCGTTCCATCGCAATCCGGCCTGCGGCGACGCACAGGCCGACAATCTGCTCCATGCGGAGCCTGGTCGTAGGCCTGGCGGCAATCATGCGTGCAGCCGCCTGATCGATATAGAGCTCCTGTGCCTGCTGATTCTCGTTTCTGCATTCCCAGGCCGCGAGCGCCATGCCCATGCCGGCGGCCGTAAACGGCCCGGCGCTCTGCGTCACCATATCTGTGATAGCGCGTGCGACCTCTTCGTGACTGTGGCACACCACAAATTCCACTTTGCGGGGATAGATGCGCCGATCCAGAATGGATACGGCTCCCTGATCGTACCAGGCGATGTTTTCGTAACGGAGCATAAAAGCCAGATCGCGATCCGGACGGTCCGCTCCGTCAGCCGAGCAGCCGCTGCGTCGAATGCAGGACATCAGCGATCACCTTCTCTCGGTCCAGGGTCAGGTACTGCCCGTTTTCGTATAACACATTACCGTCAACCATCGTCATGACGACATCGGTTGCCTGCGCGGCGTACGTGAGCATCGGAAGAATCTCGGGCGCCGGCACCATGTGCGGGCGATCGAACGAAATCGCGATGATATCCGCTTGTTTACCCACCGCCAGCTCTCCTGTGTCTGCTCTTCCCTGAGCGAGCGCACCGGCCGCCGTCGCCATGTGCACGACTTCGGAGGGCGTAATCGTCGTGGCGTCGCGGTGATACCCCTTGTGAATAATCGATGTAAGGTGCATCTCTTCCAGCATGTTCAAATTATTGTTGCTCGCAGCTCCGTCCGTTCCGAGCACGACGCGTACGCCCCGCTCGAGCGCTGCGCCGATCGGTGCAAAGCCGCTTCCCAGCTTCATGTTGCTCGTCGGGTTGTGTATGATGCTCACGCCCTTCTCGGCCATGAGGTCCAGATCTCCCTCCTCGCAATACACGCAATGGGCAGCGATTGCCGGCGAGTCGAACGTGCCCAGGTCGCAAAACCACTGCGCAGGTGTCTTGCCGTATCTCTGTTTGCACTCTTCGTGCTCGCGCTCCGTTTCGGACAGGTGCAGATGCGCCCGTCCGCCTTCCTGTTTGCAAAGCGCAGATAAGTATTCCACCGTGGCCGGCGTCGTCAGATACTCGGAATGGATGCCGAAGTCGACGAGGATGCGTCCGTCGGCATGTCCGTCATACTCCCTGTAAAACTCCATCGCCTCGCGGATCAGCTGGCAGTCTTCCCCCCGAATGTCCGGGTCGAAGCACGTCAGGAAGACGCAGAGGTTCGCCTTCATGCCAATCTCGGCAATTGCCTGTGCCGTGAAGGCCGGCATAAAGTACATGTCCGTAAAGGATGTGATGCCGCAGGCGAGCATCTCCATCGCCGCAAGCTGCGTGCCCGCAACGATGTCCGCTTCCGTCAGGTGTTTCTCGATCGGCATGATATTGTCGAACAGCCACTCCTGCAGGGGCAGGTCGCTTCCGACGCCCCGCAGCAGCACCATGGGGGCGTGACAGTGACAGTTGACAAATCCGGGAGCAAGCAGGCACCCGTTCAGGTCTTTTACAACATCGTAGGCAGCATCCGGAGCGCACGGACCGATGTAGTCGATCGCAGACCCGGAAATGCCGAGATACCCTCCGCGTATCACCTGGCCGCTTGCGGGCGGCCCGACGAGTATATCGCAATTTGTAAGCAGTGTACTCACAGTAACCTCCTGAGAATCTCCGTAAAGTAGCGTTCAAATTCGCCCGCAACCCGCAGCGACGTCTCCGTGACCTCTTCGGCAGTCAGAGGTTGATCCAGGACACCTGCAGCCATGTTAGTCATCACAGACAAGCCGAGGACCGGAATGCCGCAGTGGGTGGCTGTAAGCGCTTCTGTGACCGTCGACATGCCGGCCGCATCTCCGCCCAGAATCCGCGCTGCACGGATTTCGGCAGGTGTTTCGTACTGAGGGCCCGTAAAGAAGAAGTACACGCCTTCCCGGATGGTCAGACTTGTCGCATCTGCGCAGTTCAGTGCCAGAGTCCGCAGCTCTTTATCGTACATGTTCCCGATATCGAAGAAGCGCTGGCCGAACTCCGGAATGTTGGGGCCTGCGAGCGGAGATGCACCGGTCAGTTTGATGTGGTCTTTGATGACCATGATGTCGCCCACGCTGTAGGATGTGTTGATCGCCCCGGCTGCATTGGTCAGGATGAGTCGTTGAATGCCCAGGACTTTCATCACCCTCACGGGCAGCGCCAGCTGCTCGAACGAGTAACCTTCATAGGAATGAAAACGCCCGGACATGCAGCAGACTTTGTGCCCTTCGATGGTGCCCAGAATCAGCTTGCCGGCGTGGTCGGGTGCGGTGGAAACCAGAAAGTTAGGGATATCTCCATAGGGAATCTCAATGCGGTTTTCGATATTGCGATCGTATTCCCCGAGGCCCGTGCCCAGCACGATGCCCAACTCCGGTTGAAACCCGCCGCTTACGCTTCGGATGTAGTCCGCGCTTTTTTTATAATAATCGTATGTGTATTCCACTGTGTGCTCCTTCCTGGTGCGAATGCGCACGCACTGCGTCGGACTAGCCCCGCTTGAGATAAGCCGTAATGCAGTGCAGCGAACCGCGGCCTTTGATGATTTCCGACACGTTGATATTCGTGACTTTGACGCCGTTCTTCTCCAACAGTTCCTGCGTTCTGGGCGTCCCTTCAGCCATCAGGATATGGCCGGGCTCCAGGGCGACGAAGTTGATGCCAAGCGCCCTCACCTCCGTCTGTGACGGAGCTTCCAGCATCTTGTATCCCTTTTTTTTGAGCGCATCCACCACGTCGTAGGGGATCTGCGATACGTGGCCGAGGATGAGTTCGTTGCTCGCAGCATTCATGATGCCGTCGATATGGATGTTGCTGTAGGGAAGCTGCATGGGAATGATATCCGTTACTCCCTGGCGCCTCAATTCTTCAGCGACCTGATCGTAGCCGCTTCGGTTGCAGCGAATCCCGGTCGACAGCACGCACGTGCGACGGTCAACCCACATGGCATTCGCCCCTTCAAAAAAGCCGTCCCCGTTGATCGTTCGTATAATGGGCACGCCGATTTTAGCCAACGCCTGAGCGATGTAGCGTTCTTCGCCCCGCCGTGTGGCCATGCCGGGGCGCGTCAGGATCGCCCCCTCGGGCGTCATAAACATCAGGTCGCGGCAATAGACCGCGTTCGGCCGGTCCTCCCGCTGCTCTTCGACGTAATACACTTTGACGCCGTGGCTGCGGTACACATCCGTCACTTCGTCGTGCTGACGTCTCATCAGATCGACATCCAGAGGTTCATCCGTAAAGCGCACCGCTTCGGGGTCAAAGTTCTCCACTTCCTTCCCCGGCCGGCGCATCAGGACCGCTTTGAGCTTCTCCACTTCGGAAGAAACACCCCAATCGCCCCAGTACAGCGGCAGATCATCTTCAAACTGCGTTTCTTTCGGAAACCACCTCTCTCCGGGAATCGCATCGACATCCATTGGTTTTTGCATCATCACATTCACCTCCAAGCGTGCATGATATGTATAAATTATAGCATATCGCCGCGCGCAAAGACAAACGGAACGACCTGACAGATAGCGGCATCCCCATCCGTTAGAAGCGATCCTTGAATCTTTGCAATATTTCGTTTCCCATATTGACAGAAACTCGACCGGATGGTACTATTTCATTTGCGTAGTTTGCACAAATACGTATGTGGCGGTGTAGCTTAGCTGGCTAGAGCGTCCGGTTCATACCCGGAAGGTCGGTGGTTCGAGTCCACTCGCCGCTACCACATGCGGCCCGGTAGTTCAGTTGGTTAGAATGCCAGCCTGTCACGCTGGAGGTCGACGGTTCGAGCCCGTTCCGGGTCGCCATTTTCAAACTATGCGGTGCGGTGGGTATCGTCAAGTGGTCAAGACACAGGGTTGTGGCTCCTGTATGCGTGGGTTCGAATCCCACTACCCACCCCAAAAAATATATATTTTCCTATTGGAATTCCACGGCAGTGTGATATAATAATAAACGCGGAAATAAATATTGGGGCATAGCCAAGCGGTAAGGCAACGGATTCTGATTCCGTTATGCGAAGGTTCGAATCCTTCTGCCCTAGCCAAATTCACAATGCCGGCCTTGCGCCGGCATTCTGCGGCGACATAGCCAAGTGGTAAGGCACAGGTCTGCAAAACCTTGATTCCCCGGTTCAAATCCGGGTGTCGCCTCCAAAGAAAAACCTGCAACATCTGCGTTGCAGGTTTCTTTAATTATTTACGCGCACGTCAGTTGACGATCATCTCCGCGACGCGCCAGAC
>Ga0172382_10010997_pt1 | contig 12038 bp, 7 predicted proteins | sample Leawel138RmetaG_FD_122245 | JGI IMG/M metagenome (GOLD analysis project Ga0172382, IMG submission 122245) | Leachate microbial communities from a municipal landfill in Southern Ontario, Canada - Leachate well 138R metaG | ecosystem: Engineered > Solid waste > Landfill > Unclassified | place...
TGTCTGCTCTCTCCTTTGACTTTGTTTTCGCTTTCAATTATAAAGGTTATTTGAGCGGATTACCAGCCCTTTTTTCAATTCCCCTTCATATCGATATTTTCGTTGACTTTGACGGGGCCCTGGTCACAGAACAGTGAACAAAAGCACAGTATTGTTCCTTGCTTTCCTACTGTTTTGCAGTTCTTTCGTGTCTGTCGCACAAGGTGCACCCATCGACGTTGGCATTGTTGGAACTAGTGTTGAACGTTTGGAACCATTGCTGAGGGAATGGGCCGCAGAGAAAGGTATTGAGATAGGAGTTGTTGAGTACATTGGTTGGAACTCCGAGAAGGTGATCAACAGAGCACTGGCCGGAATTCCCTATGATGTAGTCTGCGCTGTAATTGAGGAAGCGGACGTGCTACGGAGCCAAGGACTGTTGCTGCCCCTAGATAGTCTAATCGCAACTGATCCTGACTTTGCTGAAGACCTCTATGAGGATATTCACCCCGCCTTGCTGGACATGTTTAACTTCGATGGTAAACAGTATTACATTCCTTGCGAATGGAATCTGTGTCTGATGTATATCAACACTGCGATGGTTCAGCAAAGCTCTTTAGCCTATCCCCCTGCCGATTGGGACTTTGTAGAGTTCAGGAACTATGCCAGAAAGCTCTCTGTTGATCTTGACGGTGATGGAGTCAATGATGAGTACGGTCATGGTGCCTTTTCTTGGAATCCGTGGCATATGGGGCTTTGGATCCACGGTTTCGGCGGACAAATGCTCAATGAGAAATGGACCGAGTCTCGAATGAACATGCCCGAGACCATTGAAGCCCTCGAGTTTATCCAAGGAATGCTGGAGGAAGGAAGTATGGCCCCGGTTGTTACCCAGTGGGACTATTTGCCTGAGCACGACAAATGCGCTATGTGGGTTACGGGAAGAACTCCCCTTAGAATCTACCGTGATCTGAACTGGACCGACTTCGATATACAACACGCGCCAAGCTATCGAGGGCGCGGCACTGCCTTGGGTGGGGCCGGTTACGGTATCTCCGCCAACACAAAGGATAAGGAAGCCGCCTGGGAGGTACTCAAATTCATCACTGGTAAAGAGATGGAATTGAAGCTTTACGGTGAAGACGCTGATGCCATGGCCTTTGCGGCCCGTCGTTCTGCAGGATTCTACGAACTGGATCCCAATGTTCCGCCCAAAAACGCCATCGCATTCATGGAGGCCTTGGACTATGCGACCACCGTACCATCACCACCCCAATATCCACAAATCGATCAGATCTTTTGGGATTACCTTGGAATTATCTGGCGTAGTGAGGACTCCGCCCCGAACGTGGCAGCCCAAATGCACGATTTGATCAACAGCATACTAGTAGAAAATTAGTGTTTCACCGCAGTTTCCGCTAAGGCCCTAACCGGTAAGGTATTCACACCTTGCCGGTTAGGTCTCAACCCTAATTCGGGCACTTCTTACCTCTTCACTTAGACTGTACAGCAAGCCCCCGCCATCGCCAAAACAGGGGCTTTACGGCCCGTTTCCGATTATTCAGCATGGGGACCTACCTAGATAATCCCCCCGCAGCAATTGGCTACCACGTTCTCCAGCCCCACAACACAGTCGGTACTATGGCCATTATTTATTGTACCGTTTTCCAACTGACCAAAGGAATTACTTCCCGAGGACCACGCGATATCATTGTGGTCCAAAACTAAACTATGATATTTCCCCGCAAAGATCGCCTCGATATGACTGAAATGCCACACCTGGTGGACAATCCTTTCCCAAGCCCACACGCTACCGTCTTCCTTAAGCACGATAATGTGTTGGGCTCCCGCAGCTATGGCCTTAATGTTACTTAGGGCATCGATTTGTTCAGTAGACTCAATGCATCAAGCTAGAACAAATGATACGAACAATAGGACACTCCACAGGCAGAACCATCGCTCATTCATCCCTTCAGCAGCCCCCTTACCCACCTTCAGTGAATATACTGACTGCATAAACTAAAAGACTTCCATAGGAATTGATACCTTGGATGGTAGCCACTAAAGTTATGGGGTTTTACCTAGCTGTGTTTTTCAGGTTTTACGCCCCAAGCAGTGTTTTGATCTCATAATAAGCCAATAGCTACTTAATTATTCCGTCCGTTCTCCTGTCAAAAAGTCCATCTTTGGACACCCTAGCATGACTTTGCACAGAGGTTCCGGATAGCGGAAACAGGGATAGGTTAAGCGATACTTATACTTCAAAAACTCCATGACCCATGGAAGACCTCACTACCTGAACATTGGTAATTGAAAAAGTGACGAGGGCTATCCGAGACACAGTGCCACAAAAGGTAACCGGCAAAGGACTTCTATCTTAAAGAAGACCTTGCCGGTTTTTGGTTTTAGCGTCAATCCTTAGAGGGAAATGATTGCTTTACATATTGTCCAGTTCTGAGTATCATACCCAGAACTGATTCGTCCTAGTCACAAGGCACTTTCTGGTGAGTATGTCAATTCTACTTCTATCCTCGAGCAGGCTTGATAAAAACCAGGCAGCAAAAGGGTTACTACTGTTTCCTCCTGTCGGCTGTGGTGGTCTACCAAAACCCCGTCTATCAAAAGGGTGGAGTCTAGTAGTATCTCTCCGAAAGGTATGGCAAACTGTAATTCTCTAAGGCTAAGTTTACCGTACCGAACATCAATGACGTTGAGTTGCTCGTGGGTACCACGAGTCTGGGCGAAAAGGCCCCACGCTGTACCGGTAATGTAAAACGAACGATGGTCCTCCGGTTGCCAGCGTGGCCTAAATCCGAGTAGCCCCGCAGGGCCATCCACCACAAATCCTTGGGCTGCCAAAAGGAGCCCACCGGAACTTAGGGCCCTGGCGTAGAATTTCCCACATTCTAATTCATTAAAGGGATTTCCACCGGGTCCTGAATTAAGGCCCACCTTAAGCGTACCATCATACCGGCTACGGACAGCATCAACAATTGCTACTCCTTCTTCAATCATGCCTTCCCAGATCATGAGTCCGGCAACCGCGTACTCGATCCCGGTCCACACTTCATCGGCATACTCAACAAATGATACGGGACGACCTTTGTGGGGCCAAGTGCAATTGAGCAAGCCCGGTTCGTGATCTAAAACGTAGGGCCTGGGCCATTGCCGGATATTATGGAGACTATCCTTGAAGTTGTACCGGTAGATGGCATCTAATGCAGATTTAACCTGGTCCACAGGATATAAGTAACCAAGGTCGAGCATGTGGGCCCACCATTGTCCGAGCAGTTGATCACTATGGCAACCTGTATTATAGTCCCGTCCGGGAATCGCTTCTGGTCTTTGCATGAAGTACTCACCGTTAAAAAGTTGCTTACTCTGGTTTTGACTTCCCCTCTCGAACAAGCAGTGGTACTCCTTAGCTAAGTCCACCTCGCCCATGATGTGCGCCATGCTTCCAGCGGCAGCTAGGGCAGTTAGGTACTGTGACCCGAGAAAGGTACTTGCCCCTGAGATGGAAACATCGTATGTGTTCCACTGCAAACCATTTAAGGAGCCATCCCGATCCTGGTCATAGTTTTCAATTAACCAATTCATGGCCAGTTTGACCTTTGGCCAGATCCCCTCTAAGAAACTACTATTCTCGCTGGTTAGGTGTTCCCGGTAAGCCGCGGTAATAGCGGCACACTGACCATCTACTGCAACCTGACTTGGTTCATGTTGGCGCATTCTGACCCAACCCTCCGGATGCATGTAGTAAAAATCACTTTGCCGTAGATTCCTACCGACATCAGGAAACAAACGGGCGTGGGTCTGCGCGTAGTTTAGTACATGGGTGCAGTTAAGTGGACAACTACCATAACTACCCTCAAACATCCCAAAGTAGCCATCTTGGGACCAGAAGGCAGTAGGCCCACGAAAGATTACGCTTTGCGATGTCCAGGCATCAAGTAGGCTCGGTGGCAAATTCGATTGGTATAGGGTATCGTGATATAATTTGGTCCATCCCCACAACGAAGCCATATTCTCGTGTACGTAGGAAGCTACTGATGTAGCATCAGGAAAGCGTAGCCTATACAGGTTACCTGGATGTCCGAAACGCTCAACATTAGGGAAATTCCAGCTGATGGCAAAGGTCACCGTGCGACTTTGTTGGGGCTCAAGCTCGAAGGGAACGGACAATACACCGTTAAACGTCTGGCCCTTTGGACTTGGCCCAGAATACTCAGGACCAAGCACATAGCCTTGCTCAGTGAATTCCTCTAATATCGTCGCATAATTCGTCCATACCGCGCTGCCTATAGCCTCACTATCCACACTTAAGCATAAAGTCCCGTACTCCGGCGCCCCGCTCACCAGTTCATACTTACTCGCAGGAAATAGCCCGGCCCCGGCAATTAGCAGTTGCTCCACCCAGCTCCATGGTAATCCATCGGCAAGACCAAATAATGCCTTCCATGGCCCAACGGGACACAGGATCAGTATCGGTTCGCCCTCCGCTGTTTGGGCTAGCACCTCCACCGTTTCTAATCTAAGATCCTTCAACCGACAGTACTCCGTTACTTTCCAATCGTCAGGAACCTTTGGTATCCACTCCTTGCCCTTCTCGGTAATGTAAACAGGCACTGGTCTTTCCAGGTTTACTTGCTCCGTTTCCGAAAACTCCAAGGAAAGCCTTGGGGCAAAATCAATGAAGGCCTTCTTGGCCTCCGGTATGGCACGAAAATCGGTGAAGTAGATATCATCTACATTTATGTGTCCCCATCCTCCGGATGACAGATCGACAATCTCTAATTGCCCTTTCATCCCAGCAAACTCTGAGACTTCCCATACACATGGCTCCAGTGCCTCCTGGTTTTTGCCAGTCGCAGTCCTAACAACGTCTCCTTCCACAAGCAAATTGACACAGAGGCGCGTTGGATCCTGCCCACCACCAATCAGGAAGTTTATGTACCGATGCCCAATGATAAACTCATCAGATACCAGACGACCTTGGGGCCCATCGTTAGGATTGAAGCTGTTTACTAATCGGCGACCCCGATAGCCTGTAACAGGTTGTTGTCCGGTAGCGGTACCTGCTTGGGGACCAGTTCCAAAGGCATTGCCAAACACTGACCACTGCTCATAGGTCTCTTTTTCAAAGTCCTCAAATAAAACGATGTTCCACCTACCCTCACCATCCCGTGCTTTCTGCAATTCATCCCAGAAACTTGACTGCGCATAGCCAACTAGAGCCACTCCTTCTTCTTCGGTTTGGCGTTCTACGATATCATAGAACAGCCCCGCATCAGTACCCAAAGCAAGGGGGTCACCAAGCTCCCTTTGCCAGTAAAGATGTCTGTTGTTGACATCGTTGCCCCAAAGATCCTGAGTCTTCATCGGTCCAGATTCCCGCATGATCCGATCCATAGAGATCACAGTTCCGCTAGGTAGCCTCTGCACTGAATTAACATTGTTCCCATAGGCACGATGCAGGGTACCGAAAATACCCATCTGTCCACCGGCACCGATGGCATTGTGAAGTGAGCCAAGTAAAGATACTTCAACGGGATAATCCTCTCGATTGGTAACCGAAAAACGAAACACGGCAACGGGCAGCGACGAATTAGGGGAGTCGAGGGGAATCATGGGATTAAAGGCCTCTAAGGTTATGTCCACCGGCAGTTGCCTATCTTCAAAACCGAGTCGCGCAATGGGATATCCGCCCTCATAGACTAGGGAGTCCATGGGTAAAAGAAGCTTATGCGGCGCTTCGGTCTGCAAAATCCGTACTTGCGGGTCTGCTTGACCCTTGACCCTGATCGCAAAGAAACTATCGGGAATAGAAGTCTCATTTAGGTTATTGAATATCTGCCACACAGCTAGCCTACCCTGCCCATCTAGCCAAATGGTCCCGGTGCCGATACCACCAATAGGCATCAGTACGTGCTCTAGATTTGGCCCGGTATATGTACGGGGTGAGGCTATCGGATATGAGTATCCATCAATGCTACCCGGTGGCGGAGACAGAACCTCCAACCCGTCCAACCAGGGCGCCGCATCCCCTGCCGCGACAATTTCTTCCCCCACCACCTGCAACAACGCCAGTACGCAAAGAAGATAGAGTATTACTCTCCAACCATAGGTCAACATCGCTCTACACCCCTCCATTGATTGATGTTTGGCAGATCACGCTGATGACAGCAGCATCCGCCAGAATTCTCCGAGCCACTGGACTCCTCACCTTAGCAGTCAACACCAATCCAGAAAGCATGTTTAGTAAAACCGGTCTCCCTTTTTGACTTAATTATTACTTCGACATCTCCAGGGCAGTCTCCTTCTGGGTTTCTGACAGGATCTGCCCCAAGACTAGACTGAGTCATTTAAGCGAAACTTGCCTACATTATAGTGATAACATACATGCTCATCTATTCACATATCATAGTAGAGTCAAGCCTCTTTCTGACCGGAAACATACCCGTCGTCTGCTTATTTTCACCCTAATGGCAGGAGAACGGTCAACAGATGCCGAAGTTACGTTTTAGTAAAACTATTACCTTGGTCCTGTTGTTGAGCTATACACCATGGGTTCCGAGGCTCTCACACTGTATACTCGGGTAATCATATCAACCTAAGTGAGTGAGCGAACTAGTATGGGCATAATATGTGAAGCGTCTAGGCTAATCAATGATTAAGCAAAGGAGAGACATCACCCATGAGCAGAAGCAAAATGCTACACCTAGTCCTATCACTACTATTGTGTACCTGTTTTACCCACGTTGTGCAAGCTGCGCCACTTGATATGTTGGCATCGTAGGGACGAGTGTTGAACAGCTAGAACCAATTTTGAAAGAATGGGCGGCGGAAAATGATATTGAAATCGGGGTTGTGGAGTATGTCGGTTGGAACTCGGAAAAGGTAATTAATAGGGCGATCGCTGGAATACCATATGATGTTGTATGCGCCGTGATTGAAGAAGCTGATGTGTTGCGCAATCAAGGACTTTTGCTTCCCCTTGATGATCTAATCGCAGCTGAACCCAAATTCGCCGCGGATCTATATGACGATATTCATCCTTCCCTGCTGGCCATGTTCGATTTCGATGGAAAGCAGTACTACATGCCTTGCGAATGGAATCTATGTACCTACGGCCATGCTTGAACAGGCCGCCCTAAACTTCCCGGATTCCGACAAGGGAAATGGCCCAGTTCCGCAGCTACGCAAGGGAACTCAGCCGTGATATCGATGGAGATGCCATCAACGATCAGTACGGATATCGTGCCTGTGGATGGAACCCCTGGCAAATAGGTCCCTGGATCCATAGTTTCGGTGGTGAAATGCTTGATGAAACCTGGTCCGAGTCTCGGATGAACATGCCTGAAACCATAGAAGCACTGGAGTTTATCCAGGGGCGGTTTGAGGAGGAGAGTATACCTCCGATTAGCATCCAATGGGACTATCTTCCGGAACACAACAAGTGTGCCATGTGGTTGGCAGGCGTTGGCCGCTGGAGATTTACAGAAACCTCAATTGGTCCGACTACGATGTTCAACACATTCCTACATACAGGCAACGAGCTACTATGTTGGGCGGGGCCGGGTACGGTATCGCGGCGAATACAAAGGATAAGGAAGCAGCCTGGAAAGCACTGAAGTTTCTTACAGGCAGAGCGATGCAAATGCTTTTTCTGTGCGCAGTTCCGCTGGTTTCCATGAGCTAGATCCCAATATACCTCCGCGGAATGCTGCCGCATTTATCGAGGCACTGGACTATGCTATAACCGTGCCTTCACCTGTGCAGTATCCCAAAATAGACGGTGTTCTTTGAGATTACCTGGGGATCATCTGGCGCAGTGAAGATTCGGCACGCAACGTAGCACTACAAATGCATGATCTGATTAACTCTATCCTAAGTGGCAACTAACTGTGGTAATCAGTTTAATGTCCTTTGGTGCTCTCTGTCTTCCATGGGGAGCATCTAGACTACGAACCAATATATATTCCCTACATGGTAAATCCAAGTGTAATCCGAGACTACAGACCGAGGAAGGAGAAAGGCAAAATGGCTGTTAAACAGATTCTTGCGGCTGCCCGGACAGGGGCACTACTGAGTAAAGACGATACTATATCCATTTTGCAGGTAGGACACAATTCCAGCGACTTCTATGATTTGATCTCCTTAGCCAATGAGCTGACCCGTTGTGAGTTTGAGAATAGGGCCTATGTTTTTGCGCAAATCGGGCTAAACGCTGAACCCTGTTCCGTAAACTGCAGGTTCTGCTCCATGGGTAAAGATCATTATGCCATGGAAAGCACATGGAGAAAGGATACCACTACCTTATTATCTGAAGCAAAAGCCCTAATTGATCAGGGAATTGACGACCTGTTTCTAATGACAACGGCAGATTACCCAGTAGGTAGACTGATCGGCATAGCAGAGCAAGTCAGGGAGATCCTGCCTAATTCCCTACGGCTTGTTGCCAACATCGGAGACTTTGACTACTTTACTGCGGTGCAACTGAAAGAGGCCGGATTTACCGGAGCCTATCACATACATCGTTTGCGAGAAGGGATTGATACTCAAGCCCAACCAGCAGCTAGGATTAGGACTTTGGAAGCGATCAAAGCAGCAGGGTTAGAGCTGTATTATTGTGTAGAGCCAATTGGTCCTGAACACAGCTATGCGGAAATCGCCGACGAAATACTAAGAGCAAGGGACTATAACGTGGGAGTCATGGCGGTTATGCGCAGAATACCGGTAAGTGGAACTTCCTTGTATGGCAGAGGCCAGATCTCTGCGGTTGAATTGTGTAAGATTGCAGCAGTGGCAAGAATAGTCACAAGACCCCACCGAGCCATGAATGCTCATGAGACTACTCCCATGAGCTTAATCTGTGGCGTAAACCAACTATATGCGGAGATTGGGGCTAACCCGAGAGACGAACAGTCCAATACAGAACAGAATCGGGGTTTGACGGTTAGAGACGTCCGGCAACTGCTAATTGATGCAGAGTATGAGTTGTAATGCAAGTCAAAAGTTCCAAGGTGCATCGGGACCTACATCAAAGGACAAGCTTCCCAATTCTCCGTTTAGAGTTGTGAGGCGATTAATCAATCCCTAGTAAGAGGACCCCCCACAGTAACCTAGCACTCAATCCGGACCGTTGATTCACTAAAGTAAAACATCTAGTTTTACTAACTTAGTCTTCGGAGCACATCCTTTTCCCGAGGCTACCTAGTTCTCGAGATTGCGTTTACGACATTGTATATGAGCATTCATATATACCCTTTGTCAGTGACAACTCAACCCACTGATAGCATTTTAACTACAATAAAAAGAAAGCAGCAAGCAGGATTATACTTAATAACCGCCGAAATAACTATTTAGTTAATCTCTTACTAAAACCCGGAGGGGGAGAGGTCACCCATGAGTAAATCCAAACTACTGTACTTGGTCTTATTACTGTCGTTTTGCACCTGCTTGACCTTTGTGGTCCACGGTGCACCACTTGATGTAGGCATTATCGGAATCAGTGTTGAGAACTTGGAACCGACTTTGAGGCAATGGGCAGCAGAAAACAACATTGAGATCGGAGTCATAGAAAACATTGGTTGGAACTCGGGGAAAGTAATTAACAGGGCATTGGCCGGAATACCCTACGATGTGGTATGTGCTGTAATCGAGGAGGCTAAAGTGCTAGTCAACCATGGGCTGTTACTGCCTCTAAATGACCTTATTGCGGCTGAACCTGAATTCGCCGAAGACCTATATGAAGATATTCATCCATCCGTAATGGCGATGTTTAACTTCAAAGGAAATCAATTCTACATCCCCTCCGAATGGAATCTATGCATCATGTACTACAATACTGCAATGTTTGAGCAAGCCGCCATTGATTATCCCGATTCGGACTGGGAGATAGCACAGTTTCAAAGCTGCGCACGGAAACTCAGCTGTGACATAGACGGAGATGGCACCAACGATGAATACGGGTACGGTGCCTTTGGATGGAACCCTTGGGAAATCGGGCCTTGGATTAACACTTTTGGTGGGGCGATACTTGATGAAACCTGGACCGCATCCCGCATGAGCAGGCCGGAGACCATAAACGCGCTTGAGTTTATTCAAGGAATGCTCGAGGAAGGAAGCATGCCTCCGATTAGCATCCAGTGGGACTACCTTCCAGAACACAACAAATGTGCCATGTGGTTAGCAGGCCATGGACCCATGGGGATTTACAGAAACCTCAATTGGACCGACTACGATATTCAACATATGCCCGCATGCAACAAAAACCGCGGCACTGCCTTGGGAGGCGCAGGATACGGAATATCCGTTAACACAAAGGATAGAGAAGCAGCCTGGAAGGTACTGAAGTTTCTTACGGGTAAGGCGATACGGGATGAGATGCAAGCGCAAAACATGGATATAGGGGCCTTTCCCCCACGCAAGTCCGTTGGCTTCTATGAGCTAGCTCCCAATATACCTCCTAAAAACGCCATCGCATTCTACGAGGCATTGGACTACGCCACGACCGTGCCTTCACCTGTACAATACCCGGAAGTAGATGGTGTGGTTCGAGAGTATCTTGGTATTATCTGGCGAGGTGAAGACTCAGTAAGTAACGTGGCACTACAAATGCATGATTTGATTAACTCCATTTTGAGTGGCAACTAACTACTTTGATTAATCTTGTTGCTTATGGTGCTCCCTATCCTCTTTAGGGAGCACTTTTTCGGCACACCCCTTGCGTTTTCTCATCGTTAAGAAGGAATGTTTGATTATAAGCAGAACTAATACTAAATGTTAACTTAAGATACCTTAGTTGGAGTGGAGTCACGTGCGAAGAAACAGCCTACACAAGAAACCTACCATCTCGGATATTGCCCAATTGGCTGGTGTTTCTACAGCAACAGTATCCCTGGTACTCAATGAAAAGGGCAACATATCAACCGCTACCCGGGAATCGGTGCTATCTATTGCCCGCAAACTGGGCTATACCCCAGTGAACCGATCCTCTACAGAGGATCGGTCCAAAGTTTTTGCGTTGATAATCGAAGAACTACCCATCCCACTATACTCGGATCCTTTCTGCAGCCAGATTGTGGCTGGCATGGAAGAAGAGGCCCGGAATGTTGGGTACGGTATGCTTCTTGTTACCGTTCCTAAAGTCAATGGTAGCTTCGCGGTGCCAGACAACCTAAGGCAACTACAGCCTAATGGGATGATCATCCTCGGTGGCGGTGATCTAGTTGATTCTTTAGTCCATGATATAATCCATCTGGGGTTTCCTGCGGTAATAGTAGACAACTACCTTTCGGCCTGCGAGGAGAATCTGGTCTGCGTTGTCGCTGATAACTTTCACGCCGGTTACCTGGCTACCGAGCATCTCATTAAATGTGGCAAGCAAAACATTGCAATCATTAAGGGAAGCGATAAGTACAAGCCCCTAAAAGAAAGATTCTATGGTTACTTAGCTGCCTTAACGGATTCAGGCTATGCTATTCGGCCTGAGTATATCTGTGAGAAGCGCTCCCATGGTTCTCACAAGGGCTGCCTTGAGACTGAGTATCTTCTTTCCTTACCCCATCGGCCCGATGCCATCCTCTGCATTAGTGATAAAGTAGCCTTTAATGCCTTGGACGTGGCTGCAAATATGGGGGTTAAAGTACCCCAAGACGTAAGCATTATCGGTATTGATAACCTCCTGGAGGGAACGAAAACCACGCCACCACTCACCACCGTCAACATCCCCAAAAAGGAAATGGGACAGACTGCTGTTAGGGTTCTGTTGAGCTTAGTAGAAAACAAGGAGGCACCCTGGGGAAAGCTATGCCTTCCGGTGGAACTAGTTGTAAGAGATTCTGTTCTACCTTCAAGCGGTCTGCGCATCCAAGAACCGTAGCTTTCGCCTGAATTCTCTCGCCTAACGACGGAATGGGCAACTTGCATTTGTATGAGTAAGAAGTTTACGGGTCTTGCTAGGTGTTCTTAGTAAGAGAGATACGCGGATCCCTAGTGATGAGGTAGAGGTAAAAGAAGGGAACGAGAGGCTCGATCTCCAAGTAGGAGATAAA
>Ga0172382_10010998_pt1 | contig 12037 bp, 15 predicted proteins | sample Leawel138RmetaG_FD_122245 | JGI IMG/M metagenome (GOLD analysis project Ga0172382, IMG submission 122245) | Leachate microbial communities from a municipal landfill in Southern Ontario, Canada - Leachate well 138R metaG | ecosystem: Engineered > Solid waste > Landfill > Unclassified | place...
CCAGTGCCGGCTGCAGGTCCGCGATCAGGCGCAGGAACGGCTCACGCACGAAGCGCTCGTAATCGCTGCGGTGCTGGTCGAACCAGGTTTTATTGTTGTTGTCGGCCAGCTGCTGCAGGAAGCGCAGGCTGCGCTGTTCGAAATAGATGCTCATGTCACTCCCGCACACCGATGCCTCATTCACGCCCGATGGCCGAGTGCCGCGCCAATTCACGCCGATAGAAGGCTTCGATCCCCCCCATGCGTGCCTGTGGTTCGAAACGCTGCATCGGGTAATCGCGCCGCACCGGGCGCTGGCGATGCAGTTCGAGCAGCGCCTGCGCCAGAGCATCGGCATCGCCTGGTGGCAGCAACGGCGTGCCGATCACATCGGCCAGATGCCGCGCGCCTTCGCTGGCACTGGCCAGAATCGGCAGGCGCGCGTTCATCGCCTCCAGCAAGACCAGCCCGAACGGCTCGCGCCGTGCCGCGCTGACGAACACATCGAACACCTCCAGCCAGTCGCGGGTATTGCTGACAAAACCGGGCATCAGCACGCCCTCCGGCGCGGCCCGACGCAAGGCGTCGAAAGCACTGCCCTGCCCGACGATCACCAGACGCGCATCGGCCGGCAAAGCAGCCTGGCGCCACGCCTGCACCAGCACATCCAGGCCCTTGCCGTGTTCGATCCGCCCCAGCGCGCCGAACACGAACGCATCCGGCGCGATACCGGCCTCGCGCCGCAGCCGTTCGCGCGCATCGGCGCTGGCGGCTTCGGGCTGGGTCCAGTTGTCGATCTGCACGCAGTGTTGGCGTTGCGCTTCCGGAATGTCGGTCAACTGCCACGGCGCGATCGCGATCAGTGCATCCAGTCCGGCGTGCTGCTGCGGCTTGTACTGGATATGCAGCGTGGCCAGGCGCAGACCGACGCCATCGGCCCGATCCAGGGCCTGCAACGCACGACAGGCGCGGCTCAAATGCGCATGCGCCACGTCCGGGCGCAGCCGTCGCAGCAGCCGCCGCGCCCGCCATGTCTGGAACAGCTCACCAATGGTTTCCAGCATCACGCGCGGATCCAGCCGCGCCGCGATCGCATCCGCCCTCGGCGCGGCGGCGATCCTGCGCAGCACCATCACCACCTCGTGCCCGGCGGCGGCCTGCGCATTGGCCAGTTCCACCGCATAACGCTCGCTGCCGGCGAAGCGGCGGGTCAGGATCAGATGGACGATGCGCAGCGGACGCGCAGCGGTCTCAGCGGAATCCGGATGCTTCATCGAAGCGCTCATCGGTGACGATGGTACGCGGCCACCTCATTGCCCCGCCAGCGTCTTCAGGATCAACCCGGTGACATAGGCCAGATAGGTGCCGGTGGCATAGCCCAGCGTGCCCAGCAGCACCCCGACCGGCGCCAGCGACGGATGGAACGCGGCCGCCACCACGGGTGCCGAGGCCGCCGCCCCGATATTGCCCTGCGAACCAATCGCGAAATAGAACAGCGGCACCCGGGTCAGCTTCATCGCGATCAGCAGGCAGATGATGTGGACACTCACCCAGACCACGCCCAGCGCAAACAGCCATGGCCGGTCCAGCAACGCCAGCAAATCCATCTGCATGCCGATGCAGGCGATCAGGAAATAAAGCAGCAGCGAACCGATCTTCGATGCGCCGGCACCTTCCAGCCGGCGCGCGCGGGTGAAGCTCAGCAGCAGGCCCATCGTGGTGGACAGCACCACCACCCAGACAAAGCTCGATGTCAGGCTGAACTGCGCGGCCCAGGACACATTCGCCGCGAACCAGGCCGCGATCACGCCGCCCAGCGCATGCGCCAGCGCCACGATGCCGAAACCGGTGCCGACGATCACCATCAGGTCGGTCAGGCTCGGAATCCGCGCGTGCTGCGCCTCGTAGGCCGCCGCCTTGGCCTTCAACTCGTCCAGCGCCCGGGTATCCACACCTGAACGCGCGTCCAGTTCTTCCGAACGCCCGGCCAGATACAGCAGCACCGCCATCCACAGGCTGGCCACCGCCACATCGACCACGGCGAACTGGCCGAAGGTGGTGGCATCGACCTCGAACACTTCGCGGGCCGCGACCATGTTCGCGCCACCACCGATCCAGCTTCCGGCCAGTGCCGCCATGCCGGCCCAGGTATCGCCTTCCACCGTCACCGGATGCAGCCAGTCGAACAGCAGGAACGACACCACCGCACCCAGCATCACGCCGAGGGTGCCGGCCGCGAACACGATCAGCAGCTTCGGCCCAAGCCCGAAGATGCCCTTCAGATCGATCGACAAGGTCAGCAGCACCAGCGCCGCCGGCAGCAGCACATCGCGCGCCACCGGGTTGTAGAGCGGCGTGTTGATGCCATCGATCAGACCGGTGGTGTTGTAGATCGCCGGGATGAAGTAGCACAGCAGCAATGCCGGCACGACCTTGAAAAAGCGCTGCAGGAACGGCGTCGGCCCGCTCGCGGCCCAGAAGATCGCGCCCAGGGTGGCGGCGATGAGGCCGAACACGACGATGTCGTTGGTGATCAGGGGTGCAGCGGTCTGTACATCAGGCATGGAAACTCCCGGTGGTTGCGACGATCCCGGCCAGGCCGGGCGAGCGGCGACTATACTGGCGCTCCTGCTTTCACGTCATGGTTCCCCTTGCATGAACCCCAACTTCCTCGACTTCGAACAACCCATCGCCGAACTGGAGGCCAAGATCCAGGAACTTCGCCACGCCAGCCAGGGCAGCGCCTTCAACATCGAGGAGGAAGTCGCCAAGCTGCAGGACAAGCTCAAGGCCCGCACCGCCGAGATCTTCCGCAACCTGACACCGTGGCAGGTCTCGCAGCTGGCGCGCCACCCGCAGCGCCCCTACACCCTGGATTACGTGAAACTGGTCTGCGACGAATTCCATGAACTGGCCGGTGACCGCGCCTATGCCGACGATGCCGCCATCGTCGGCGGCCTGGCCCGCATCGGGGGCCGCGCGGTGATGCTGATCGGCCAGCAGAAGGGCCGCGACACCAAGGCCAAGATCAAGCGCAACTTCGGCATGCCGCGCCCGGAGGGCTACCGCAAGGCGCTGCGCCTGATGCAGACCGCCGAGCGTTTCAAACTGCCCATCATCACCTTCATCGACACCCCAGGCGCGTATCCGGGTGTGGGCGCGGAAGAGCGCGGCCAGTCCGAGGCGATCGCGCGCAACCTGCTGGAAATGGCGCGCCTGCGCGTGCCGATCATCTGCACCGTGATCGGTGAAGGCGGCTCCGGCGGCGCGCTGGCCATCGGCGTTGGCGACCGCACCCTGATGCTCGAATACAGCACCTACTCGGTGATCTCGCCGGAAGGCTGCGCCTCGATCCTGTGGAAGACCGCCGAACGTGCCAAGGATGCCGCCGAAGCCCTGGGCATCACCGCCCCGCGCCTGCTGGAACTGGGCCTGATCGACCACCTCATCAAGGAGCCACTGGGCGGCGCGCACCGCGATCCGCAGGACATGGCCGACCGCCTCAAGACCACACTGCTGGCCCAGCTCGACCAGCTCGAAGGCCGCGACCCCGACGCCCTGCTGCAGGACCGCTACGAACGGCTGCGCGGCTACGGGCAGTATCAGGCGGCGTGAGGATCTGCATGCATCCAATGCTCCCTTGGCCGATGATCAGGAATGCATCGCCTCCATCCTCGACGCGTTCGACGCCGTGGTGAGCGATCTGTTCTCCGGTCTGCCGGCTGGACCAAGGCCCGCCTCCAGCAATGCGAACACTGCCATGATCGCCTGCTCACCTTCCGGGAAGCCGCATGACGCCGGTTGATACCGTGAACAGAAAGATCATCATCATTGCTGGCCCCAACGGGGCGGGTAAAACCACCTTCGCTTGCTCCTTCCTGCCCGCTGAAGCGCAGCTGCCCCGCTTCATCAATGCCGATCTTATCGCTGCCGGGCTGGCTCCGTTCGCGCCAGAGACCGCCGCGATCAAGGCCGGCCGGCTGATGCTGGAAGAGATCGACCATTGTGCAAAACGCGGCGAGAGCTTCGCCTTCGAGACCACGCTTTCGGGCATCGGCTATCTGCGCCACATCACGCAGTGGCGTGCCCAAGGCTATCGGATCAGCCTGTTCTTCCTGAGCCTGCCCAACGTCGAAATCGCCATCGCCCGCGTTGCCGAGCGTGTGCGACAGGGTGGGCACGACATCCCGCAAGCCGTCATCCGGCGCCGTTTCGCTGCAGGCTTGAAGAATTTCCACGATCATTACCGCACTGCCGTGGACGATTGGGCGCTTTACGACAACTCCGGCAGCACACCGGTGATGCTGGCATGGGGAGAGAACGCATGAATCAACAGGAACTTTCCAAGGCAAGAAACCCGGACCTGCGCGCAGCGTTCGTCGCCTTGCAACGTGCAGCAAAACTGGCGCGCCAGGCGGCCGTACAGACCAACACCGCCATCGTGGTGATGCAAGAAGGCCAGTTGATACGCATCCCCGCCGATGAGTTGCGCAAAACCATGCATTCGGCATGAGCGAAGCGCCCGCGTACGGGCTGATCGCGCTTTCCAGTGAAAGCACCGCCTCTATCGCGGTGGGTGTCCACTTTTTCGATTGAACATCCGGGGCAACAGTAAAGACCTGTCCGATATCGTGAAGAAGTCCGGAAGCCGACGCTGCTGGACAAGCTGGCAGCGTTCTTCGAACGGTATTTCGAACCTGGTTGACGCTCTTTTTGATCCGTGTTGTTTGCAGCGATGGGCGAAGCAGCGCGCAACGGTTTCAGGTCACACCGGCTGCTCCCGCTTGAACACCAACGCTCACTGCCCGGAATCACCCTCGCGCTGCGCCCACGCCGCTTCGCCCTGCGCCACGCTCCAATCGACGATTTGCGGCAGCAGCTCCTGCAAGGCATCGCCGAAGGCCGCGACCGCGTCCGGCGCCTGCTGGCTGCGTGCCGGTGCCCGTGCCTGCAGCACATGGCTGGCGAGGATGCGGCCGGCCGGATAACCGACCAGTTGCAGTTTGACCCCGATCACCGCCTGCGGCCCGCCTTCCAGTTCGAGCTGGAAATCGCGCAGTTCGGCGGCCAGTTCGAAATCGCTGAAACGGCCGGAATTGGCATGGTCCAGCATCGCCACGCGGGCATCGGCCTCGAACGCCCGGAACAGCGCGTCACCGAGCAGGCCGGACGGCACCTGGGCCCAGCGCGCCTGCGGATAGACCTCGATTTCACCGGGCACCGGCTGCACCAGAATGCGCGGCGTGATCAGTTGCCCGGTGGCCGAAGGGCGCGCCAGTCCAAGCCGCCATTCAACCGGCTTCACCTGCCCACTGCGCGGCGGGAACTGTGGTTGCGGCTGGTAAAGCGTCACCGGCGGGCGGCTCGGCAGCACATTGCAGCCGGCCAGCAGCACCAGCAATACCGCCATTGATATCCAGAAAATACGCTTCATCGCGGGGTGAACTCCCTGGGTTGCGGGTTGCCGAGGAAGGCGCTGTCCGAACGCGAAAGATGTTCGGACAGCTGTTGCAGCGCGGCCAGCGTGGCGCGCAGTTCTTCCAGCGTCGGGCCGACCTGACGCAGGCCCTGGTTGCTGAAGCTGGCCAGTGGCGCGCGGTTTTCGGCCACCATGCCGTCCAGTTGCGCCACCAGCCCGTCGAGCCGGTCCAGCGCCTGCCCGGCACCGGCCAGCACCTGTTGCACTTCGCCTTCGGCCAGGCCCTGGACGGAGCGTGCGGCGGCATCAATCGAACCCAGCGTGGTCTGCAACTGGCTGGAAGCGGCCGACAGCTGGCGGATCGCCTCGGCCAGGGTCTGGCGCTCTTCGCCCACCGAGGCCACCAGCACGTCGATGTTTTCCAGCACCTTCCCGACATGCTCGGTGTTCTTGGGCGACAGCAGATCCGACAGCCGCGCCGCGACCTCGTTGAGATTGACCATGATGTCCTCACCCGAGGCCGCGAGCTTGGACAAGGCCGACGGGCTGGCGAAGATCACCGGCACCTGCTGGCGCGTTTCCAGCACCGGGCTTTGCGGCGAACCACCGGCCAGACGGATGTCGGCCACGCCGGTGATCGCGGAAAACCCGAGCGTGGCCTGGGTGTCCTGCCGCAGCAGATCGGGCGTACCGACCCGCACCCGCACCACCACGCGCGCCAGATGTTCCGGGTCCACCGCCAACGACAGCACCTCGCCCACCGGCACCCCGTTGTAGGACACCATCGAGCCCTTGGTCAGGCCGATCACCGATTCCTCGAACACGATGTCGTAGTGCGCCTGGTCACGATCACTGCCGAAGGCGTTGAGCCACAGCAGGCAGCCCAGCGCCAGCGCGAACACGGCGATCACGAACAATCCGATCAGCAGATGGTTGGCACGTGTTTCCATGGGTCAGAGCCTGTGAAAAGGTTGAATATCAGCGGATCGTGGTCCGCGCCGGATTGCGCGAGCGCGGTGCCGGATATTTCCGGCAGGCTGCGCCGCGTGAAGACAAGGGAGCCCGATGCGCCTGGATCGCCAACCCCATGCCTGCGGCGCCTGTGCCGATCTGACTGCACTGCCGCAGCCCCTACAACAGCGCGAAGGAACGGATCCATCACCGGTTTCGCACAAGCCCGCAGACCGGAGCGTTCGCAAGCACCCACTGTGGCCGGACAAAATTTTCATGGCGTCACCACCCCGGCCTGGGTGGACGCGGTCAGTTGTGCGGCGCGCCCGCGCGGGCCGTGGAAATAGTCCTGGATCCAGCGATCCGGATGGCGCGCGACGTTGTCCAGTGTATCGGCCACCAGCACACGTTTCTGCGACAGCACGGCAACCCGGTCGCAGATGGTGTGCAGCGTATCCAGATCATGCGTGATCAGGAACACCGTCAGCCCGAGGCTGTCGCGCAGCGTCAGGATCAGCTGATCGAACGCGGCCGCGCCGATCGGATCCAGCCCGGCCGTGGGTTCGTCCAGGAACAGCAGTTCCGCATCCAGCGCCAGCGCCCGCGCCAGTGCCGCGCGCTTGATCATGCCGCCGGACAGCTGCGACGGAAACTTTTCCCCGGCGCCGGCCGGCAACCCGGCCAGCGCCAGCTTCAAGGCCGCCAGACGCTGCATCATCGGCACGGAAAGCCCGCCCAGTTCGCGCATCGGCACCTGGATGTTCTCGGCCACGCTGAGCGAGGAAAACAGCGCGCCGTACTGGAACAGCACACCACAGCGCCGGTCCAGACGCTGGCGCTGGGCCTGCGACATCGGCCCGACATCCTCGCCGAACAGCTGCACACTGCCAGCCGCGGCGCGGTTCAGGCCGATGATCGAGCGCATCAGCACCGATTTGCCGCTGCCCGAACCACCGACCACGCCGAGGATCTCGCCACGGTGCAGGTCCAGATCCAGGTTTTCGTGCACCACCTGGGTGCCGAACTGGTTGCGCATGCCGCGCACCCGCACCACCGCCTCGCGCGCCTGCTCCACCACCGCGCTCACCAGCCCATCTCCATGAAGAAGACCGCCGCCAACGCATCGATCAGGATCACCACGAAGATCGACTGCACCACGCTGGACGTGGTGTGCTTGCCGACCGATTCGGCACTGCCTGCGACCTTGAAGCCTTCCAGACAACCGATCAGCGCAATCATCAGCGCGAACAGCGGCGCCTTCGACATGCCGACCCAGAAATGCCGCACTTCCAGCGTGTCGTGGATGCGCGAAAAATACATCATCGGCGAGATGTCCAATGCCAGCGCGCAGACCACCGCGCCACCGAGAATGCCCGACAGCATCGCCAGCACCGTCAGCAGCGGCAGCGACACCAGCAGCGCCAGCGCACGCGGCACCACCAGCACCTGGACCGGATCCATGCCCAGGGTGCGGATCGCATCGATTTCCTCGCGTGATTTCATCGAACCCAGCTGCGCGGTGAAGGCGCTGCCGGAGCGCCCGGCCACCATGATCGCGGTCAGCAGCACGCCGAATTCGCGCAGAAACGAGAACGCGATCAGATCCACCGTGTACAGCGTGGCGCCGAATTCGCGCAGGATCGTCGCGCCCAGGAATGCCACCACGGCGCCGACCAAAAATGTCAGCAGCGCGATGATCGGCACCGCGTTCAAGCCGGTCTGATGGATCTGCACCACCCACGGCGCCACACGCCAGCGCTGCGGCGACACCAGCACGCGCGGCAATGTCGCCAGCAACAACCCGAGAAAACTGACCAGACGCAGCGCATCGCGCCAGATCGCCAGCACCGCCGCCCCGATGCCGGCGATGAAATCGCCCACGCCCTCCCGAACCGGCGCCGGCAGCGGCTCGGCATCGGCCTGTGCCACCGCAGCCAGCAGGCGCGCATGGCGTGGCGCCAGTGCATCGAACTGTTCCAGCCCGGCTCCGCCGGCCAGTTGCAGCAACAGGCTGGCACCGGCGGTATCCACCTTTCCCAGCGCCTGTGCATCGATGCGCTGCACGCCGGCTTCACGTGCGGACAACGCGGCCAGCGCGCGTTCCAGCCGGGTTGCGTGCGCCAGTGTCCAGTCGCCGGACAGCTGCACGCGGCCCTGCGCATCCGGGCCCTGGAAACTGCCAGGCGTGGTCGCTGCCATGTCGGCTTCGTGCGCGTGCGTGTTCATGTGCGCAGGCACCAGTGCCACGGCTCGTAGACAATGCCGTGCGGGTTGTCGCGCGGGTAACTCAGGTGGAATCCGAACGCCGCCGCGTTTTCGCACAGCCACGCGAAGGCCGGTGTGGCTTCGAAAGACTCCTCGGCCGGCGGCTGGCCCGGCGTGCCGATGTCCAGCGCGCGCCCGGAATGGTGCTCACTGTAGCCGGGCGCGGCGTTGACCGACAGGATCTGCGCCAGCGTCTGCCCACGCGCCAGTTTGCGCCGGAAAATCCCGAGCTGATAAGCGTGGCTGCGATAACCGGAAATCGCTTCCAGCCGCACCCCATCGGCAGCTGCGGCAGCCTGCATTCTGCGCCAGCCGGCCGCCGCCTGCGGCAGCAGCCACAACGGTCGCTGCCAGCGATCAAAATCAGCCAGTGCCAGCCAGGAAGGTTCCGGCACCAGCGGCAACCCATGGCGCTGGCTGTAGCCGGCATCCAGTCCAAGCCGGACGCAGTGTTCGCGCAGTGCGTGGGAAGGCATGGGAGCCGGGCGGGGCTGCCGTTCAATCTGATGCAGGTGTCCGGAAAGTTCCGCCGGATGCAGTTGCCGGCGGGCGCGGGCCAGCGCCGGTGGCAGCAACGCGTACAGTTTCCCGTCCGCGTCCAGCGTCGCCAGATAGCGCCCATCGGCCTTGCGCCGCAGCACCCAGCGCGCCGCGCGCAGCGCCCGCACACTGGCATTTCCGCGCGCGCGCAGCAGCGTCGCCGGCCAGGCTTCCATGCGTTCGAAATTGACCAGGCGCAGATCGCGGTGATTCATGCGCGGCAGCTTATCAGGCGGCCGTGACGGCCTGGACGACGGCAAACGCGGCACCGTTCAGCTGCGGCGGCCGGTCTGCTGCAAGGCCTGCAGCAACGACTGCGGCTTTTCCGGGCTGAGCAGCAGCACCCGGTCACTGCGTTGCGGCAACAGCAATACGTTGCGGCGCGAGGTCAGTGCGCAGAACAGTTTCTGCTTCCACTCACGGCCACGGTAATGGCCGGCGTCCAGACCTGGCAGGCTCATGCCGTTGAGACGAACCATTGGCCGCCATTGCGGGTGTTCGGCCAGATCGATGATCCGCGCCGCGTCCACATCAAGATCGGCCAGCGCGATGCGCTGGGTGTAGAACGTGGCGCGCACCACCAGCCGGCCGTCTTCCAGCGTCACCCGCATACGCCGCACCACCAGCAGTAACATGGCCGCGCCCGCCAGCAACCCGAACGCGACCAGGGCCAGTGTCGCCGGCCCCAGATCCTGGCCACCCGCGACAAACAGCGCGCCGAAGGTGAACAGCAGGCCCAGCACCAGCGCGGCCAGCGTCACCCGCGTCGGCTTGCCGATGGGCTGCATCGGAAAATCCCGCGCCATCACGCCGCTCCGCGCGTTGCGGTTTCCGGTTCGCCACGCAGGGTGCTGCTGGCCGGCGCCGAAGTCGAAGCCGGCGTTTGCGCCGGCACCAGCCGGAAGTCTTCGACCAGCCCGTCGGCATTGATGGTGATCCGTGCATCCAGTGCGGTGCTGCCGTATTGCAGCCGCGCCGTAACCAGCGGTTTGCCCTTGATCGCCTCGCCGCGCAAGGCATCGCGTGTGCGGCGCTCACCGAACTGTTCCGGCAGCCCCTCCCAAACCTGCTTCAGCCGCGCTTCGTCCAGCGACTGGCGCAGCGCCGGGGCCAGCAGTTCCAGCGCCTGCGTGTAATGCCCGCCATCAAGCCGGTCGAGGAGTTCCGCGCCGATGCGCAGATGGGCGGGATCGGCCACCGCACTTTCCGCCACCGGCGGCGCCAGCATCGCCTGGGTGAACCAGCGCGCGCTGAAGAACACTCCGGCCATCGCGATCAGGGCGAAGAAGATGGTCTTTTTCATCGCCGCATCCATCAGCGCCTCCGCTTCATGAAGAAGTGCACCTTCATGCCGTAGTACAGCGTGTTGACCAATTCCCAGCCCTGCTGGCCTTCCTTGTTCAAGGCTTCGGTCATCTGCTCGGGCTTGCTTGTGCCCCAGACCGAGACCGGCGCCTGTATGACCTTGTATTCCCAGCGATCCATCGTGTCATTCCTTGTCTTTTTCTGCCTGCGGCGCACCGTGCTTGAGCCGCTTGGCGCGGCGCAACGCATCGCGCAGCACGTACTCGATCTGGGCGTTGAGTGAGCGCAGTTCGTCATCGGCCCAGTGCTGCATCGCCGCCAATACCTGGGCGTTGATGCGCAGCGGGTAGGCTTTCTTTTCGTTCATGGCAGGCTGATCCAGTTCCCAAGGCCCGCAAGCCCGCAGCGGCGCCTGCGAATCCCCAATCCCGAATCCCCGATCCCGGCTGTCAATACAGCGACCCGGCGTTGACCACCGGTTGCGTGGCGCGGTCCGAACACAGCACCACCAGAAGATTGCTGACCATCGCGGCGCGGCGTTCCTCGTCCAGGTCCACGACACCGTTCTTCTTCAGCTCGTCCAGCGCCATTTCCACCATGCTGACCGCGCCGTAGACGATGCGGGTGCGGGCCGCGACCACGGCATTGGCCTGCTGCCGTTGCAGCATTGCCTGCGCGATTTCCGGGGCGTAGGCCAGATGGCTGATGCGCGCCTCGATCACGTCCACGCCGGCACGCGCCAGACGTTCGGCGATCTGTTCCTGCAGGTGCTGGGAAATTTCCTGAGGATGGCTGCGCAGCGCGATCTGGCCGTCCTCATGCTGGTCGTAGGGATAGCTGGACGCCATCGCGCGCAGCGCCGATTCGGACTGGATGTGGACGTAGCTTTCGTAGTCATCGACGTTGTAGACCGCCTCGGCCGAATCCACCACCTGCCACACGATCACCGCCGCGATCTCGATCGGGCTGCCTTCCAGTTCGTTGACCTTGAGCTTGCCGCTTTCGAAGTTGCGCACCCGCAGCGACACCTTCCTGGCCGAGAAGAACGGATTGTTCCAGCGCAGCCCGCTGTCCTTGACCGTGCCCACGTACTTGCCGAACAGGCTCAGCACCGCCGCCTGGTTGGGTTCCACCGAATAGAAACCGGCCAGCGCCACCAGCAGCACCACGCCTCCGGCCACCGACAGCAGCACCAGCAACAGGCCCTCCTGCCGAATCCCCAACACGAACAGCACGATCACCCCGACCACACCGAGCAGGACCGCCAACAACACCGGAATCCCCGGCAGCGAACTTCTGGAAACCTCTTGCATGGCACTCTCCGAATTTGTGGAAAAAAGATATCACATTGATATCAGTCTGCAAGACGTGCGTGCTGCCGGATTGTGACGCGCGGTGTGGTCAGGGCGCGATTTTCCTTTTCAGCGCGCGCGCCGCGCCCTCCGGCAGGTTCGGGAGCGATTTCAGCACCCACGGCAGCAGCTTGCGGCGTGCACCACTGATCGATTCGGGTACCACGGCTTCGATCAGATGCGGACCGGGATGCGCCAGCGCGTACTCGAACGCCTTGCAGAACGA
>Ga0172382_10010999_pt1 | contig 12037 bp, 14 predicted proteins | sample Leawel138RmetaG_FD_122245 | JGI IMG/M metagenome (GOLD analysis project Ga0172382, IMG submission 122245) | Leachate microbial communities from a municipal landfill in Southern Ontario, Canada - Leachate well 138R metaG | ecosystem: Engineered > Solid waste > Landfill > Unclassified | place...
ACAAGCCGCTTAACGAAAATCCTCTTGCGTATCTCAAAACCACGTTGCAGTCTTTTCTCGTGGTCGCTTCAACGCGCTCCAAAACGAGCAATCTAGGATAACTTTCCAGGCCCCGTGTGTCCTGATCCCTCAAATTCACATTAATCACCGGGATACTGCCATCATTTCCCATTTACTCTGACGCTATACCCCATTTGGGGCAGTCAACAAACTGGAAAATACCTTCTGTTTCGGAGGCTTGCCTGATTCGGGTTCACTTTGGTCAGCTGAGCTTCGGGTACCAGCTGTGGAAGAAAGGCTCCGACTGCAGGTGTTTGGACTGCGGAACCGAAGGCCCGCAGGGCAGAAGCCAAAAAAAGCAGCCATAGGGCATCATGTCCCATAAAAAACAAGATGGCTAAAACAAGGGTTGCTACTGCAATCATAGAATCCGATAGGATAATAAGCGTTTTTCTATTGTAGCGGTCAGCCCATACCCCCGCAAAGGGTGAAAGGAAAAAAGTCGGCAAGACACCACAGATGATCGAAATGGTCATCATTATGCCCGACTGGGTTGTTAGTGTAATATGCCACATAATTGCGTATTGCACCAGAGACGTGCCAAATAGCGATATAACTTGACTAGCGATAAATAAAACTACGTTTTTCTTCCAACTTGAAGTCTTCTCCACCATCTCATCTCCTACCAAGCGCCTTCTGAGGATCGAACTACACAAAGCTAACTGTTACGACCAAACTTCGCAAATTCCTTCTCATACCTTCCCGAAGACTTTTATCCTACACCCAAGTTTACGTTCTATCCCCAGCAATTGCAAGGCACCTCGAAGCATAAACCACGGTCAGCGGCACATGTAAACAAGGCATGGGGCCTTCTTCACTAAAGCTCAGTTAACACACGGCGTGTACCGACCTACTCCCCAACATGTAGTCTCAAGGACTTTTCCTCTTTAGGGTGGAATATACCTATTGAAGGGGGAACGCCAATGTCTTATACAGTGGAAGTATGTTGTTACACCATCGAGGATGTTCGTAGGGCAAGCAGGGCCGGTGCCACCCGGGTAGAACTCTGTGCAGATATCTTTGCGGGTGGCACTACTCCTAGTTACGGACTGATTGAGCATGTTCTAGAAACCGTACCCATTGACGTCGCCGTAATGATTAGGCCCCGGGGTGGGGATTTTCTGTACAGTGATGATGAATTTGGAGTGATGCAACGGGATATTGCCGTAGCGGGTAGCCTGGGAGTTGAAGGCGTTGTCTTTGGTGTTCTTGATGAGCACGGTTTTCTTGACTTACCCAGAATGGAAGCACTCATTGCCACAGCCAAACACTACGATCTTAGAGTCTGTTTTCACCGCGCCTTTGACAAGGTCCAAGACCCATATGAAACTCTCAAACAGCTGATTGACCTTGGGGTAGATCGTCTCCTCACTTCAGGGCAAAAACCCACCGCCGCCTTAGGCCTTCCCTTACTGCAACAGTTATTAGAAATCGCCGGGGATAGCCTAGTAATTATATCGGGAGGCGGAGTCCGCGGTCATAACATCCAAGCAATCCTGGATGCAGGTATCACCAATGTACATACTGGCAGCATGGAGACCCGCAGATCTAAAATGAAAACTTGCAGAACTGATTTGTCCATGGGAGGCCCTAAGTACAATGAAGATACACACATGGTCATCAACGAAAAGGATGTGGCTAGCATCGTTCAAGCAGTGAAACAAAAGGCAATGCAGACAAGGAAGTGATTCTGATGCTACTGTGATCCGCTTCGTAGTTCCCACGCCCAAGACAGTCTGAACTGCCAGCGGCCAAGATATTTTTCGTTATCTGGTCTTCACATCCTGCGTATACTCCATATCACTTGCCTTCAGCTACACAAATCCTCTGGCAAGCTAGTTCTCTCTCACCCACGTCTCCCAGAATCCCGGGAAGGAATCAGGGATGACCACAGCTCCCACCGCTTTGTTGTAGAATGCATGTAACCCTGTAAGGCCAATAATTGCATACTTGTAACCCTTAAGCTTCATGTCCAACAGTGCGGCAAAAAGCAAGGCTTTTCCCGTGCCTTGACCCCGGCATGACTCTGCCACACCAATGGGTCCAAACAGCCCCAAGGCCGTGGCATCATAACAGGAAAAACCGATGAGTTTGTTGTCCTTGATCGCAACAAATAAAGTCCTGGGAGAATTGAACATTGCCACTTCAGCCTCACTGGCCCAGCACTCATTGAAATTGTTTTTGATCCATTGTAAAACTAGGTGTTTCTCCGGTCCAATGGGTTTTCTGATGGTAATACCTTGCTCTGCCTGACCAGCTAAAAAGCTCCAATCATCAGGTAGATCATATAACTTTACGAGCATATCCTCTGCCATTGTTTCTCTTCAACTCCTGCCTCTATGATGGATACAAGAACATTCGTTCCTGCCCTATGATCCTTATCTTTGCCTACAGCTTCATCCGTCACCGTGAACATACTTAACTCCAAAAGGACCTTTTCCGCTGAGCTTTTTTGGTCAAACCAACAGCGAGCCCAACCAAAAACACAAACCTTTCTGCCGGTAGTGCTTCTTTATTTCGAACTTAAGTCCTCCTGTGTGGGTTGCCAAGAAGTAGCGTTGCTTGCTTGTTTTGTCAGTTCATGTATCACCTTTACTCCAATGATTTCCAGACCTGCTTTGCTTGTCATCGTCCTTCTGTTCGCAACTTAAATCGACTGTGGGACGGCTTGCCTCTTCCCACGCATAAAACCAACAATCCTTGGTTCGTAGCCATACTCAAACCTACCGCAAAGATTCAACTTACAAGTCTTGATCCTAGATGGCTGCATTGGTGACTTTATGGCTGAATCAAGGAGTCTCACGGTGCCTTTCTGGTAGCTTTATTCCACAAACAAGCAGGAATCTCCTCTTGCCTGCTGAAGTTTCTAATTATTTATGTATACAGTAAAAAGTACTAGCTATAACACCTTCTATACTCCGGGAGGAAGACATTATGAAGACATCAGGCATCGCCCAAGACCTTGGCTATGCTTCCGATGCTTGCCTGTTGATCATCCACTGCGATGATACCGGCATGAGTTGGGAGGCTAACGTTGCGGTCAAAAACCTTCTGATTTCTGGTATGGCTACCAGCTGTAGTGTGATGATACCCTGCCCTTGGGCCTATGAGTTCATGCAATGGTACCGAGCGCATCCCAACCTCGATGTAGGAATTCATGTCACCCTAACCAGTGAATGGAGTAGTTATCGTTGGCGACCACTGACATCAACGAAAGGGTTGGTGGACCAGAATGGATTCATGCATCAAAGGCCCCAAGAAGTGCTTAACCAAGCCTCGGCTCAGGAGATCTATGAAGAAACCGTAGCCCAAATCCAACAAGCCTTCGACTGGGGTGTAACACCCACCCATGTGGATACCCACATGGGCGCTTCCTTGGCCTCTTGGGATTTTGCCACTGCCTACATTGATGCAGCTAAGCAGTTCGACCTGCCCCCGATGATTTTAGATCCCAAGCCTGAAGTCATGTCAGCCTTTGCATCTCAAGGCTACGATCCAAGACTAGCCGAACTGATGCGTGGGGAATCTACTCCGAAGCTGACTACTTTGTTTGGCGCTGCAGGAGGAGATACCTACAAAGATATGAAACAGGCAATCTACCGCCAATTAGAGAATCTGCCACCCGGGATCACTTATCTAATCATCCACCCTGCCCTGGAAAGTGATCATATGCGGGCCATCACAACCTCCTGGCAGAGACGTTACTGGGAATACCAAATCTTCATGGAAGACGAGACCCGGCGGAAAATCCGGGAATTGGGGATTAAACTAGTCAATTGGCGGAAACTCCTAACGTGTAACCCGTCCAGCAAACGCACCTGATGATGAGCACACCGAAAACAACCGACTCGATCCAACTGTACCCATAGGGGCTGTTTTGTCTATGCCCGCGGCATGGACGTCAATATTCCTCTGCTACCTCTTACGGTAATAGCTAGACGGCTCCACACAGCAGAGTTGGATCATATGGACTGTCAGGGTCAAAATTCGGCCATTATCCGCTACACCACTTCCTACATTGCTCAATCCGCAAACCATTATCACCATGGGTTTTGTCATAGGAGAACTGCCTTAGCACTTCACAGGGAAATTCCTCACACTGACCACAGTGATCTAGCCCTTTCCTCTCGCAACATACCTTTATCTCGCACTCTCCCCAGGGGATCTCCTCTTCTAAGGCACAGCCTTTGCAATCAAAGCCAAAGGCCTCTTTGCAGTTAAACTCCGAACAACACAAGCCGCATCTTGACTCGATCATACAAGAACTACCCCCTCAATCCGTCCCTTATCCTTTACTCGGATCTTTACGACATCCCTGCGGAACATTCCTCTGGCTAAGAATGATTTCTTCGTAATATAAGGATCTAACCCTCCTCAATTTCGTTGTGCTCCACAAATCTTATCTTGTTCCTCAGCAAAAGACGTGACAATATAATTAGTCCGGGGGGCGGACAACACAATGACTTGGCCCTACATCCTAAGAGAAAGGTTTATCTTCACAACTGAAACCGGTGAAGAAAAATAGCGGTCCACTTCAACTTAGCCAAGTCGGCCTACAACGTAATACCCAGGACTTCTCCTTCATGCCCCGGGATTCGCTTCCAGAGACGTCCCCGAGTAGCTACCAAGATGCGTCCGAAGACAAGGGCTATTCCCGGCTTTGTCCCATTGCTCTTGGCTCTTCTAACACTAGTCGATCACGTCTTTTAATATCTTCACAACTTCCTCGGTTGTTACCACCTTACCGTAGGAAACCACCTTCCCATCGACCACTAGTGCGGGCGTAGTCATGACCCCGTAGGAAGCAATCTGCTTAAAATCTGTGATGTACTCGACTGTAATATCCAGGCCCAGTTGCTCTAGGGCAGCTTCGGCATTGGCCTTGAGCATGCGACACTTGGTGCACCCAGAACCAAGCACTTTTACTAGGCTGCCAGCGGTCTGGGCTTTTTTTGCTTTCTCCATTGCCTCCCAGCTCCAGTTGTTACTGCAGCAGCCTTTTTTCTCTTGTCGACCAAACAGTACCATCATTGTACACCTCTTTCGTCAAACTAAAAGCCTAGGTAAAACATATAAAACCCGATAAGCAAGATAAGCGTACCCATCACCATCCTGAGCATGCGACTGGCGATAGCGTACCGGTTGCTTTGGGATAGTTTTTGCACAAACCCCACGGAAGTGCCTGCAACTAGGGCTAAGGCACCATGGCCTAAGGCATAAAGCATCAGAAGAAGGGACCCCCACAGAATACTTCCCCGGCGAGCAACTATGCCTAACAAAACCACTAGGACCGGTGTAGCACAGGGGGAGGAGAAAACACCTCCAAGGATTCCGGCAATAAATGCCCCGGCGTATCCTTTCTTCGTGTTTAGTGAGACTAGGTAGGTTGAGGGAATAAAACTATATACTCCCCAGGTCTGCAAGGCCATCAAGACCATTAGTACACCCAATACCAGATACCACCATTGCCTGGAAGCACCCACGATGTTGCCTATTGAGGAAGCGATGACGCCTAAAGCCGTAAAGGTTACCGCAGACCCAAGGACAAAGACAACCGACAAACAAAACGCCCTCTTCGGATCCTTGCCGTATCCCCCCACATAACCAATCACCAGCGGTATACTGGATAAGGCACAGGGCGTAAAGGAAGTAAATACCCCTGCGATAAAAGCAAACAGGGGAGCTAGCCAGGTGCTATCCTGTAGCAAGACCCCTAGGTTATCAAGGAGGCTGTTCATCGCTACTTCACCCCCATCTCAGCTAAGATGCGGAACATCTGCCCTTCGGTTAACCCACCTTCATGCACGGTGAACAGGTGCTCGTTGGTCTCTTTGGCATAGTACAGAGTAAACTCAATGCTAGTTCTGATCTCTTCACTTGGGACATAGGGCCTACCATCGGCGGTATAGAACACTTGGGTCGGTATAACCCGTACCGGAAAGCCCTCCACAGCCTTGGGGTATTTCCATACATCCACATAGTAAATCAGTGCTTTTCCTTGCATCTCGGCATGAACTTTCTCTAGGACCGGTGCCATCAGCTGACAAGGGACACAGGAGTCGGAACCAAAGTCTAAAATCACCGGTAGTGCATGGGACCTGATCTCATCAAGATTCACCTCGGTGATCACAAGGGGTATCACCTGCTTCTTGCCTGCGTTTTTCATATACCAAATACCAACAATCACCGTGACAATCAAAAGAGGCAGTACCACTTGGGCAATTCTTTGTCGCTTCATTGTCTTGCTCCCATACATCGACACTTTATGGTACATCTCACTACAGACAAACGCACCACATAAGTCGTTAATACATGGAGCAACTCCCTTGTATTTGTACTCTATGCTACTTATGCACCCTAGTTATCTTACGCAAAGACAAACTCAAATATATTAAATAAATAGCCAATCACCATAATCCCGACACTCACAATACCAACGAATACCGCCAAAAGCTTAGGTTTGACCGCCTGGCGGAGCATGATCATCGACGGCAAGCTAAGGGCGGTGACCGCCATCATAAATGAAAGAATAGTCCCCAGTCCGGCCCCCTTAGTAAATAGGCTCTCAGCTACAGGAATCGTGCCAAAGATGTCGGCATACATCGGAACGCCCACCAGAGTAGCCAAGACCACTGAGAAAGGATTGTCACTACCCAAGATGGCTTGGATCCACTCCTCTGGAATGACATTGTGAATCACCGCTCCAATACCCACTCCCACCAGGATATAGGGAGTTACCTTTCTGACCGTCGCTCTCACCTGATCTTTAGCATAAAGCAAACGGTCCTTTCTAGTTAGGTCTGGTGCTTCTATCTCCACGTTACCAGCTGCTTTTACAAACTCCTCCACGTATTCTTCCATACCCAGTCGTCCAATAATAGTCCCGCCAATCACTGCCAGAATGAGTCCTACCACCACATAAGCCACGGCGATCTTGCCGCCGAAAATGCTCATGAGCAACACTAGTGAACCTAGGTCCACCAATGGCGAAGAAATGAGAAAGGAAAAGGTGACACTCACTGGCAATCCGGCACTGGAAAAGCCAATGAACAGCGGAATAGATGAGCAGGAACAAAAGGGGGTCACTGTCCCTAGTAACGCAGCGAGGGTGTTGGCTGTAATCCCCTGAAACCGTCCGAGGATTTTCTTGGTCCTCTCAGGTGGAAAATGGCTTTGGATATACGAAATGATAAAGATTAACACTGACAAAAGCACTAGGATCTTGATGGTGTCATAGATAAAGAACTGAATGCCGCCGCCCAGTCGTCCGCTGATGTCTAACCCAACATAGGATAGCCCTCTCCCCACCAAATTATCTAACCAGCGCATCCCTAGTACTTCATTTTGAAGGAACAACCACATCGCCTCGATCGCCTTCATCTACTGATTCCTCCCAATCTCTATTCTGCACCTATTGCGCTTCATCGTTATCACACTGATCTGCGATTTCCTCAACCTTGGCCAGATCTTCCAGTAGTCCTTTGGCATATTGGATTCCATCGGTGTCAATGGAGTAATACGTCCACTTTCCTTCGATTCGACTATGCACCACACCTGATTCACACAGAATCTTCATATGATGAGACAAGGTGGACTGCCCAATGTGAAGATCCTCAAGGAGCCGACATGCACACTTCTCACCACTCCGCAAAAGATCCAGGATCCGCAGACGATTCTCATCGCAAAAGGCTTTGAACACCCTGACATCATTCGCATAGGGTCGTTCTATTTTCCTCACATCCATTTCTATCGATTTGTTCTTAGTATATGTGTCATATCGACATATGTCAATATGTGAGGTATCATTTTGAATTACACAAGAGACGAAACAGCCTAAGAAACGCGTCAGTGTGTGAGCTAGCTTTGCTCAGGACCCGGTTTCTGGCGAGTTTCATAAAGCGTTTTGTGTTTCTAAAGAAACATGGGGGTTAGTTTCTCCGACAGGAAGTCCTCGATACGATCTCGTCTAGGTCTACTACTGCCCTAGATCCCGGACTGGGAGCGGGGGGGCACCTGTACCAATGGAGAACTGCCACACTCATCTTTGCGAGTTGCCTTTCACAGTCCTTCCCTTTTGATTAAGACATGACCCACAACAAAGCTCACCTTACTGAAAAGGTAGAACCTCGAAGGGACTTCATACTGAAGAGTTGCAGCCTTTTGATAAAGGTACATCCGCTTCTTTTATAAGTACATCAAGGGTACCAATTGGAACACAGAGCAGATCACCAAGTCCGTAAGAGCATGCTGAGGGTACTGAAAACATACTGGACAGTGCTAGGCAGGCTAACGGAGAAAAGGGACTGCCTGGCCACCCTGCACCTTACCGGCCACGAATGAACCACTAGGGCAATACCTGCCGCTTGGCCCGGGCCGACAGCACTAGATCCCCAATAGATGTCGGAAGGTGTTGATCTTGCCAAAGCCGCTCCGCCTCTGCATTAATTCCGCCCAATTCCGCGGCCCTAATGGCATACCCAGCTGCACTTAGACAATGATCAGCCATGTGCACCGTTGCAGCGGCATGTCCTGCGGCCCGAATTGCCGCCGTGATCGCTGCATCATCGGAGTCTCTAGCAGCCCGGTGGGCCGCTATTGCTGCCTTTCGGGCATTGCCAACAGAGACCTCGCCCTTTGCCCAAGCCCGAGCTTGTCTTATTGCTTCAAAGGCAGGCTGAACAGCTGCAATCCTGTAAATAATCCGCAGGACATGTTCAGCGCAATCAGCTGCCCACAGAGCCATTAGCCGATGCTCATCCGTACTCAGGGGACCACTTCTATGCTTTGCCACAAATCTCTTGTCTCGCATAGTCCGCTTGCTCCTTCAGCTCAATGGCGCCTTAGGCCTTTATTCCAGATGCAACGAGATTGTCTTTTCCAAACCCGCAAACTGAGGGCTGACTATCGAAGGCAAAGCACTGATCCAAGAATTGCTGTCGGTATTCGGCAGTGCAAAGCATCTGGCGAAGAATCTCTCTCGGCACCGATCGGGCTAGGGCACCTGGCCCTGATAGCCTGATCTTCCTCAGGCCCGCACTTTCTAGTATTGACTTAAGCTCCTCCGGCAGGAAACAGTAGTTGATCGGCCAAGGAGTCTCCCCTTGTTCCATACGTTCGTAGAGTTCATCGGGGTCATCGGCCAATCCGGTCCTAAGGAATTCCGCGGCGAGATGAAAGTCAGGCTGCCAAGCTTTAAACTGTTTGTCTTCGTTTCTAATATACCACTGGACAAGGGGATCATCGGCATCTTCATCAATGATATACTGTCTTTTCTGTATCGGATTAAAAACGTAGGGAAGGCTTCCTAGGCGGCTTGACACGCTTATGACCACCGACTTTCTGGCAATACGGACGAGTTCTTGAAGAACCTGAACATGTTTTGGATAAGTATAGGAGATTGGAGCATCAAAGGAGATTACCAGATCGAAGGATCCAGCGGAGTAACTACCGAGGTCAGTAAGGGCTCCTTGCACAAAATTGATACGGTGTTCAACACCTGCTTCCCTGGCCAGTTCCTTGGCCTTAGTCAGCATAGATTGGGAGATATCAAAGTGGGTGACTCTGATTCCGTGTTGAGCCAGTGGAATGGAGAACCGCCCCACACCCGCGCCACCGTCAAAGACCGTCTCCACCCCTTCGAGATACCCTTCGATTTCACGATCAAGATGGGCCTTCTGGATTATATCATCCATGAAAGCCTGTTCCCGCCGCGCTTCCTCTTCTCCCTTTTGAGGCAGATTCCAGAACACCTCCGCCAAGCGCTCATAATTCCGTTCGGCATTGTCCATATCTACTCGCCTCCATCCGGTTTTCCGTATTCTCGGCCAATTGGTCGCTTCTTCTCTTGATTGGCATTTTCCTCAGGTCCCCGTGGTACCTTTGGACCTAAAGCTTTACAATTCCTAATCTATCCGGCATCTTCTTCAGTTGAGTTGCCGACGCGCTTAGTTTGCTGAGATTGGCAACTCTGATTCCCTCATTGGTCTTTTGATCCAGATAAACTCACTCGTGCAGGCATAGCTAGGTATTGAAGGGCAACAGAGTGCTTCTGTTGGTAACTTGAGCTTTCTAGTACGATTTTAGATAGGGCAGGCCTTTCAGAATCCCGATTAGATCAGAGCCGCATTTGTCGAGATCATACGGGAGAACATCACTCATACAAAATCACACCTTCGAGTATACTGCCATAGCTCTATGATTAATTCCATGTTAACAAGCAAAAACTCCATTCTTAGAAGTAAATTGAATTTCTTGCACTGGCGAACCCACCAGTCTTGCCTTACCAAAGGTGTTAAAAATGGCCTGCTGTCTCAGTCATCGTTCAATGCCCTCCCGTACCTCTCCAATGAATAGGGTTGACTCCGCAGCCAACGCTTGCTCTCTCTGATATTGTTCTATTCAACCGCAAATGGAGTCTGCTGGTACATGTATACAGACATCAATGGGCAATTTGCCTAAATATTTCTCCATAAGCGGACGGACCTGTTCCTCCCAGTCCAATCCTCCATTTCGGAAATGCTATGGAAGCAATCCCCTTAAATTCCTTCAGTCCCTGCTCAAGATATGAAGGCTTGGAGGGACTACGCCAATGCTTCTTGGTGGGGAAATTCAGAATCCACGTATGCTGAGTCTCATGCAACCACAGTTGTCCTATCGAAAACTTATTTGCTTTGCAGAGCTCCTGATACTGAGTAAACATCTCTGCATAGACAGTCTTAGACCTCTTAGCTGTTCCTTTTCCCATCACACCTACCGTACTAACTGTGTTTACCAATACTCTGGCAGGGCTTATTAGCAGATCTCCAACCACGTAGGTCAGCACGATTATGCCACCCTCGTTTGGTACTCATCTCACCATCGATGCTACTCGAACGTATGTTGCGTGTCAAGAAACGCTTGGTTTGAGATATTTCCGATGTGCTTGATTCTGCAATCTAGCAATCAATTAACAGATATGGAAATGCATGCCGAAAAGCGAGCCAAAATAAGCCATGGAGGATAAAAAAACAAGGCTGTGAGGAAAAATCAATTAGTCCCAACGGGAATAAACGGCATACTATTGGGTTTTCTCGGATGTTTTAACGGGAACACCGCTTCTATTCGGCGACTAGACCACGCATCTTCTCTGCTTGCAGGAATTGGTGATCCAATACAGAAAATGTCTGTTGTAACGATCATCTACTTAGGGGGAACCATCATGAAAAGAGTAAACGTTCTCATATCCTTAGGTGTGGTGGCAATCCTGTTCTTCGGGATTGTGCCAAACGCGTTGGGTAGTTGGGTACTGGATGGCGAATTTCGCATCCCTGGAACGGGTAGTTACCGCGGCATGGCCTTAACCAACGATGAGCAAGGTCTTTATGTGACTGGTATCCAAGAAAGAAACGTTGTTCTCATTGACTTGTCGGGTAAGACTCCCCTCATTACCCAGACGACTAGCATAGGGAGTATAAACCCGAAAGCATGCGGTAAAGCTGTTTTTGTGGCCACCGATGACCGGGTATGGGTTCCTGCCAGTGACGATCTTGAAGTATATGAATTCACCGCAGACTTGAAGTTGGTCGCCATTCACGACATTCGAGGTCTTGGAGTGTCCAAGTGCGAGGGGGTATTGGTGGACGGGGAAGGAAACCTGTACCTGGCGGAGCGCAGTGGTACAGCTGGTGTAGTAAAGCTAAAGAAGGCTGAAGCTGGTTGGCAAAGAGACACTGATTGGGGAATAAATGGGGCGGCTGAATTAGGTGGAGAGGTGCGGTGTCCCATAATCGATGCCGTAGGTACGATCTATGCCGGTGTTTGGGGTGGTGGTACCGGTGATAAACTTTTTAAGGTCGATCAACAGGGAAATAAGGAGGAGCTATTTGCGATGTGCTTGGTTCTGCAGTCTGGCAATTGATTAGTGGGTAAAGAAATGTACGCCAGAAAGCAAATCATGGCCAAACTAGATTGTGGAACATAAAAAGTAAGGTATGGGAGC
>Ga0172382_10011000_pt1 | contig 12036 bp, 11 predicted proteins | sample Leawel138RmetaG_FD_122245 | JGI IMG/M metagenome (GOLD analysis project Ga0172382, IMG submission 122245) | Leachate microbial communities from a municipal landfill in Southern Ontario, Canada - Leachate well 138R metaG | ecosystem: Engineered > Solid waste > Landfill > Unclassified | place...
ATGGTATCAATATAGCTATGATTGGCATCAATAGCGACAAAACCCTCTGTATCGAGTTGTCTTATGAGATTGAGTTTGTCATCGACGTAGGATTCAAGGTTGTTATGGTAATTAAGATGATCACTACTGATGGTACTAAACACAGCTCCATGAAACGTGAGATCAATGAAGCGTGAACTGTTATGTGAGAGGGCAATAGAGGTAGCTTCTACAATGACACAAGAGCACAAGTGAAGTGCACACTGCTCTAAAAATGGATATAATACATACGCCTCTGGACTTGAGTGTTGATCAGTAGAGGCTCTTTTACCACTACCATCGTCGATACTGATACTACTGTAAAGACCACAAGGAACATGAATCATATCCATCAACTGATAGATAAAATCAGATGTGGTTGATTTCCCATCTGTCCCTGTAACTCCTACAATGGTTGAAGGAAGTGATGAAATGAACGAAGAGGCAATAAAAGAGGCGACTCGTCGTGGGTGTGGGCTTTGGATGTAACAAAGATTCTCATCGTAGGACTTTAACGATTGAGAGTGAATGATTGCTACAGCTCCGTGTTCAATGGCTTCATCAATGAAGGTGTGTGAATCTACTACTGTCCCTTCAAAGGCAACAAAGAGGGTATGATCTTTTATCTCTTTTGAGTTAAAGCTGATATGTTCAATGAATGGATCTCCACTACCACGGATTTTGCATGCAGAGGTAAGGTTGTTTTTTGTCCATATCGTTGATATTCTTTTCATCAGATGGCCTTGTTACGAGCATCGTAACAGTGTTCATATCGATTGACAAGGAGATTGGTATTTCGACTTTTTTGCCTACATATGAGACAGATAAACTTCTTCCAATCATCGGCAGTAAACGTCTTGTCACCGACCAACTACAGATGGTGTTCTCTCATTTGTTTCCTAGACCAAAGAATAAGGTTTTTGTTGACCCTTTTTGTGGCTCAGGAAGTGTAAGTCGTAAAGCCCGAATGATGGGCTTTAAAGTTATTGCTAATGAGTTACTCCCATTTTTATATGAAACAAACAAACTCTACCTCACTCAAAGTGAGGATGATCTACAAAAAATGTTTCACCTCCACGGTGGAGTAGATGCCTATATCTCGATGTTGAATTATGAAGGGCACTACGCTTCTGAACAACACAATTTGCCTCACCCTTATATCAGTCGGTATTACGCACCCAAAAGTGATCACTCTTATAACCCGGATCAAGAGAGATTGTTTTTCACCCCTCGTAATGCCCGTTTTATCGATGCTGTACGTCATGAGTTCGAACGCTCCTTTGAAGAGGGGAGTATTACCGAGGATGAAAAAAGAGTTCTGTTAGTCGCTCTTTTGTACGAAGTGACTCGTAAAGCAAACACCTCAGGAAATTTTAGTTCGTTCAATCGAACTTTGAACACACAACGTTCAAGAATACATAAGCTTATGACTCTGAGTGTCCCCACCTTAAGTGAGGGCTCTTTAGTCCCGTCTGAAATGTATCTTGGTGATGCCAATGAGTTTGTAACACACCACCCAGCTGACATCATCTACCTTGATCCTCCTTCTCAGGTTCAACAAATCTCTAGTGCGTATCATCTTTTACATACCATCACCGTATGGGACGGGTATACCCCATCTCAAAAGCTTAATGAGAAAGGGGCGTTACGTGAAAAAGGGGGCATTCGTAGTGATTGGAGAGATTACTATAGTGAATATTGTTCATTACAACATGCCGATCGTGCTTTGATTAATTTATTGAACAACTGTGATGCTCGTCATATTGTCTTAAGCTATCCAGAAAACGGCATTGTATCACCCGATCGATTGCTGGAGCTTTTATCACTACGAGATAAACATGTTCAAGTCCTCCCCCTGTATCGACCAAATAGTGGAGGAATCCAAACACCTAGAGGAAATAAACGTATTGAGAATCTCTACATTACTGGTAAAGCTGAAAATTTCTCATTAACTACTGATGAATCATTAGAAAGAATTACGCTTTTTAATCGACTTGATCATCTTTTGGGTTTTACATTTACCTTACAAGGTGATATCTCGCCTCTTACTTTGATTGGTTCTGTTGTTATAGATCCTCAACTTCCAATACAACAACTACTCTCTCTCCCTTTAAGTGAATTTGAGCAACTCATAACTCTCTTAGAAACAAACATCGTCAAAGACGATGATTATAGTTTCTCCCTTCTTGTAGATGCTTTAGATACACCATCCCTCCTTTTAAGAGAAAGACGTTTTATTAACCGAAAGATAGATCACCTTGTTCGTCACTCTACGAGTAATACTCTCACTTCTCTTATTGAAAACCTCAGTTCTTCTTCTCTTAAACAAAGACTCACTACTCTCATACAACACCAACAAAAGCACTAAGATAAGCACCAAGATAAACACTAAGTTCCAAAGTCAAAAATAGATGCACCCGGAGGGAGTCGATCATCTTTGAATGAAGAGTTTTTTCTTCATAAAGAGTCTTATCTCTTTTAATGGTGGTCATGTGTGAAAGAGGCAAATTTGACACTAAAGAAAGAGAGGTGCTCTCTTTTATATACAAAACATGGCAAATAGATGATACTTAACTCATCAATCAGTGTTTATAACACACAATAAGAATGTAAGAGGTCTATTCATGTACTTACATAAGATCTCATGAAGGTTCAAAAGAACAGAAGGAGCATGTGTTACACATGAACAATAAAACAGCAACATGTTTGTTAGTTGTTGCTCTTTTTATCACATCGCTATTACCACTAAGTGCCCAAGTTGATCAGATGCGGGATTATCGCTTCAGTGATATTCGCACCACTAGTATGGGATCAGGTGGAATCGCATTTGATGAATTTCATGGAGCATTTCCAAAAAACCCAGCAGTGTTGTTTCGCTTAGAAGAACCACTATTTCGAGTTGCAACTCGGTTTAGTGAACAAGCAACAACCAGCAGTCACACAACAGATCCAGTGAGTTGGTTACAAAGTCCAGTTGCTGAAGCTGAAGTCCTGTTTAGTAACCGCTATATCTCTCTTTCTTTAGGACTAGCGAATGTTCTTACTCAGAGGACCGTTGAGGATAACCATCTCAATTTTATTGCCCGTAATATCTCTCGAATACAAATTACAGCGAGCTATGGAATAAAAGCTCTCTCTTTTGGAATCTTTGCCCAAGGAGGAGGGGAGACCTTTAGAGAAGTTGAAGTACGTAGCACTTCCCCATTTAGAGATTATATTGCTAATACCTACTTAGAACGATATAGATCACTTTCTAGTGATGATGAGGCTTTTGTCTCAGGCTTTGGGATGTTGTTATCGTATCAGTGGTTCTCAATTGCTTTAATGACCGACTCACTTTTTAGACTCACCTATGATACCAATGAGTTGGTGTTAGATCCGTCCGACTTTTTCAGAGGTGCAGCATTAGGAGTTGCATTTTCAACACCCCAATTTAACCAGTACAATGAGCTAAGAAAGATTGTAGCAAAAGGCTCTTTTGATGCAACTAATCTAGGAAATGTTGAACAAAGAAAGGTCCATTTTGGCCTAGAGGGGATATTACAGTTGCTTCCTAATCTCAGCTTTTCTCTACGTACAGGATACTTTGAATTTAAAGGGGAAGACTCCCCCTTATTTACTTTAGATGGCAGTGGTACATTCTCTTTAGGCCTCAGCGCACACTACGGAAATGCCTCTTTAGATGTGGCAGCTGAATTTCCACTTAAAGAGAACTATGTACGACTTTTATTTGGTATGACGTGGGGATTTTAAATTTTGAATTATCTGAGCAATGCCAAAAAGGCATGTATTTGTTCATCTAAAATCATTTCTCAATCTCCTTAGTTAATATTGCTTGGGCAAGTTCTTCGCCTCTACCAAATAACTTCATACAATCCAGAAATACTTGAACAGGAGATGCTACTTGAACACCATGTATTGTTCTAGCATCAAAAAGAATCTCTTTTTGTGTGGATACATAGATGTGGACGTTTGCTCCAGAATCGACTTGAGTACAGGGAGCTACATGTAAAAATGAAGATAGCTGATCAGCTGTGATAATGAGATGGACTTTGTTATAACGGACAACAGGGGTATAACGAACACCGCCTGAAAAACCAGTGAGATAGATATCTATATCTGAATTACGTGAGATCTGTTGGAGTTGTTCTTCAAAATCAGAAAGAGGTAGAAGTGTATAGCACTCAATTTTTTCAGCAAACACTTCTTTTTTTGAATACGCCTCACTCCAGGCGTTCATAATGGCAGAACTCTGAGTAACCTCAATGCCATCGGGACCCATTTTTGCCCATAACTGCTCTTCTAAGTAGTTTTTTACTTTAGAGACTTGACCGATGCTACAATTCAGTTTTTCTGAAAGATGTTTTAGTCTCCACCTTTTTGTTGTATCACTCATGATTTCTCTTAAGATGGCAGAAGAGACACTTGAACGTGGATCAAAGATTGATTGTAGAGCTCTCTTTTCACTATGTGCATTAGGCTTACCCTCTATCTTGAGATACAAAGAGTGAAATAATAATCGACAATTTCCAGAAAAATCCATATATCCGAATTGTTGTTGTTCACATATTTTGGCAGATTCAGCAGAGATATAAGGAGCCATAACTACGTAGTAGTCGTGCTCCTCTTGAGAAGAAGTTATGTTCAATGACGAAATGATTGATGGATATGCTCTTGCTAAAAGAAATACTTTTAACATAAAGAGATGCCCATCTTTAAACTTAACTTGAACTATAAATCCATCTTCTACATTTTTATCAATAAAACAATCGGCTACTGCTGGAACCTGCTTGAGATTAAGGCATAACGCATTGTATTGTAAGCTATACATAGGTTTCACTTAAAACACCTCTTTCACCAATGTGGTGAAACTATTGTATACAGTGAAACCTCTCTTTTCAAGCTCTCATTGGTTCCTTTTAGTGAAAACCCTTCTTTACTGGGTGAAATATGATGGTATCTCTTTAAAGGGGTAAAAGGTAATTCCCTTGATACCTTGACAAGTATTTGGTGCCTCACTATTATTCTACCAACCTTATTTTCACCGCAAGGAGTGATTCATGGCTAAAGCACACAGAGGCGCAGGCATCAGAGATCAAGTCAACAACGGACGTGGAGATTGTCCTGTCTGTAAAAGAACTGGCATCAAAGTTTTATATGAAATTGAACTCGATGGAAGCAAAACTAAAGTTTGTAAACAGTGCAATGCATCTCACAAACGATAAAAACCTCAACAATAACGAGATAAAAAGGAGTGTTTCTATCGGGCACTCTTTTTTTGTCGATAGATTCTTTTATTTAGTTGGAATAAAAGGAACCGGCCTCTCTTCATTGGCTCTCTTTTTAAAAGAGCAAGGCGCTTATGTATCTGGTAGTGATTCTCCTACGAGTTTTTACACCGATGACATCCTCGCTCAAGCGAACATTGAGTACAGTGAAGATCACTTCTCCCCATTACCAATGAAGACCCAAGTAGTTATCTACTCAGCTTCCTATGACCCTGAAAGCCATCCGCAATTAATTGAGGCAACTGAAAATGGGATTCCCACGTACACGTATCCTGAGTTTATTGCTCTATTGGGAACAAACTTCTCTTTATATGGAATCAGTGGAGCCCATGGAAAAACGACAACTACAGCAGCAGTTGATTGGATGCTCTCAGATTCTGGTGATGGATATGCAGCTATTTATGGCTCTCAATTACTCACACCTCCTCAAAGAGGGGAGAACAAAGAACTCTCCTACATTGCAGTAGAAGCGTGTGAGTATCGTGATCACTTTCAAATGTATGAACTAAAAGGACTTGTGATTACCTCAATTGAGTGGGATCACACCGACTACTTCAGTGATGCTGAGTCCTTTGTAGCAGCATTTACCAAGCGGGTAGAGAACTTAAGTGACTCGTCTTTTGTTATTATCAGCTTAGATACACCCTCTTCTTATGAGCTTGCTCAAAAGATTCAAAGTGAGAGGCCAATTCAAGTACTCACGTACGGTTTACACCCAGAGAGTATGATTCGCCTTAACAGTGTAGATCCTCACAGTTTTACTCTCAATGATGAACCTACTGTATATACACACCCATTAGGTTCCCCTCTTTTGGCAACAAACTTAGTTGCTGCAGCGCTTCTTTGTTCAGCCATTCACCTACAACAACGCAATATTGCTCTTACTACAGAGTCGGTCTTAGCTGAGAAGAACTTTTATCATTACCTCCTAAAAGCAGCAACGTATCCTAAAACAAAACAGCGCTTAGAGGTGTTAGCTGAAATAGATGGAATTACCTACATAGATGATTATGCTCACCACCCAAAAGAGATAGTGGTAGCTCTTGATGCTATTAAAGCCTTGTACCCAAATCGGCCCATCCATCTTATTTTCCATCCACACACCTACAGTAGGACTAAAGATCTCTTTAACCAATTTGTCTCTTCCTTAAAGAAAGCAGATAAGGTCTATTTACGACCAATATATGCTTCAAGTCGTAACGACCGAGGAGAAGATTCAATTTTGCTCTTTAAATTAGCTCAATTGACTCAAGCAGCGTATATTGAAAATGAGACTCAATTGATCACTCATATCGCTCCTTTGTTGAAAGAGGGTGATGTGTGTATTACGATGGGGGCAGGGAATAACTATCAACTGGCTCAACATATTGCAAAACAGAGAGAGAGCACATCATGATAAGTATGACCGGTTACGGTTACAGTGAAGCACAAAACGAACACGTTCATCTCAGTGTTGAACTTAAATCGTATAACAACCGATTCTTAGATATCAGTGTAAATCTTCCCCCCTCTTTAGGCTCCTTAGAACAAAGCTTTGTTTCTCGACTTAAAAAAGAGATCCAACGAGGAAGTGTGGAATTAATTATTCGTGTACGTACCTTACGTAGCGATCTTGCTCTTCATGTCGATGAAGGTGCTTTAGCAGCTTACAAAGAGGCATGTGAAACAATTCAAAAGCTCACTCAATCACAACAAAGTGTTGGCCTTGAGTACTATCTATCTAATGAGAACATTGTGATTGCAGTAAAAGAACGTGATACCTCCCTTTATGAAGAGCTGTTACAAAAAGCATTTGAACACGCACTGCGTCAATTACTCGCCTCCAAGCAACAAGAGGGAGAACACACCCTTGTGACGATGAAACATTTTGTAGATGAATTAATTCACTCACTTGAGTATATCGAACAAAGGGCCACCTCGTTAGAAGAGTATCTTAAAGAGTCTTTGTTAAAACGCTTTGATCAACTACTTGAATCAAAAGAAGTCGATGAAAACAGGTTCTACCAAGAAGTAGCTCTGTTGGTCAACAAATACACTATTAGTGAAGAGTTAGTGAGATTACGTAGTCATATCTCCAGTTTTAAAGAGCTCTTAGAAAGTAGTGAAGCAATTGGTAAACGACTCGATTTTATTTGCCAAGAGATGAATCGTGAGATTAATACTATCGGAAGTAAAAGTACTATGGTCGAAGTCAGTCAACATGTTGTACGAATGAAAGATTACGTAGAGAACCTCCGTGAGCAGGTGCGAAACGTCGAATAGGAGAGAAGCTTTGAGAGTCGCCATTTCGGGAAAAAGTGGATGTGGAAATACCACTGTGAGCACCTTAGTAGCTCAAAAACTCAACTATCCTCTTATTAATTACACCTTTAGGGCTATGGCTATTGAAAAGGGTGTCGACTTTTGGGAATTACACCGCCAAGCAGAAATTGATGATAACGTCGATTTAGAATTAGACAGAACACAAGTCAAAAAAGCATTAGAGCAAACTAACTGCGTCTTAGGGAGTCGATTAGCTATTTGGATGTTACAAGAAGCCGATGTGAAAATATATCTTACTGCAAGTGATGAAGTACGTGCACGTAGAATCTTTGAGCGAGAAGGGGGATCGTACGCCGATCGCCTTGCACAAACTAAAGAGCGTGATGCTAATGATAGTGCCCGTTATAAAAGGTTGTATAACATCGATAACAACGACCCTTCAATTGCCGATATTGTTATCGACACTGAACTTTTCACTGCCGAAGAGATAGCACACCAAATTGTCAGTGAAGTAGAAAAACGACTCTAAAATTGAGTCAATATCTATCTCTCTTTTATCTCCTTTCATCATGTAATTCTCTTTAAACAAAAACAGACATAATAATAACAATACATTGAGAAGAGCCTTCTCTAGTGTTATGGTTAACATCTCCGTATGAGGAGAGAGATTTATGAGGCATGGAACACTTTGCCTTGTACTATAATGTGTCTCTTAACTACTGGAAAAGTGATAAACCAATGCCATCGTAGATGGAGGATTATCATGAAAAAAAGATTTTTTATAAGTGTATTACTACTGATCTGTTTATCAGTCATCAGAGTGAGTACTGTGAATAAAAAAAACTCCATCAGGATCATCAGAAAAGGTTGAACATACTGTTCACGTCTCTGTTCAAGTTGAGACAACACCTTTTGTTACACACAACTCTCGCTATCTACAGACATTAGGCTTTATCTCTCAAGTTGATTATCTTCATAATTGGAATAAAGGTAATGTGCCAGCAAAGGAGACTCATGATTGGCAGTTTGTTTTAGGAGTGAATTGGAAATTATAAAAATCTCTTTATAAGAGGCTTTTTTCCTCCTTATTGTGTTACACTTCCTCCCCCTAGCCAAAAGGGGGTAAATAGTATATCCTCTTGCTGTTACGAGAATGAAAATTTTAGTAAAGGAGAGTCCATTGAGTATTCCTTTAGATGCATTAATCGATGATGAGAGTAATGTCTATGAGACCACATGTGTTGCTATTAGCTTAGCGAACCGCTTAGCTGCAAACGGTGATCAAGAGATCGAAAATAACAATGAAAAAGTAGTCTCTCAAGTCCTCAAAAGAGTCTTAGAGGAAGAGATAGAGTATACAGTTGGAGATGACGAGTAACTCTCTTATCTTCTTATTTGGTCCTACTGGTGTCGGAAAGACTGCCTTATTACAACAGCACTTTCAAAGCGGCTACCAAGTGATTAACGCCGACTCAAAGCAGATTTACCGTCATGCTTCCATTGGGTCGGCAAAACCAGAACAAGCTATATTAGATACCATAACTCACCACCTCATTGATATCGCAGAGCCCTCCGAGATTTTCTCTGTGGGACAATTTGTACATTTGGCCGATGAGGCAGTGAAGAAAATCCATGATGAGGGAGATATCCCACTGTTGTGTGGAGGAACTGCTTACTATTTTAAGCATTTTTACTACGGAGTACCCTTAACTCCCAAAAGTGATGAAGCATCACGATTGTTTGCTTCATCTCTTGTGAAAGAGAGAGGCTTAAGTTGGTGTTATACCTACATCCAAGAAATTGACCCTCTTTCAGCTCAAAAGATTCACCCACATGATCGTTATAGAATTACCCGTGTTTTAGAAGTGTATCACGCTACTGGCTTACCTCTCTCTGATTTTGCCCTTCCTACCACATCTCGTTTAAAAACTCTTCCCCTTATTATTGGGTTAAAGCGAGATAAAAAAGAGTTAGATCAACGAATTAGTAATCGAGTTCACGCTATGTTTAATGAGGGATTAAAACAAGAATTTGAACAGCTTCTAAAAATGGGGGCAAAGCGTCATTGGCCAGCAATGGAAGGTATTGGTTATCAAGAGTTTTTTACCCAAATAGATGATCCTAGTATAAGTGATGAAGAGGTGGCAGAGATGATTATTACACACAGTCGTCGCTACGCTAAAAGACAAATGACCTTCTTTAGATCCCTTGATCACGTTAATTGGGTCCACCCTGATGATGATGAATCAATTACTCGTTTAATAGGCGATTATCTTCAGAGGTAGTATTGACTGTAATCAATACGGGATCTAATGAGTCAGTGATGGTAAAAGTCTCAACCGTCCAATACCCCTTTTTATCGGTGAGAAACACCAGAGCCTGTTGATGAATCTGTTGTACGATACTACTAGAACTCTCTTGTTGTAGTAGTGGTACATACAGGTTATAAGCAACTTTGAAGGTTGTTTCGCTGATTTGTTCAATATGTAGATCATCCACACCATAAATGATGGCACTTTCAGCGATGGGGGGTCTGCCTTGTTTTTCCCACACATCAGCTCGCACCACAGCCTCGATGTTGTCATACACTTGCCTCATCTTAGAACTCACTAACAGTGTCGATACCTCTTTCTCAAATGGGTTAGCACTGCTACGAACAAACACATCACCCAGTGCTTGCATATCTAAGGCATTACGAGCTTCAAACATATAAGAGATTAATTCTTGTTGATTGTAGTGGGTAGTAGGTGGAGCTTTGAAGATGGTATGAAGAAATGAATAGAGTGTTAAAGAGACTACTATGAGGGTAATGGCGATGGTTGCAATAAGAGGGCCTCTCTTACGTAAAAAGAGGTGTCGCTTGGAAGCCTTCTTTTTTTGCTCGTAGTAGGTTGCAAAAGAGTTATCACTTTGGGCAACTTGATCAAGGTCTTCAGGTAGTGGTCCTACATTCCACACAAGGTGCTCGGTATGAGATACAAACCACTTGAGGTTCTCATTAGCTGCATAGGTACTTGGGGCTACCTCTTTTTGTTTTTGCTGACTCATCTCTAATACGTCATCAATGAATTGAGAAGTTGGAGTATCTAAAGAGCGGTGGGCTAAAGCTAGTGGAATATGGTGGCTTTTTGTTGTTTTTACAATAGGAAGTTCAAACGGAGCAAATCCCATCACCGATAGGTATAACAGTTGTGTTAATTGGTGAATAAGGGCAAACGGGGGATCTACTTTTGATTGGATGAACCTCAAATAATGTGCCTCTCTGATTGATTGATCAACAGTGTGATTAATGACAAGCGAAAGTTGTTTAGGAAGAATAAGAATTCCTCCCTCTTTCAGAAAATAGATTCTCCAAGTCTCAATAAACCCATCACTTGTATCAAAAAAGGAGGTAGGTAACAGAGTCATCCCTTGAGCTAACTCTCTTATTCTCTTGAGGGCATCATCACGTAAGGTATCACACAGTTCGTGGCACGCTAATAGACTTATAGCATCACACACAATAGTTCTTTGTCCATCTCGGTCGATAATACTGTGGTAGTACCAAGGCGATACAATCCCATGTTTTACGATAAAACCACTCTCTTTTTCACCTGAAAGAAGATAGAGCGGTAAATCGCCTTCACTTGAACCAATGTGGATAAAAGTCGATGGCACGTTATGGTAATCACCGTGAGTGATGGTAATTGTTTGTTTCACGCTACTCTCCCTCTTTGGTTAAGAATAACCGATGAATACGCTTCTCATCTAGTGAAATTGTGAGGTTCTTTTCACTTGTTGGTAACACAGTCCCTTTTTTAGCTCCTTTTGCACGACGGAGATATTTTACTTGGGTGTAATAGAGATCTGCTTTAGAAGATGATTTTTGTTTAGAATATAATAGTGCTAAGTTCCCTGCATCTAACATTGTCTCAAGTGGGAGAGTCTTTCCACTGATGGCTTTGACAAAGACATAGGCTCCTCCTCCTTGACGAACGTGGAACCACCAATCATTTCCTCTCACTTTGGTACGTAGTAGTTCATCATTCTCTTTCGCATTTCTTCCAACTAATAAGGTGAATATGCCACTGGTAAACTGTAAGCCAATACTTTTACCTTGAGGAGCTTTGGTCTCTTTCTCTTTAGATTGCTCTTTTTTGAGTTGAATGATTAGTTCTCGTTTCTCTTGATTACTACCACTTAGTTCAATGTGAGAAAAATGTTTTTGTTGTTGATCGAGCTCGTTGAGTTCGGTGTGAAGCAACTCAAGGCGATCGTGTTTTCTTTGTTCTGCTTTTCTCTTTTTTTGGCTCTGTGCATAGTAGTAGGCAATATTTTCTTCAATACTTAATGCAGGATTGAGGGTAATCTCTTGTTCTTCTAATGTGACACTTTTTTGATGCTCTTTAAGAAGATGACGGTAAGAGGAAAGAAGATCTGCTTTTTGTTTGAACGACTCACCTTTAACGCCCTCTTTTTGCTGTAACAT
>Ga0172382_10011001_pt1 | contig 12036 bp, 10 predicted proteins | sample Leawel138RmetaG_FD_122245 | JGI IMG/M metagenome (GOLD analysis project Ga0172382, IMG submission 122245) | Leachate microbial communities from a municipal landfill in Southern Ontario, Canada - Leachate well 138R metaG | ecosystem: Engineered > Solid waste > Landfill > Unclassified | place...
AAGTGATGTTCAGCGTTCCGCGCGATACGGGTGGTGGTGGCGGCGGCAATGGTGTGGAAACTCTCCCCACCGTAAATGAAGTCACTGCCGACGACCAGTCCTGGCCGAAAACCGGTGTAATCGTGACCGACTTTACCTCAAACATGAACCTGTCTGCAGTTATGTTTACGTTGAGTTGTGGACCGAATGAGCCCTGCTCTAGTGAACGTCTCAGCCAATCGACGTCGCGTATCTGCGACGGCGTGGCGATCATCACGAGCTGCTCCACTCCTGCCGGGCCGCCAATGGTCAAGTTATACCTGGCGTTGTCGGGCAGCGAATGCGTTTGCCCCGCCCGCTTGTAGTTAGAGCCCGAGTATATGTTTGGGAATATGAGGCTCACGTTGCCGACGGTATCGATATCGAAGATGTAGACATACGCATCTTTGCTCGTTCTGAAGTAAACGTTCAACCTGTCGCCCGGATCATACTGCGACCTGTCAGTCCAGATGCTGGTCTGATAGGGCGGATTCGGGTTGATGATGATGCTCTTCACGTCATACTCCGCTAGAACAGACCCACTTGAAACCATGGCTACCGCCATGATCATGATTATGCTTGCAGCCAAGAGGCTGCACCTTTTGATCTTGGTCGACACCGCAAGTTATCCTCCTTTCGGAAAGAATAGCTTCTTCATTCTTCGTAGTCAGCCCCGGCGATCATATAGTTCGGGGCCTCTTTCGTAATATGCACATCGTGCGGGTGGCTTTCCCTCAGTCCTGCGTTGGTAATACGCACAAACCTCGACTTCTGACTAAGCTCCTCCAGGTTGGCTGCTCCCACATACCCCATTCCTGCCTTAACCCCGCCGATCAGCTGAAACACGGTGTCCGCGACGCTTCCCTTGTAGGGCACACGGCCCTCGATCCCTTCCGGGACGAGCTTCTCTGAACCTTCCTGGAAGTACCGGTCGCTCGACCCAGCCTTCATTGCGCTGATAGAACCCATCCCCCGGTAGACCTTGAAGCTCCGTCCTTTGTAGATCTCCATGTCTCCAGGGCTCTCATCTGTTCCTGCAAGAAGTTGCCCGACCATGACCACGTGCGCTCCTGCAGCCAGTGCCTTGGTCATGTCGCCAGAGAACTTGACGCCTCCATCGGCAACTATTCTTACTCCTGCCTCTGAAGCAGCAGCAGAGCACTCAAGAATCGCTGAGAATTGCGGGACTCCCACTCCGGCCACTACACGCGTGGTGCAGATAGAACCGGGGCCTATCCCTACTTTCACACAATCTGCGCCTGCTTCTGCTAATGCTTTGACGCCCTCTCCGGTCGCAATGTTCCCCGCCATGATATCAATATCTCCGAAGTTTGCCTTTATAGCCCTGACGGTGTCAATTACGCCTTTTGAGTGGCCGTGGGCTGTGTCGACTACTATCATGTCTGCACCGGCGTCGATAAGGGCCGCCGCTCTCTCCAGGGTATTGGCAGAGACTCCAACTGCAGCTCCAACCCTAAGCCTTCCGTGTTCGTCCTTGGCGGCACTCGGATGCTTACGGGTCTTCTTGATATCTTTGGTGGTGATCAGCCCTCGGAGCTTGAACTCGCTGTCTACCAGCGGCAGTTTCTCGACCTTGTGCACCTTGAAGATTTCAATGGCTTCATCAACCGTAGTCCCAACCGGAGCGGTAATCAAGTTCTCTCTGGTCATCACATTGGATACCGGTTGATCGTAGTTAGTCTCAAACCTGAGGTCCCTGTTGGTCAGAATCCCGACGAGCGTGCCGTCTTTAGTTATTGGGACGCCCGAGATATGGTAACGTTCCATGATCTCGAGCGCGTCTTTCACCAGGGCGTCCGGCCGTAGAGAAACCGGATCAACAATTATTCCGTGTTCAGAGCGCTTCACTTTGTCAACCTCAAGCGCCTGCGCCTCAATGGACATGTTCTTGTGGATTATGCCCATCCCGCCCTCTCGGGCAATGGCCACAGCCATGCGGGCATCGGTTACAGTATCCATGGCAGCAGACATCAGCGGTATGTTCAGCGCAATCCTGTCGGTAATCCGAGTCCTAACATCCACATTGGCTGGCAGGACCTGCGACATGCCAGGAACAAGCAATACGTCATCGAAAGTAAGGGCCTCTCGGATCTTGTCTAAGTTGTGCATAGCGCAATCCACCTCTGCAGTCAGTATTTTGGACATTGCGACCCGAGCTCGGGCAGCAATGAATCAAGCAAAAGCCCGTGCATCCCGCTTCCCGGAATGCACGGACCGCAGCCTCCTCACGCCCATACATCATTTCTCCGCAGCTACCTCTGGGTCCGACACACCCCGGCAGTCAGCAAGCTTCAGATGAAGCTCCTTCCACTGACTGGGATCGATCTCGTTAGGGCAGTCGTCCACCAGTGAAACGCCTGCAGCGTTCTGCGGAAATGCGATGATATCGCGCAGGCTGTCAAGCTCAAGCATGACAGCCAGGAGTCTGTCGAACCCGATGGCAAATCCGCCATGAACCGGGCCGCCGTATTGATAGGCACGAAGAAGAAATCCAAATTTATCCTCTGCTTCTTCAGGAGTAACACCGATAACGCCCATCACTCTCTTCTGGATCTCGGGATCGTTAATGCGCATGCTGCCGCTTCCAAGTTCGGTGCCGTTGAGAACCAGGTCATACTGGCGCCCTTTGACCGAACCAGGATCTGCTTCAAGCAGATCAAGATCTCTTTCGCGAGGCATGGTGAATATGTGGTGCATCGGATCCCATTGCTCCTCATCCGGATTCCACTCGAAGAGCGGAAACTCCGTAACCCAGAGCAGCTTGTACTCGCCGTTTGGGATGAGTCCGAGCTCTTTTCCGAGATGCCGCCTGAGCTGCCCCAATGCCGTAGCAGACACGCCGGGCGTGTCAGCAACTATCAATATCAGGTCTCCGTCGGCACTTCCCAGCCTCGACATGATCGCCTCAAGGACTTCGGGAGACAGGTGCTTTGCGACGCCCCCCTGTACCTTGCCGTCTTCGACCTTCAAAGTAACAAGACCTTTCGCCCGATAGACCCGGGCAAGCGCGGTAAGGTCGTCTATCTGCTTGCGCGAGAAATCGGCACATCCGGGAGCGGAGATTCCGCGTACTCGGCCTCCCGCTGCGCATACATTCTTGAAGATGCCGAAGTCTGAATCCGCAACCAGGTCTGTAAGGTCGCGAAGCTCCATCCCAAACCTCATGTCAGGCTTGTCGGATCCGAATCTCTCCATGGCCTCGTCATACGTCATCCTGAGGAATGGACCTCGCGCATCCACTCCGATAGCTTCCTTGAATGCTGCGGATATGACACCTTCTACCACTGAAAAGATGTCCTCTTCATCGCAGAAACTCATTTCCAGGTCAATCTGAGTGTGCACCAACTGCCTGTCAGCTCGCTGGTCTTCATCTCTAAAACAGGGGGCCAGCTGGAAATAGCGGTCAAATCCCGCAATCATCAAAAGCTGCTTGTACAACTGAGGGCTCTGCGGAAGCGCATAGAACTTCCCAGGGAAATTCCTACTCGGCACAACAAAATCGCGAGCTCCCTCCGGAGTGCTCCGCACCAGCAATGGAGTTTGGATTTCCAGGAATCCCTTATCCGAAAGGTAGTTCCGAACGGCCATGGCAGCGTGGTGGCGCGCAATCATGTTGGCCTGCAACGAAGGACGTCGCATGTCTATATATCTGTATCTCAGCCTAACCTCTTCGTTGGCCAGATTCTCATCTGACACTTCCACTGGCAGGATAGGGGCGGCCTCCCCCACGACCTTCATGCGGCTGGCAATCACCTCGATATCTCCAGTAGACATGGAAGGATTCCTTGTGCCTTCCGGCCTTGCCGACACTCTGCCCTCCACTCGAATTACGCTTTCACGATGGAGGCCCTTTGCGAGCTCCAGAATATCCTCAGAAAGGTCAGGCCTGACAACAACCTGCGTGCGACCATATCTATCCCGAAGATCTATGAAGATCAATCCTCCATGGTCACGTACTGATTGAACCCAACCGCATAACGCAACAGACTTGCCGACGTCTTCTGCTACAAGCTCGCCACATGTACGAGTGCGAAGCACATAACTCACCTCAAAACCCTCAATTACTTGCATATCAATCTACATCTACAGCCAATACGAGTTTAACCCAATTATAGACCTGAGCCCAGACTCGTGCAACTGAGCTGCCATGGTCTACAGTCCTTCGAGCGACAGAGCATCCAGCCGATACGGGAACGACAATGCTTCCCGTCTACTGGTAGACTCCGGCCCCTCAAGCAGAAGGACAACATCTTCAGGGAATGGGCCTAACTGGGGTTTGGTCCGGCATGCGTCTTCAGGACTAGGGCCTCCGAGCGCGCCCATTGTATAGACATTTCTTGGGTTCCAAAGCATGAACTCGTATATACCGCACTCGTGCGCTGCCTCAATCTGTGCCCTCACCTCGCGCGCCGTATACGTATGGCCAAGAGAGAAATCCTGAAGCCATGGGATTATCCTCGCTCCGGACTGCACCTGTGCAAGCCTTGCCTGTGCATCGCTGAGGCTTCGCCTGACCGTTGCACCCGGCGCCGCATTCGGGTTTTCAATGCCGTACTCGCCCTTTCGATAGTGGGACGGGTAGACCATGGGCGCCACGTAGTCCACATGGACCGCCATATCTTCCAGAATTTGGCCAATGCCCATATCGGAACGGGAAGAACAGACTAGCCCGAACACATCTGCCGTTACCACGACTTTGTATGGCTCCAGTTCCTGCCGGGCGTATGCTAGGAAGTCGACAATGGCATCCACCCTGTCTTTGCCCTCCATGCCTGCACCATTACTCGTCATGGTCAACCTCGCGTCATCCGGAAACCTGACATAATCAAATTGAATCTCGCGGAAACCTGCCCGGGCCGCCTCCCTGGCTATCGCAAGGTTGTACTGCCAAACCTCTCGCTTTCTTGGGTCTGTCCACGTCATGCCGCGCCCGTCGCGCCAGGGCTTGCCCGAGGAATCGCATATGGCAAGATCAGGGCGAGCAGCTGCAAGATGAGGGTCTTTGAAGACTACAAGCCGGGCTATTGGATAGACTCCGCTCCCGTGAAGCTCCTCAAGCATACGCTCTAGATCGCCAATCTTGCGCACAGATGCTCCTATGCTGGCCGCAAGCGGCACTCCCGATACATAGCTTATCTCCCCAAGGTCATCTTTTATCTCGATGACGATGGAGTTCAGCTCGGTCTCGCACACGAGGCCTACAAGTTCTTTCATTCTAGACCCGTGCCCGGCCGTCCAGCCTGTAGCGTACAGAGCCCTTACATGCCTTGGCCTATCGGGCTGCAAGGCCGCAAGGTCACGCGGGCCAACTGAGCAAGCGCTGTCTGGTACATAGTCCAGTGTCTTCGCCAGGCTGTCAGGCCAAACCAAGGCGGCATTTTCGATCTCGGCTTGAATAACGTGATCCCATGTTGACGACATGACCTTTCGGGCAATCAGATTAGAGGTAGCGACAGCTGATATCATTGATACCAGCAAAAACAAACAGAATAAGAACAGCAAGCCTGGTAGTTGAGGCTTCATCTCCATGTTGGAATACATATGCAGTGTGAATTCTCCCTTCGGCCCATCCAGGTTCTGATTCTACCCGAACCTTCTCGTTCCTTCTCGTCGGTGCAGGAACAGTGTGGATAATGTGTAATACTTCTTCTGGGGGTGACCTGGATGTCAGCCGTTCTTTCCTGCGGATTGCTCCAAATGGATCCATCTCAGTTCAAAACGGTTCATGATTATCAGATATCGATAGCTGCCAGAATCTCGTCGCTAGCCCGAAAGGGCGCTGACCTGGTAGTAATGCCAGAGTACGCCGGGATGATAGGCGCTTCGCTCGAAATCGCTTCGCGTGTGCCTGGAAACATGTTCGAGGTGGCCCGGGTTACAGGAATTGAAGGATACCATCGCTGGCTCGATTTTTTCGCAGCCACAGCTCTGTCAAACCGCGTGCATCTGTGTCCCGGGACCTTCCTTAGGCCGTCTGATGGCGGTTATGAGAGTATCTGCCCTCTCTTCTCCCCAAGGGGCGAACTCCTGGCTGAGCAGCTCCAGACACACGTAACAGAAAAAGAGGACCGAATGGGGTTGGTTTGCGGCAATGACCTTGCCACTATCAATATACGCGGCCACAAGCTTGGAATAGCAATGGGCACGGATGCATGGTATCCGGAGGTAGGCAGGATTCTGGCGCTTCTGGGAGTAGATACGATACTTGCCCCAACTGCGGTGCCGGCGCCATACACGGTATGGCGCCAGACGCGAGGCCTGTGGCAAGTTGTGCAGCAGAATCAAGTTTTCGGAGTTGAAGCTTCGCTTGGCGGGGAATGGCTGGGCTGTTCCTACCAGGGTAGATCGCGGGTGTTCGCACCGGTTGAAGTGACTCCTGAAGGGCGAGGAGTTCTTGCGGAGATAGCGTCAGGGTCGATCTGGGGAGAGCTGGTAGCAACGCTCGATCCATCAATACTTGCTGAAGCAAGGAAGGCCTTCCCCATTTTCGAACACTTCAACATCGATATTTATGAAAACCAGCTGGCCGATGCATATCTAGTTGGACGCACGGTTCGGCTCAAGCCTGAAGGGAGGTAGCTGGCAATGGCACGACTGATCGATTCCATGAAGAACAAGGCTCTCCATATTGCCCTGTCAAGAGCCTCCAATCCAGTCGCAATTTCACGTCATGCTACATGGCTCAGGGAGGGAGACGCGCGATTTCAGGGCCGCCAGCCAACCCCCTCTACCAGTATCCAAACTGGCGAAGACGGCAAGCCGGAGCGGGTCGTATGCGCAGCGATCCAGATGGAAGCGAAGCTGGTTGCGTCAGGAATCCGATACGTCGAGTTCATATACAGGCTCGCCGCAAAAGCGGCAGTGGCAGGCGCTTCGATCGTGGTTTTCCCTGAATACAGCGGCCTCCCTTTGGTAGGCATGCTGCCTGGAATAGGCAAGATGCTGGATTCGGCGGGCTCGTTTGACGACGCAGTGAGCCAGGCCGGCGGTGCGGGCGTGGGGGTCCTCGACGTATTCAAGCTTCTCGGCCCCTATGTTGAATGCGCCTATAAGGAAGCCTTCTCCTCAGTCGCACGAGAGCTAGGCATTTATATAATCACAGGCAGTATGGTGCTTCCTGATGACTCATCAGACGGCGGACTCATGCGTGCAACGGGCTACGTGTTCGGCCCCGAAGGAGACCTCGCAGGGAGATACTCCAAAGCGCATCTGATGCCGATTGAGGCTGAATGGGGGATAAGCCCCGGCAGTTCCATCCCCACATTCAACCTGGGGGGAGTAATAGTTTCAGTCCCGATTTGCATGGACGCAACGTACTTTGAGACATTCCGTATGGCCAGATTCGCTGGCGCTGATATTGTAGCAATACCTTCCGCCAACCCAGAACCGTACAACTTATGGTATGCGCTTCGAGGCATCTGGCCCCGAGTGCAGGAGTCGCAGGTATACGGAATCGGCGCATCAATGGTCGGGCAGTTTGCAGGCCAGGAATTCACTGGCCGGAGTGCGCTCCTGGCGCCCCTAGAGCTCTCGCCCGGCGGGGACGGAATCCTGGCCCAAACCATGACAAGCGATAGAGAGGACGTGGTGTTCGCAGAATTCGACCTGTCTCTTCTCTACAAGCTTCGGGCAGAAGAACCGCTCCGATTCAATCTTTCGCTGTACCGCAAGTATCTGCCTGGCCTGTACAGATCGGCTCAATCATCACGTAAGGCCCAGGTCGCCCAGGCAACTGAGGATGGAACTGAAGGAGAGGACTCATAAGTGAAACAGAAGGCTATCGCAGTCTGTGCGCACCCGGATGACCTCGAGTATTTTTGCGGGGGATCCACAGCGGCAATGATCCGCGACGGCTGGGACGTGCAGCTGGTAATTGCCACAGACGGCGACAAGGGAACACACGACAGAAGAGTGTCGGGGACGCAGCTTGCATCCGAACGCCGCCGCGAATCTATGGAAGCGGCGGAGATTCTCGGCCTAGGCAAAGTTTTCTTCCTTGGCAAAGAAGACGGGGAGCTCCGCAGCGATGGTTCGCTGCGGCGGGACATCGCGCGCATCTTCAGGATCGTGCAGCCAGACCGACTAATCACATTCGACCCGTGGAGAAAATATGAGCTCCATCCTGACCATAGAGAGATCGGGTTTGCCGCACTCGATGCACGCCTAGCTGCACGACTACCCCTTTACTATCCAGAGCAGCTTCGAGACGGGCTCGAAAACTGGACGACCAGAGAAGTGCTCTTGTTCAACACCGACAACCCTGATTACTTCATAGACATAGGCGATACGTTCGACCTGAAACTTCAAGCCCTGCGCGCACACAGGAGCCAGTGGGAAACCACATGGCATGATACCCTGTCTGACCTGCGAAAAGAAGCAGAAAGAATGGGCGCTGCAGCCGGCTGCAAGCTTGCAGAGGGATTCAAGCGGATATACATCCCCGCAGGCCCGGTCAGCATGAAGTTTGAGCATCAGAAAGGAGACTGAGTGATGTGAAGCCCGCATCCGATCGCATACTTACTACCCCTTCAGAGCTTGGCGATGTGCTATCCCCGCTTGTGACAGGAAATGAGTGGGTAGCCCTTCCCGACATATCGCCGTCTGATGCCGGTGTTGGAAGCATGAACATAGTGCACATGGCCTCAAGGGGACTTGTAGAGTGGGTAGGCGAGTTCGACGAAGGCCAGGATCGCCATACCGGGCCCGGGAAGCCCTTCGTGAGGCCGTTCGTGGAAGGGATTACAGGTGCGGGGCGACATGTCAGAACCGAGATCGTGGGCGACATCGAGTGGACCTGGCTTGCCCGGTGGGTTCCTGTGGGCAGGTGCAGGCTTCGCACTCCGGACGGCCATGAGTGCGTTGCCAGGATCACCATATGCGCCCCTGTAGGCGAGCGGGGCTGCATGTTTGCCCTTGAGCTGTCAGAGCTCAAACTGGCGAGCAACGCAGAAGATGTTCGCCTCTGCCTGGGGCTGGAAGGTCATTGGGGAGCGACAGTCAACACCATCTTCAGAAGCAGGCTTATGCACGTCACAAACCACGCCTACTACTCAACGTGGACCAATTCGCTTATCCTTGAAGCCAGGGGCGCGTCGAGCATAGGGGCGCTGGCACTCTCAGCCGACTTGGAGTTCGACTGGCGCATACAGTCCGATAACGGTTCCTCGAAGCCAGGAGGCGAGCAGAGCCTGGCTGTGCTAAACGGGTCTTCCGAGATCTCGTTTCGTCTTTCCTCAAGCATTACGCTGGTTCCAAACCAGCGCCGCCTAGTCACGTTCTGGATTACTGCGAACGCCGACCCCGATGGTGCAGGAACGACAAACGTCCATCTCAGGCGGATCGGAGCCGAGGCGGCGCTTGAGAAGACGCTTTCGTGGCTTGCAGTCAGAGCTCATTCATCCAAAGCTCAGTCGGCAAGTGAGGAGAACCGCAATGATGAGCTCCTGGCCAGGGCAGACCGGAACCTTCATTTCTGCAGATTCTTTGCCCACGGGAGGGCTATCGACACCGAAGAGCTGGTGATGCTCACATCCCGAAGCTACCGTTACTATGTCTCTGCAGCTTTCTGGCCCAGGGACACGTTTCTATGGGCGTTCCCCGCAATGCTCGCTTCCGACAGCGCCTTTGCCCGTGACGTACTGGTTGCCGGATTCCGCCGCCATGTCAGGAACATGGGCGTGCACGCCCACTACATAGACGGCACGCTACTATATCCTGGCTTCGAGCTCGACCAATTGGCATCGTATGTGATAGCCCTTGGAACCTATATCGAGGCGACGGGCGATGCGTCTCTGGCCGACGAGGCCGAGATCGCCGAAGGGCTTGCAGAGTTTGACAGGGCCCTCGCTTCGCATCGGCATTCCGACATAGCACTCTACAGAACGTTCCTCGACCCAAGCGATGACCCGGTTCAGTATCCTTACCTAACGTACGACAACGTGTTGGCCTGGAGAGCCCTGCGCATCATGTCAAGGATCGCGCGCAGCCAGGGCCGTACGTACCTGGCAGAGCGAAGCGCCGTCATGGCGCAGGCTACAGAAAGTGCAATATTGCGGCACTGCATCGCACAGGGTCCCTTCGGCGAAATGTTTGCATGGTCCACAGACCTGGACAGGAATTACGAGCTGTATGACAATCCCCCGGGGAGCTTGATCCTCCTGCCGTATCATGGATTCGTAGACGCAGACAACGAGTACTACGTAAATACCCTGAGATTCATCGCATCTGACCTCAATCCGTACGCATGCTCCCAGAGCACGTACCGGGGAGCAGGTTGTGTCCACTCGAAACACCCATGGCCCATGCACGCATGCAATATGGTGCTGGCTGGCGTAGCCGATGCAAGCGCCATACACTTGATAGAAAGCGCCCCCCTCGACGGGGGGCTGGCATGCGAGACCGTATATGAAGCTACTGGCAAGGTCGCTACAGGCAGCGCCTTCGCAACATTTGCCGGCTACTTGTCACTTGCCGCGCTCAGGATACACGAGAGCAGAACCTGAGTCCTCGCCGTCTCACATCGGCAAGACTGCGACCTAGCCGATGGGCTCTGCTCTCCGGCAATTCCACTGCTATTTGGGCTATGTACTTGCCGGATTTCTGGGTGATGGGAAGAGTGGCGAGCTTGCCTCCTAATCATTCGGTTTCATGATCGGAGATTGCCTTCGCCTGCTTGCGATTCTTGACCATGTTTTTAGGCATAAGCGTTTCCATGCAGATTAGGTCATAGCCGTGGACGAGTTGCGTTGTTGACTTATGAATTGCGTCGCGGCGCTGATTGGCAATCTTCTCGTGCAGACGCGCAACCTTGATTCTCGCCTTATCGCGGTTCTTGCTACCCTTTGGTTTTCGGGATAGCTGACGAAAGAGTCTGGCAAGTTTCTTCTGGGAGCGCGCCCATAGCTAAAGCCAAAGGCTTTACGGCGCATCCGGCAAGGTGCTCTTGAGAAAATCACTGTGACTGCCAGGAGAATAGAGCCGGTCAGTACATAGAAACCTGCCATCTGAGCCAGTTCATCCAGAGCCACGATGCTTTTTGGGGTTCCGCAAGTCCCGTGGAGTTCTGCTGCCTCAACTTCAGCCAGCCCCCTGACTCCCTGCTCCTTGCTCCATGCTCCATGCTCACATGCGTGTTCTTCGGAACCTTCGACGTCAATACATTTCCCCAGTCCAGTGCAAGTTTGGGCAAAGCCGGCCGTCCACCGGACCATGCCAGTCACTAAGACATGAGTGCCTCAAGCATCTCATCGATTCTGCCATCGAGGGCTTCCACTCCACGAAATCCTACTTCTCTTACCATCCCGTGAAAATCGAACGTCATCTCGCCTACTGCAACCGCTGCGCCCGCGCCATACTTGGCGAAGGCCCGATCTTTAACCACGAGCTTTACCAGAAGAGCGCCAATGTCGGGCATGCTATCATTTCCGCACGCGTCCACAAGCATTTGTTGGAGCAGTCTCCGCTCATGCTGTGTATCCGCGATCACTAACTCCACCTCCTACCATAACCGTATTGTATTCCCATGTTACCACCCCGACTTCTACACGTAAAGCTTTAATATGGTCCGTAATTCCCGTCTTATCCTTCTTTATGGGTGTTTTCTTCTGTTTTCCTGCCTCCTTCTCCCTTTTCGGGCCTGCATCTATCACAGGCCGCTGCCCTGGCGCTCTCACCCCTGGTGACAGCCGGGTTCGTGCCTTGACCCGAGGTGTAACCCCGTGCCTCAGGGAACCTCGCTCTCGAGGCAAAGGGGCCTGCAAGCAGGATAGCCAACATGGAATCTCGTTTCCCGGGGCGATACTGGATACTGGGTATCCATGGCCCCCGGCGGGTACGGCCCGTCCGGGCCATAACCTGGGGCCATTTCGCCAGGTTGGGCTTGATTACTATGGGCAAGTGCATATTCCGGTCCAATTCGTCCACCGATTCCGGGGCAAATCGTCCACCCATTCCGATTGAATCCATCCACTGATTCCGGAGCAAACAATCCACCGATTC
>Ga0172382_10011002_pt1 | contig 12036 bp, 13 predicted proteins | sample Leawel138RmetaG_FD_122245 | JGI IMG/M metagenome (GOLD analysis project Ga0172382, IMG submission 122245) | Leachate microbial communities from a municipal landfill in Southern Ontario, Canada - Leachate well 138R metaG | ecosystem: Engineered > Solid waste > Landfill > Unclassified | place...
CGGATCACTTCTGCACCCGTCATGCCGGCCAAGCTGCGGTGATCGCCTTCACGAGCGCAGAGAAGGAGGATTTCACCCGCTCTCCCGTCTCCAGCACCTCATGATGGTTCAACGGCTGATCGAGTATCCCGGCGGCCATGTTGGTCAGGCAGGATATCCCGAGGACCTCCATTCCCGCGTGGCGGGCGGCGATGACCTCCGGTACGGTGGACATCCCCACCGCATCGGCTCCGCAAGCGCGTGCGAAGCGTACCTCCGCGGGAGTCTCGAACGAAGGTCCGGTGAAAAGCTGGTAGACCCCTTCCCTGAGTGTCATGCCAAGCCGGGAAGCCTCCTTGCGTGCCATTGCACGGAGTCGCTCAGGATACGCGGTGCTCATGTCGAAGAATCGCTCGCCCAACTCTTCGATGTTCGCACCTCGCATGGGGTTGTCTGCGATCAATTTGATATGGTCGCAGATCAGCATGAGATCGCCAGGTTGCCACGCGGTGTTCACACATCCGGCGGCGTTGGTGACCAGCAGGTTCGTGATGCCCATCACACGCATCATCTGTACGGGGAACACCACGGTATCCATAGAGTAGCCTTCATAGTAATGGAAGCGCCCCTGCATGACCAGGACACGTTTGCCTGCCAAGGTTCCCGCGACCAGCCGTCCTGCATGTCCCGGTACGGTGGAGACGGGAAAGTGGGGTATCTGCCGATAGGGTACGGCGATCGCATCGGTCAGTTCGTTGGCAAGGTCCCCAAGCCCCGAACCGAGGATCATGCCGATCGCGGGAACCTCCTTCCCTATCTTCGATTCCACATAAGAGGCCGCCTCACGCAACCGAGCCATCACACCATCCATGTTCTCTCCTCCTTTCACGGATCAGAACGGTTCTCCGGCTGCCTTCGGAGCAGCCGAACGCTTCGAGAAGGCAACCAAGGCCAAGAGGGTCACCACATAGGGGAATACCTTGAAGATCACCGGAGGGATCACGCCGAACTGGGGAATGACCTGCGATACGTTCGCGATGGTCGTCGCGGTACCGAAGAAGAAGGTCGCCCCCAGGATGCCCAGAGGTTTCCACTGTCCGAAGATCAAGGCTGCGATCGAGAGGAATCCGAGTCCCGCGACCGTTCCGTTGAACTCTCCCGAGTAGGTGATCAGGATGATAGATCCGCCCAACCCGGCCAGCGCTCCCGACATGGTGACGCCGAAGTAGCGCATCCGGTACACATTCACTCCCGCACTGGCGACAGCCGAGGGGTGCTCTCCGCACGCCCTGAGACGAAGCCCGAACGAAGTCTTGTACAGGAGGAACCACGACGCTCCCCACACGGCCAAGGCCACCCACGTGCTCCAGTAGGATTGGGTGAAGAACAATGTTCCCAAGCCCGGGATGCCCGAGAGGAGGGGGACGTCCTGCCGGACGATGCCGAGCATGATCCGGACGTTTCCGCTTCCTGCGATCGTTCGTGCAAGGTAGACGGTCAACGCGCTTGCGAGCATGTTGATCGCCGTTCCGCTGATCACCTGGTCTGCCTTGAGATTGATCGAGGCGAAGGCGTGCAGGAGCGAAAAGAGAGCTCCCGCGAGCACGCCCATCAGAAGTCCGAGCGGCAACGCCGCGGTGAGAAGCGTCTGTTCGGTCAGGCGGATCGTCAGCGCACAGGCGAAATAGCCGACGAGCATCAGTCCTTCGAGTCCGAGGTTCGTCACGCCGCTGCGCTCACTGTACAATCCGCCGAGGGCGGTCATGAGCATGGGAATCGTGTAGGCGATCGCATAGGGCATGATCAGACGTATCAGATGGCTGGTCGAAAAGAGGGCGAGCACCACGAGGGCAAGCACCACGTAGATGAGCATTGCCAAGGGGCTGGCGAACTTGTTTTGCTTCTGTTCTCCATTACGCATTGCCAGCCTCCTTTGCACTCGCTTCCCGTTTCGCATCGAGGCGTTTTTTCTTCCGCTTGCCCAATGAATCCCAGAAGCGGCTGAAGAGGACGCTCGTCGCGGTGAAGTAGATGATCGTCGCGATGATCGTATCGGCGATCTCGGGAGGGACATCGGTCATCGCATTCATGAAGCCCTTGCCCGATTGCAACATTCCGAAGAAGAGCGCCGAGAGAAGGACACCGATCGGGTTGCTCGCACCGAGCAGGGCGACCGCGATGCCGTCGAACCCCATGGAGGGCATCACCCCGATCTGGATATTCCGGGAATACCCGGTATAGAAGGTCATCCCGGCCAAGCCTGCGAGCCCTCCGGCGATCATCATCGAGATGATCACGTTCCGGTTCACCCGGATTCCGGCATACTCGGCACAGAACCTGTTGGAACCGACTGCCTTCAGTTCAAAGCCCAAGGTGGTCTTGTCCAGCACATACTTGATGATGAATACCGCGGCTATGGCAAAAAAGATACCAAGGTTGATATAGCCGCCTCCGAAGATCTTCGTCAGCCACGGAGATCGGAGCGTCTGCTCGATCGCGATGGATTTCGATTCCGTCTCCAGGGAAGGTCCCTTGAGATATGCAGGAACGAAATAGTAAACGGACCAGTAGGCGATCCAGTTCATCATGATGGTCGCGACGACCTCGTGTACATTGAACCGTGCCTTGAGCAATCCGGGAATCACACCCCAGAGCGCTCCTCCGGCGAAAGCGCAGAGGATGATGACCAACAGGTAGAACGGCCGGGGAAGGAACACATAATGGGCGACCAGTGTCGCACAGAGTCCTCCGACCAGCATCTGTCCGGCCGCCCCGATATTGAACAGACCGGTCTTGAACGCGAAGGCGACCGAGAGCCCGACCAGCATCAAGGTGATCGCCGTGGCGATCGTGTTCCCCACGCGCTCCATGTTCATCAATCCGCCGCGGAAAAGGTAGAAGAAACCCTCGAACGGGTTGCTTCCGATCGCAAGCATCAGGATCCCGCCCGCGATCAGTCCGAGAATCACCGCGGAAACGGCGATCAGGAAGGCATTGCTTTTCACTCTCATCGGGCGGCCTCCTTGGTTTTCACACCGGCCATCATGAGTCCGACCTCTTCCTCGTTCGTCTTCTTGGTCTCGACGACATCGATCAGCTCACCGCTGTTCATGACCGCGATGCGGTCGGAGAGGTTGAAGATCTCATCAAGTTCGAAAGAGACCAACAGCACCGCCTTGCCCTTGTCCCGGTGCTCTACCAATCGCTTGTGGATATATTCGATCGCTCCGACGTCGAGCCCCCGTGTCGGTTGCACGGCGATGATCAGGTCCGGCTCAAGCGCCATCTCCCTTCCTACGATCGCCTTCTGTTGGTTTCCTCCCGAAAGCTTTCCGGCAAGCGAGAGGATGCCCTCGCCGGAACGGACATCGAACGCATCGCAGATATCCTGTGCATGCTTGTCGATGACAGGCTGTTTCAAGATTCCGTTCTTGCTGAATGGCGGGCGGTAGTACTCCTTGATCACCATGTTCGAACCGAGCGGAGCGCTCATCACCAAACCGCGCTTTTGCCGGTCCTCGGGAATGTGTCCGATCCCCGCCTCGTTCCGCTCTCGGATCGAGGCATGGGTGATTGCCTTCCCGTTGAGCAGGACGGCTCCCGATACAGCAGGACGCAATCCCGTGATGGCCTCGACCAATTCGGACTGTCCGTTGCCGTCGACTCCCGCGATTCCTACGATCTCGCCTGCACGGACCGCGAGGGTAAAATCCTTGACCGCAGGCACTTTCTTGTTGTTCAGCACCCTGAGCGATTGTACCTCGAGAACAGGTTTGCCCGCTTGCATATCCTGCTTGGCAACCTTGAAGTTGACCGGGCGTCCCACCATCATCGCCGCCATTTTCGCCTGGCTCGTCGTGGCGACATCGACCACCCCGACCATCTTGCCCCGCCTGATGATGGTACAACGGTCGGCAACCGCCTTGATCTCATCGAGCTTGTGGGTGATGAGGATGACCGACTTGCCCTCCTTGACCATGTTACGCATGATCTGCATCAGCTCATCGATCTCCTGGGGGGTGAGGACTGCCGTCGGTTCGTCGAAAATGAGGATCTCCGCATCCCGATAGAGCATCTTGAGGATCTCTACGCGCTGTTGCATCCCGACAGTGATGCTTTCGATCACCGAATCGGGGTTGATGCTCAGCCCGTATTGTTCGCTGAGGGCCTTGATCCGCTTGGCCGCGGACTTGCGGTCGAGTACGAACGACCCCTCCTTGCCGAGAATGATGTTCTCGGTCACGGTGAACGTCTGGACAAGCTGGAAGTGCTGGTGGACCATACCGATTCCCAAGTCGGTAGCATCATTGGGGGAGTTTATGCGAACCTCCTCGCCCCGTACCTTGATGACTCCCCGGTCGGCATGATACAAGCCGAACAGGATGCTCATCAGGGTCGATTTCCCTGCACCGTTTTCCCCAAGAATGGCGTGGATCTCGCCCTTCTCCACCTGCAGCGTGATATCATCGTTCGCAACGATGCCGGGGAATTCCTTGCGGATATGCAACATCTCTATGACGTGACTCATTGGGCAGAAGCCTCCTTGAGGGCACGGTCCGGACCGTGCATCGAATCAGCCGAATTTGACAAGAGCCGCCCGGAGGCGGCCCTTGTACATCGTGGAGGACCTTTCGTCCCCGCTTACTTGAACAGTCCGGGAAGCTGGGTATCGGCAACCTTCACTTCGCCGTTCTTCAACTTTCCATAGAGCTCCTGGACCTTCGCCATCACGTCGGCAGAAAGGTTGGGGTTCTGTACGGGGATACCGATGCCATCGTTGGTCGCATCGAGGTTGAGTTTCTGTCCGCCGGGGAAGGTTCCCGCCAGCTCGTGCTTGATCATGTCGTATGAGGCACGGTCAAGATACTTCATGGCGCTGGTGAGGATGACCGACTTGCCAGTAGGGAGCATGCCATCAGGATACTGGTCCACGTCGACTCCGACGATCCAGACATCCTTTCCTGCGGTCACACGGGCCTTCGCCTCGTTGATCGCACCGACACCGACTCCGCCGGCTGCGGCGAAGATCACGTTGACACCCTTGTCAAACATGGAGGCTGCGATCTGCTGGCCTGCTGCCACGTTGTCGAAGGAACCCTGGTAAAGATAATTCTCCGCCAGCATGGTGATGTTGGTTCCGAGATTCTCGTTGGCATACTTGACGCCCTGCTGCCAGCCCCAATTGAACTTCTGGACCGCAGGAATCTCCATGCCGCCGATGAACCCGAAATTGCCCGTCTTCATCTGCAACGCAGCGGCGATTCCGGCAAGGAAACCAGACTCATGCTCTGCCCAGAACACGGCGACGACGTTCTTCTCGGTCCTGAATGTCGCGTAGTCTGCAGTGTGCGGCTCCCCATCGAGGATGACGAACTTGGCGGAAGGATACTTGTCCTGTGCCTCATAGATGGAGGTCTCGAACTTGTATCCGGGGGTGATGATGAACCTGTACCCGGCGTCGTAGAGGTTTCCGATCTCCTTCAGGTAATCGGCCTCTGTCGTTCCGGAGGGCTTGAGATACTTGGCATCGACGATGCCCTCGTTCTGAGCCTTCAGGATGCCTTCCCAAGTCCCTTGGTTGAACGACTTGTCATCGATGGTTCCTGCATCGGTAATCATGCCGACCTTCAGCTTCGCAGCCGGTTTCGCCGCAGGAGCTGCCGGGGCAGGCTGCGTGACGACTTGCGCGGGTGTGGCTGCAGGCGCTGTTGCCGTCGCGGACTCCTTCTTTCCACAAGAAACCATGACAAGGGCGATTGCCAATACCATCAACCCTACATACAGAGCTTTCTTCATGTGATTGTCTCCTTACCAAAAAATAGTATTTCGGTCTTGATAAGCTTAGCCCATCCCCATTGAATTGGCAAGATTAATCCCTTGGAGACTCCCACATTGTCCGAGATTCGTCAGATCAGGGCATCAAGCCGGTACAACTCCGCCAGTGCAAGGATGAAGGGTCCTACACCCTTGAAATCATCGGTGGCGACAGCCGAGGAGACATAGTAGGAGAAAGAACCGTCGCGGTACGGCTTCCCTCCCAACCCTGCCACCGAACAGGTGTCGACAAGATGGAGACGGTCCTCACGATCCACGACGGTCTTCAATTCGGCGAGCGCACGCAGCGCACGCTCGATCGGTGTATACGGACCACCTTGCTTTTCGGAGCGGATGCGATTGCGGTATTCCCACCATCTCTGTCCCCGTCCATCGATGGTGCCCTCTCCTGCGATCGATACATGGTGTGCGTCCCGCGCTTGGATACACGGTTGCATCGCATGGCATTCGACACCCTCCCAGCGCGTCCACACCGGTCTGTACCGTTCGAATTCATCGATGAAGGCTATCGTTGCCTTTTCTCAATCATGAGCGTGCCATGTGAGGGAATGGTGATCGGACCGGTTTCCCACACCCCCGCGGTTACTGTGAGCGTTCCTCCTCCATGCTGCCGCAGATGATCGAGCGCACGGAGGAACGCTTCGCTGTTGTCGTTTCCCACGCCGGCGTTTCCGCCGAACTGTTCAAGCGTGCAACCCACCATCTCCGAAGCCTCCTTTACAGATCCGATGCCGTCCCCCTATACTTTGCTCATGATGCAATTCGGTTTTCGTGCCCATGATTTCGGCCGCATGCCGATCGAGCGCCTCGCACGCACGCTGCACGTCTTCGCGCCGGTGACGATCCAGCTTGCCTTGACGAAAGCACTTGATGCATATCCGGATGCCGGGCAGTTGAGTCCCGGATACGCACGCAGGATCCGGAAGGTCCTCGAGTCCCACGACATCGACATCGCAGTGCTGGGTTGCTACATCAATCCCGTACATCCCGATGACCAGCTGTTGGATCGTGCGCTCGCACGGTTCGAGGAACATCTGGTCTTCTGTGCCGATTTCGGATGCCGCCTGGTGGGAACCGAGACGGGTTCGTACAACCCGGACGGATCGTTCCATCCGGAGACCGCAAGCGAGAAGACCTTCGACCGCCTGACCCGATCCGTCGAACGTCTGGTCAGGACCGCGGAGAAATTCGGAGCTCTCGTGGGGATCGAACCGGTGGCCGACACGCATGTGATCGGCTCTGTCGCTTCGATGGCACGCCTGCTTGCCAGGATCGATTCGCCCAATCTCCGGGTGATCCATGATCCGGTGAACCTGCTTCCCTCCGCCAGTCCGTTCGGACCGGAAGGTCCTGATGGAAATCAGCAACGCAGCATCTTCCTCGAGGCATTCGATGCCATCGGCGAGAAGATCGCCGCGGTGCATCTCAAGGACTTCACCTACCACGAGGGGATCAAGTCCGCCGCGCTGCCCGCGTTGACCGGGCACATGGATGTGCCTGCGCTGCTCTCGATCATCAGTGAACGCAAGGGGGGGATCGACATCCTGTTGGAAAACACCCAGATGGATACGGCTGCGCTCACGCTCGGAGCGCTCAAGCGCATGGCGACCCTGGTGCAATGATCGAAGCGGCAGACGAACTCCCATGATCCCAGTGTGAAATGCCCGAAGATGCTTCGCAAGAGGGGAAATCGGACAGTTTTTGGATTATTCCGACCATCAGTCCAATGCGGTGAGCAGAGGTTGGTCGAACGAGACGGGTCGCAGGTTGTCGCTGAGGACCTTCGTCATGTAGTTCCTGTCCAGTTCCAAGTCATAGACCAATCGCACCAGCAGGTCCTCCGCAAGAAGGTTCTGCTCGCAGAAGAGGTATATGAGCGCCTTCTCTGCCAAGCATCCGCTCTTGAGCGCATTCATGTAGATGCGTGCGTCGGGTCTTTCCCCGTATCGTCTCGCCATGTGCCGGTACAGCTCGGAAGAGCTCACGTCATGCTTGAGTGCCCGCATCTCCTCGCGCAACGGCCCGATATCTGAGCGCGAGGCACGTTCTCCGAGCGGCTTGAGGTGGAAGAAGGTGTACTCCTTCGCCGGCAGATAGTGGTGTTCATCGCAGCGGGAACAATAGTTCGGGCTGAGCGGATCCTCCTTCTGGGTATCCCCTCCGACGATGATCAGCGGATCGAAGTAGAGCGCGGGACATTCCTGACCGTCAACCGTGTAATACCGATAGGTATAGAAAGCATCTTTCATGCAGTCGGGATGCTCGCAATAGGCAGTCAGGGGAATGACATCGGTGGCGATGTCGAGCATGAGCCGCGCGGTGGAATTGAAGATGTCCCGGCGGAAATTGAGGATCAAGGTCGGAAAGATGAAGAGGATCCCCCGTTCCAGGCTATGGTTGCGCACCACATAGGCGATCCGTTCGTCGAAGAACGAAGCCTCGTCGATGATGAAGGTACCGACATCGGGATGGTCGGCGAGCACTTGTTCGAGACCGAAGGAGTCCCTGATGCGTGCGATATTCTCCCCGCACCGGATGTATCCGTTGCGGTAGGCCAGCGCATCGACCGGGTATTCGCGGAAACGCTCGCCGTCGATCTCGCTGCGGACGAAGAATACCTTCCTCCTGTCCACTCCGTCGGTGCTCGTCATGCGGCGGATGACATCGCTTTTCTTCTGTGCGATTGCCGCATCCCTCCACACCCTGGCGGAAAACTCGGTTTTCCCGGAACCCATCGGACCGATGACGAGCACGCGTCGCCCCGGCAACGTGAAATCAAAGTGAGTGAAGGTCTGGTGGACCGTGATCGAGGGGAAGCCGAGGCTCTTGAGAAAGTCGTCGGGCAAGGTGTCCTGCTTCTCAGTACGCGGCATGGGATGTCGCTCCCTGCACGATCGCAATCCCACTGCTTGTCCCGAGGCGTGTCGCTCCCGATGAGATCATCGCCACTGCGGTCTCGTAGCTGCGGATTCCTCCGGAAGCTTTCACTCCTACCGAATCTCCGACCGTAGCCCGCATGAGTGCCACATCCTGCTCGGTTGCCCCTCCGGTCGAGAATCCTGTCGAGGTCTTGACGAAATCCGCTCCGGCTTGCACCGCGAGGCGGCACGCCTCCCGCTTTTCCTCATCGGAAAGGAGACAGGTCTCGATGATTACCTTCAGCAGATTGCCGGCACAGGCCTCTTTCACCATCCGGATGTCTTGCTCGACCGCGTCCGACTTGCCTGCTTTCAACCACCCGATATTCAGCACCATGTCGATCTCCTGCGCACCGTCACCGACGGCTGCGGCCGCTTCGAAAGCCTTGCTTTCGCTCTTCATCGCACCAAGCGGAAAACCGACGACCGTACAGACCTTCACTTGGGTACCCGCGAGCAGCGTACCGCACAAAGCCGTCCAGCAACTGTTCACGCAGACGGATGCGAAATTGTGGCGCACCGCTTCATCGCACAACTGCCTGATCTTGTCTTCGGTGGCATTGCTGGCCAAGAGCGTGTGATCGATATAACCGGCAAGTTCCTCGGGTTTGAACATAGGAATCTCCTTCTTGTTTCGATGGCCTCTGTAGAGTATCCCATTCGTCGGGACTTCGCAACTGAACTCTCACGCACAGGCCATCCTGTGGGCGACCTTGATTTTTCCGAAAGTGCACGGTACTGTCAACACCATGATACTCGAAACAATCGCTGACAAATACCTCTGGTTCCTGATTGCCATCCTCGTAGTGAACATGTACCAACGGAAAGGTGGCGCCCGCAGCTATCGCAAACGGACTGCCACGCTGATCATCGCAAGCCTCGCGATGGTCTGGCAGGTTTTCATCGTCATCATCCTCAGCCGGGGATGGCCGCATTGGCTTGCGATCCCCGCCCTGGCGTTGGCACTTGCCATCGGCATCCCGTTCAGGAAGCGTATTCTCCTGTTCAGGGGAACTTGCGTGCAATGCAGCGCGAAGCTTGCCGTGACCGCGATCATCAACCACGATGACAATCTCTGCGACTCCTGCTGGGCAAAGGAACATCCCGAGCAGGCCGCACCGAAAGAGGCCGAGAAGATCGTCGGGGAGACCGTTGCGCAACCAACTGATGCACGGAATGTCGATGATATCGATTGGGACAGCTGGGAACCGACGGAGACGGCGGTCCTGTGCTATCTGTTCGACAAGGACCGCGTCCTTCTGATTGACAAGAAGACAGGCTTGGGCAAGGGTTTGGTGAACGCTCCCGGCGGACACTTGGAGGAGGCGGAGACGGCCAGCGAGGCGGCGATGCGGGAAATCGCCGAGGAGACCGGCATCAGCGTTCCTTCGGTCACCTACATGGGTAAGCTGGAGTTCCAATTCACCGACGGCCTGGCGATGCGCGGACACGTGTTCTTCGCGCATGAGCATTCCGGAACCTTGACGGAAACCGATGAGGCCCGTCCCTTCTGGTGCGAGGTCAAGGACCTTCCCTACGATCGGATGTGGGAAGATGACAAGCTCTGGCTCCCCATAGCTCTCGAAGGAAAACGGTTCAGTGGAAGGTTCGTCTTCGAAGGCGAGAAGATGCTGAGCCACCAGGTCACGGAAGAGTCCGACGAAACGTGAGCTCCCGTTGTGCACTCGGATTGGGATGCTGGGCATTCGGAGCCGATTATTGGCACGACCAAAGACGTGAGGACTCCGTGAGGACCCTCCACGCTGCCATCCGGGGGGGCATCAGGCATTTCGACACCGCACAGGGGTACGGGAAGGGAATGTCCGAGCAATTGCTCGGACAGCAGTTGCGCCGTTTCAGGAACGAGCTTCACAGGTCGGACTATACGATTGCGACCAAGATGTTCCTTCCTTCCGATCCAGCGGAAGTAGCTCCTACCGTTTCCGTCTCCCTCAGACGCCTGTGTACCGACCGTATCGACATCCTCTATATCCACTGGCCCGACTCGAAGCGTGATTGCCGCCCCTATCTCGAGCAGATGGAAACACTGCGCAGGCGTGGGATCGTCGGTTCGATCGGAGTCAGCAATTTCACTCCCGCCCTCCTGCAGTCGGCGTCGGAGGTGACCGAGATCGGGTACTGCCAGTTTCCCCTCTCACTCCTCTGGATGAAGAGCCTCGAGAGGCTTTCCCCGCTGTGCGCGGTACGGAAGATCAAGACGGTAGCCTACAGTCCCTTAGCCCTCGGACTGTTGTCGGGACGATACCGAAGTGCGGCCGACCTGGCAGAAGGAGATCGGAGAAGATCGCTCTTCCCCTTCTCGGAACCTTGCCACCACGCGTTCCTCGACCTGCTTGAGGCACTCGGGGTGCTGGCCTCGCAATCAAAAACGGACATGGCCACGCTCGCATTCCTGTGGGTCCTCGCACAGGGCGCCGACATCGTACTCACCGGCGCACGGACAAAAGAACAGCTGGAACGTGTTCTCTTGTCTGTCGAAAGCCGCGTGGACTCTCCGGTGTTCGACGAGTTGACCGAGATCGCACGATCGTTCGGCCGTTGCATCGAAGAGCATGAGGACAACCCCTTTTTCCATCGTTGGTAAGCGTGCTAGGATACGGGCATGAGAATACCGATCGCTCCCTACAGCACCGAACTGGAAGTGAAGAGATCACGGTTCATCGCGATCGCAGAGTTCGCCGCAGACTCCGAGACGGTGAAAGCGAGGATCGCCGCGACCCGTGCTGCGCATCCCCAGGCGAACCATGTGGTGCACGCCGCAGTACTCGGAGAACAGGGAACGCAGTTCAGCTTGAGCGATGACCATGAACCAAAGAACACCGCAGGAAGACCGGTCCTCGAGGTACTCAAAGGAAGCGGGATCACCAACGTACTGGTGATGGTCGTACGGTATTTCGGTGGCACACTGCTGGGGACCGGGGGATTGGTCAAGGCGTATGGAGATGCGGCGAAGATAGCGATTGATGGCTTGAAAACAGAAGAACTCATAGAAAAAATAGATATTAGGATCACCATGGGATATGATATCTACGAACAGGTGAAAAAGCTGATCATCGAGGCAGAGGGAACCTCAACCGAGGATTTTGCGACCGAGGTCACCGTTTGCGCCACCGTTCCCAAGAGCGCCTCGAGCCAACTGGTCTCGCGCATCACCGACTTGAGCAGTGCACGGGCACGCATCGAGATGCTCTAGGATTCGTCGGAAAGTGCATCCACCTGTTCGATGAATCGGATCGCTATCGAAAGGGTTTGCTCGACTGCCATCGGGTCGATCGCCTCAGGA
>Ga0172382_10011003_pt1 | contig 12035 bp, 12 predicted proteins | sample Leawel138RmetaG_FD_122245 | JGI IMG/M metagenome (GOLD analysis project Ga0172382, IMG submission 122245) | Leachate microbial communities from a municipal landfill in Southern Ontario, Canada - Leachate well 138R metaG | ecosystem: Engineered > Solid waste > Landfill > Unclassified | place...
CGGCCTGAAAATGCCCGCTTTGCAGGGGGATGCCATCGACTGGATAGTCGGCGGGCTGGGCGTGGCCATCGTGCTGGTGCTCGTGGTGGCGCACTGGGCACGCAAGCGGCAGGCTGCCACGGGCCAGATATTTCCGCTGGCCAGTGTGTCGGCTGCATTGCTGGTGGCGATCCCCCTGGCCGGCTGGATGGCAGCGGGAGCAGAGCTTTCCCTGGAGGTGCCGGTGCTCAAGGGCTTCAACTTCGTGGGCGGGATTACGCTTTCGCCAGAGTTCTCTGCCTTGTTGCTGGGGCTCGTCATCTACACATCGGCCTTCGTGGCAGAAGTCGTGCGTTCGGGCATTCAGGCCGTTGGACAGGGGCAATGGGAAGCGGCCAATGCGCTGGGGCTCTCCCGGGCACGCGTGCTCAGGCTCGTGATCCTGCCGCAGGCATTGCGCGTCATCGTGCCGCCCATGACCAGCCAGTATCTCAACCTCACCAAGAACAGTTCGCTGGCCGTGGCCATTGGCTATCCCGATATCGTGTCGGTCGTGAACACCACGCTCAATCAGACGGGGCAGGCCATAGAGGGCATTCTCATCATCATGGCGGCGTATCTGACGGTGAGCCTGTCGATTTCCGTCTTCATGAACTGGTACAACAGGCGCATTGCGCTGGTGGAGCGCTGACATGAGCGCGAACTCTGCGATGGCATCCCGTGGCCCGGCCTACTCCCACAGTCGCATCGGCTGGATCAAGGACAACCTGTTCTCGTCGCCGTTGAACATGCTGCTGACCGTTCTGGTGGGATGGTTGCTGGTCATGGCTGTGCCCGCCATGTCCGATTGGCTGTTCTTCGATGCAGACTTCACTTCCGATACGGCCCAGGAATGTCGTCAGGCGCAGGGCGCTTGCTGGGCTTTCATTGCCGAGAAGCACCGCCTGATTCTGTTCGGCGTCTATCCTTACGACGAGCAATGGCGGCCCTTGTTGGCGACGCTGGTCCTTGTCGCCACCCTTGTTTGCAGCGCCATCCGCTTTTTCTGGAAGCCCTGGCTTGGGCTGCTGTGGGCGGCAGCCCTGGCGGCCGTTGCCATACTGATGTGGGGCGGCGTGTTCGGGCTGTCGCATGTCGAAAATGATCGTTGGGGCGGGCTGCCGCTCACCCTGATCCTCTCGACTTTCGGTATTGCCTTTGCGTTTCCGTTCGGCGTATTGCTCGCATTGGGCCGCCGGTCACACTTGCCGGCTGTCAAGTCGCTGTGCATCGTTTATATTGAGCTGATACGCGGTGTGCCACTGATCAGTCTGCTGTTCATGTCGTCGGTGATGCTGCCGCTGTTCCTGCCCGAAGGTTTCACCATCGACAAATTGCTGCGGGCGCAGATCGCCATTATCCTGTTCGCAGCAGCCTATATTGCCGAAACCGTCCGAGGCGGGTTGCAGGCCATACCCAAGGGTCAATACGAAGGTGCGGATGCTTTGGGGCTGAGCTATTGGCAGCAGACACGACTGATCATTCTGCCGCAGGCGCTGAAGGTGGTCATTCCGCCGCTGGTGGGCATCTTCATTTCCCTGTTCAAGGATACGTCGCTGGTGGTGATCATCGGTATCTTCGATCTGACGCAGGCGGCCAAGGCAGCCATCGCCGATGCCGCGTGGCGAGGATTCAGTGTGGAAGCCTATGTGTTCATTGCCGTCATCTACTTTATTTTCTGTTTTGCGATCTCCCGCTACAGCCAGAGGCTCGAACGCCACCTGGACAAGGGATATCAACGCTGAGCAAGCAGCGGGCAAGGAGTCGAGCATGTCCGAGGCCATCATCCGCCTTGAAAACGTCAACAAATGGTTCGGTCAGTTCCATGTTCTCCGCAATCTGAATCTCGATGTGGAGCGCGGTGAGCGCATTGTCATATGTGGCCCGTCAGGTTCGGGAAAGTCCACGATGATCCGCTGCCTCAATCGGCTTGAAGAGCATCAGCAGGGCCGCATCGTGATCGATGGCACTGAACTGACCAATGATCTGAGGGACATCGAAACGATCCGCCGCGATGTGGGAATGGTGTTCCAGCATTTCAATCTCTTTCCCCATCTGACCGTCATCGAGAATCTGACGCTCGGCCCGATCTGGGTATTGAAGAAAAGCCGATCGGAAGCCGAGGCAGCCGCCATGAAATATCTCGAACGCGTTCGTATACCCGAACAGGCGCACAAATATCCCGGTCAATTATCGGGGGGACAACAGCAGCGGGTGGCCATCGCCCGTTCACTGTGCATGAGTCCCAAGATCATGCTGTTCGATGAACCGACCTCAGCGCTCGATCCGGAAATGGTGAAGGAGGTGCTGGATGTCATGGTGAACCTGGCCGAAGAAAGCGGCATGACCATGTTGTGCGTCACTCATGAAATGGGCTTCGCGCGCAAGGTGGCCGATCGTGTGATTTTCATGGATCAGGGCGAGATCATCGAACAGAACACGCCAGACGTCTTCTTTGACCACCCGCAGCACGAGCGGACCCAATTGTTCTTGCAGCAGATTCTTCATTGAGGCCTGATGCGTACGAGTGAACTAAAATGTAACACTACTGAAGCCAAGCTCTTGTTAGCATGTCCTTCGGCAGAAGCTGAGTCTGCGCTTACAAGGAGAAATTCATGAAGAATATTACGCGTACAGCACGGTTGGCATGCTGCGTTGGGGCTCTGACGCTGGCAGCCGGTTGCGCCACCACCGGGGAAATGGGGCAAGGCGGGCGGACAGCCGTAGGCGCGGGGACGGGCGCTGCGCTGGGTGCAGGCCTGGGTGTCCTGATCGGCGACAGCAGTCGCGCAGCTGCGATCGGGGCGGGGATCGGTGCTGTGGCGGGCGGGATCGTCGGCTACAACTGGTCCGGTGTGAAGAACGACGTCGAGCAGTCGGGCGCTACCGGGCTGGGTGTCGATGTGACCGAGATGCCCGATGGGACGCTGAGGGTGAACATTCCCAGCAATGTGTCCTTCGATACAGGCAAGTACGATCTGAAACCGGCTCTGCTGCCGGTGCTTGACAGTGTCGCCCGTGCGCTGGTGCAACACCCCGAGCTACGCGCGAAATCCATCGGCCATACCGACAGTACCGGCTCCATGCAGGTCAATCAGACGTTGTCGGTCAATCGCGCCAACGCGGTCACCAGTTATCTGGTCAGCCGTGGCGTGGGCGCCGATCGCCTGATGTCCGAAGGTCGCGGGCCCAACAACCCCGTGGCCGACAACGCCACGGCCGAGGGCCGTGCCATGAATCGGCGCGTCGAGCTTTATCTGTACGCCGTTCAGCAATAGCCTCACTGCGCGCCTGGCCTGCCTGCCGGCGCGCATCGTCCTGATTGGCCGACCGGCCCCGAAAACCTCATTCGGGGCCGTTTTGTATTCATGTCGGATGGGACAAGGCCAAGCTGTCCGGCTGCAGCCGCTTGCAGGCGGGTGGGCGACTCGTTCATGAGCCGGCAGCCGGACGACACGGTGTGCCTGAACCGGGCCGCTGCCCCCGGCTTCAGGTCTGGTGATACAGCCGGCTGCCGCCGTCTATGAACTCGGCCGCCTTTTCCTCCATGCCGCGAGCCAGAGCCTCGGTGTCGTTCAGACCTTGCCTGGCGGCATATTCACGAACATCCTGGGTGATCTTCATGCTGCAGAAATGCGGGCCGCACATTGAGCAGAAGTGGGCCAGCTTCATGGATTGCTTGGGCAGGGTTTCGTCATGGAACTCCCGGGCAGTGTCCGGATCGAGGCCAAGATTGAACTGATCTTCCCAGCGGAACTCGAAGCGTGCTTTCGACAGGGCATTGTCGGGGATGGCCGCAGCGGGGTGGCCTTTGGCGAGATCGGCGGCATGAGCGGCAATCTTGTAGGTAATGATGCCGTCCTTGACGTCCTTCTTGTTGGGCAGCCCCAGATGCTCCTTGGGCGTCACATAACACAGCATGGCCGTGCCGTACCAGCCGATCAGTGCGGCGCCGATGCCGGAAGTGATGTGATCGTAGCCGGGTGCGATATCCGTGGTCAGCGGCCCCAGCGTATAGAACGGCGCTTCGTGGCAATGCTCCAGCTGCAGCTCCATGTTTTCCCTGATCATCTGCATGGGTACGTGCCCGGGGCCCTCGACCATGACCTGGACGTCGTGCCGCCAGGCGACCTGGGTGAGCTCGCCCAGCGTCTTCAGTTCGGCGAACTGGGCTTCGTCGTTGGCGTCGTAAGTCGAGCCTGGCCGCAGCCCGTCGCCGAGTGAGAAGGCTACGTCGTAGCCTTTCATGATCTCGCAGATGTCTTCAAAATGCTCGTAAATGAAGCTTTCCCGGTGATGTGCCAGACACCATTTCGCCATGATGGAGCCGCCGCGGGATACGATGCCTGTCATGCGGTCCGCCGTCATGGGGATGAAGGGCAGGCGTACGCCCGCGTGGATGGTGAAGTAGTCCACGCCTTGTTCGGCTTGCTCGATCAGGGTGTCGCGGAAGATTTCCCAGGTCAGCTCTTCGGCCTTGCCATCGACTTTCTCGAGAGCCTGATAGATGGGCACGGTGCCGATCGGCACCGGGGAGTTCCGCAAAATCCATTCACGGGTTTCGTGGATGTTCTTGCCGGTGGAAAGGTCCATGACCGTGTCGCCGCCCCAGCGTATGGCCCAGGTCATCTTCTCGACTTCCTCGGAAATGCTGGAGCCCAGGGCGGAGTTGCCAATGTTGGCGTTGATCTTCACCAGGAAATTGCGCCCGATGATCATGGGCTCGCTTTCGGGGTGGTTGATGTTGGCTGGCAGGATGGCTCGCCCACGAGCGATCTCGTCGCGAACGAATTCCGGCGTGATCCGGTCGGGAATGACGGCGCCGAAGGATTGCCCGGCGTGCCGGCGGGAGAGGCGGTTGGCCAGTTTTTCGCCGTCCGGCCCGCTTGCACGCAGGCTCTCCAGGTATTGCTCGCGCCGCAGGTTCTCGCGGATGGCGACGAATTCCATTTCAGGCGTGATGATGCCCCGGCGCGCATAGTGCATCTGCGTGACGTTGGCTCCTTGGCGGGCGCGGCGTGGCTTGCGGGACAGCTCGAAGCGCATGCCGGACAGCGCTGGGTCTGTCAGGCGCTCGCGCCCGTATGCGCTGCTGAGCCCGGGGAGTTCGATTGTGTCGTTGCGTTCCGCGATCCAGTGCCGACGCAGGGCAGGCAGGCCCTTGCGGATATCGATCTGGACGGCGGGGTCGGTATAGGGCCCGCTGGTATCGTAGATTGTGAGAGGTGGATTGTGTTCCCCTCCGAAGCCGGTGGGCGTGTCGTCCTGTTCGATTTCCCGGAAGGGCACGAGGATGTCCGGACGGCTGCCGGCGACGTAGACTTTGCGGGATCTGGGGAGAGGGGTGATGGCGGCCTGGTCGACCGTGGCGGTCTCGGCCTTGAAAGTGGGCTTGATGTTCAAGTCTTGCTCCATTGTTGGAATCATGGAGCCGATCGGGATGGTGTCCGTTGTGAAGACCGCCCGAAAACGAAGGCGGCGCTCCGCGACGGGCTGCGCTCCCAGCATCGGCATTATCCGTACTGGTACGAAGGGTGTTTCTCAACCCGCCGTCTGGCGAGTACCCCTGCGTGAGTTCAGTATAGCCGGGTTGCGCTCAGGCGGGGGAATCCACGCCGTCATCTTCCATGGCTGCGATCATGCCGGCCAGGGCGTTCGCCAGCATTTGCCTCTGCTCGGCCGACAATGCCCAGATGCGGGCGGGATCGATCCCCGGAAGAGGCCACGCTGAGCCGGCCGGGTCGAGCAAGGTGTTCTCCGACCGTTGCGGGAATGCCTGCGGCTCCATGGAACCGGAGCCCATTGCGAGCCACACGGCATTGACTTCCAGTGCGTCCGCGATGCGAAAGATCTCTTTGGCGCTGCGGCGGCTGTCCGCCTCGTAGTTGCCGATAGCGCCTTGCGACAAGCCACAGCGGCGCGCAAGCTCGGCCTGGGTGAGCTTGCGCAGTTTCCGTGCATGTCGAAGACGGTTTCCAAAGGTATTCACACATGTGATTGAACGGGGAAAATCAAACACATTGGTGATAACGTCAATCACAATTGTGTTTTCTTTCGGGTAGAGTGATGCGAGACCATCTAAAGCCGTATCGCCAGTGGCTGTCCTGGTTTTCCATCGAAGGGGGCGGAGTGTCGGCAGGGTTCGTATATTTCTTTCAGGCGCCAGGCGGGGTTGATCCGGTACCGTTACAGGCAGCATTGCTGTGGCATGGCCTGGGGCTCCGTTTTTATCAGGATGCCGATGTCTTGTGCGAGGCTTTGTACGATTCGGACGAGGCGGGCGGTGCAAACAGGCTGGTGCTGCTTTCCGGTAGTCATGCGTCGGTATGCGGGGCGGCGGCGGCAGTCCGACGGGTCGACGGTGTGATTGCCGTGGTGGCCTTGCTATCAGCCTTCCGTGATCGCCTGCTGTTGCAGGCCATGCGCAGCGGCATTGACGCCTGTTGGCCCGCGGGCCCGGCTCCGTCTGTCGTCCCTGGGGTTTTGCGTTTTCTGGGGCGTGCGGGGCAGGGCGGGGACGTTCATACAGTGGGCCGTCCCGGGTGGAAGCTGGTTTCCCGCGCCTGGCTGGTGCAGGCGCCTGATGGCGCCGTCATCCCTCTTACGACGGCCGAGCGCATGCTCATGATTGCGCTGTATCAGGCGCCGGGGCGCTTCCTGTCTCATGCGGCAATTCTTCAAGCCATCGATCATGGGGCGTCCGTGCAGCCGGAACAGCGGCCGGCGGCCATGGCGCGGCGGCTGAGCGTCCTGGTCAGTCGTCTGCGGCGCAAGTTCGGTACCGCAGGGCACGACATGCCCATCCGTTCCGTGAGGGGACAAGGCTACGAGCTTTGCGCCGATTTTGGCCCGCCGCCGATTCAGGCGGTTGCCGCGGCGCCCGTCATGGTTCTTTCAGATACCGGGCCGTAGTAGCGATGTACCGACAGGTCCTGGTAGCGAATGTCCGGTGCGCGCCCTGAAATGATGTCTGCCAGCAGCTGGCCGCTTCCGCAGGACATCGTCCAGCCCAGGGTGCCATGCCCGGTGTTCAGATACAGCCGCTTGATCGGTGTGGCGCCGATGATGGGGGTGCTGTCCGGTGTTTTAGGCCGCAGGCCGGCCCAGAACGCGAGATCTCCGGTTTGCCGCGCACCGGGAAACAGATCGTCCAGCACCATTTCCAGGGTTTTTTCCCGGCGGGCATCCAGCCTCGTGTCATAGCCGACGATCTCGGCCATGCCGCCGACGCGGATACGATCCTCAAAGCGCGTTACCGCCACTTTATAGGTTTCATCCAGCAAGGTGGATACGGGCGCCCGGGACTCGTCTGCAATCGGCGCAGTGATCGAGTACCCCTTCAGCGGGTAGACTGGAATGCGCAGCAGCCCTTGCAGGAAGCGGCTGGACCAAGAGCCCAGGGCAAGCACGTAGGCGTCGGCCTCGATATGACGGTCGCCACATGCGACGCCCGTGACGGCGCCGCCTTGCGTCTGTAGCGCATCGAGTGGCGTGTTGTAATGGAAGCGTACTCCCAGGCCGTGGGCGATGTCGGCCAGCCTGGTGCTGAACAGATGGCAATCGCCGGTTTCGTCTCCGGGGGTGCGTAGCCCGCCGACGAGCTTGTGGGCGCTGGCGGCAAGGCCGGGCTCGACGTTCGCCAGTTCTGCCGACGTCAGCAGTTCGTAATCGATGCCGGCCTCGCTCAAGGCCTCCATGTCGCGGCCCGCTGCGTCCAGCTGCTGCTGGGTGCGGAACAGCTGCAGCGTACCCTGGCGCCGGCCTTCGTACTGGATGCCGGTTTCCTCGCGCAGCTGCTCCAGGCAGAGGCGGCTGTAGTTGGAGACGCGCAGCAGCCTTTCCTTGTTCACGGCATACCGGGCTGCCGTGCAGTTGCGCCACATCTCCAGCATCCAGCGCAACTGTGTCAGGGAGCCATCCGGCCGAATGGTCAGCGGTGGATGCTCTGCGAACATCCACTTCAAGGCTTTAAACGGGATGCCCGGCGCCGCCCAGGGCGAGGAATAGCCGAAGGAAATCTGGCCGGCGTTGGCGAAGCTGGTTTCCAGCGCCGGCCCGTCCTGACGGTCGTAGACGTGGACCTCGTGCCCGGCACGGGCCAGATAGTAGGCAGTTGTGGTGCCGACGACGCCAGCGCCCAGCACAGCGATTTTCATGATAATGTCTCCATGGTTTCTGGTATCTTACGTAATTTGCCCTAGTATTTTTTCGTGTTTATCCCGGTAAACCAGTAAAATCTCCTGCATGAACCGCTTTTTTCACCAAAGTTCAGGAATTCCTTTTGCGCGTTGCAATAACGATGCAAGGGTCCCGGGAAATCATCGAAAGGGGGGAATGGTGGTATGAGAGCGGGACGAGGGGGAGAACAGACACTCGACCGTGTCGATCGTCATATATTGGATTTGCTGCAGCAGGATGGACGCATGTCCATGACGGAACTTGCCGACAAGGTCGGGCTGACCGTGACGCCATGCATCGAGCGGGTACGCCGTCTTGAAAGGGAAGGGGTGATCACGGGCTATTACGCCAGGGTGTCTCCCGCAGCGCTGGATGCCGGCTTGTTGGTGTTTGTCGAGATATCCATGTCCCACAAGTCCGATCGCAGTTTCGAGGATTTCCGCAAGGAGATCTTGTTGATCCCCTACGTGCAGGAGTGCCACCTGGTATCGGGCGACTTCGATTACATCGTGAAGGCGCGCATCAGCGAAATCAGTCAGTACCGGACGTTGCTGGGCGATATCCTGCTGCGCCTGCCGGGGGTGACGCAGACCAAGAGCTGCATCGTCATGGAAGAGGTCAAGGAAACCCTGTTCATTCCTGCAGCATGAAGCCCGGCAACGCAGCCGGGCCGCTGCATTCAGCTGCGGGAGTTGCGGCTGGGGGGGCGGGCCACCACCATATTGTCCCGGTGGATGAGCTCGGCATCTGTCATGTGACCCAGGATTTCGGCGATGCGGTGGCTGGGCTGGCGCAGGATGCGGCGGGTGTCGCCCGCCGAATAGTTGATCAGGCCGCGGGCCAGTTCCTTGCCCTGCTCGTCCATGCAGGCGACCACGTCGCCACGTTCAAACTCACCGTCCACGGCAATGACGCCGATCGCGAGCAGGCTTTTGTGTCCTTGTGTCAGGGCTTGTACGGCGCCTGTATCGAGGGTGAGCCGGCCGCGCAGCCGAAGATGGTTAGCGAGCCAGCGCTGGCGGGCCGAGCGTATGGGCAGCAAAGCCCGAAGCTCGGTGCCGATGCGCTCCCCGGCGGCCAGACGCAGCAGAACGTCTCTTTCGCGGCCGCTGGCGATGATAGTGTGGCCCCCACTGTTGGCAGCGCGCCGGGCGGCCAGTACTTTGGTCAACATGCCCCCTGTGCCGATGGCGCTGCCCGAGCCTCCCGCCATTTTCTCCAGTTCGGGGTCGCCGGCACGCGCCACCCGGATCAATTCCGCGGAGGGATTCTTGCGCGGGTCAGCCGTATAAAGCCCGGTTTGGTCCGTCAGGATGAGCAGGGCCTCGGCTTCGATCAGATTGGTCACCAGGGCGCCCAGGGTATCGTTGTCGCCGAGGCGTATTTCGTCCGTGACGACTGTGTCATTCTCGTTCACGATGGGCACCACCCCCAGCCCCAGCAGGGTATACAGGGTGCTGCGGGCGTTCAGGTAGCGGCGGCGATCGGCCAGATCCTCATGGGTGAGAAGGATCTGGGCCGTGCGTATGCCGTGGCGGGCAAATGCCACTTCGTAAGCCTGCACCAACCCCATCTGGCCGACGGCGGCCGCTGCCTGCAACTCGTGCATGGCGCTGGGGCGGCGGGGCCAGCCCAGCCGGGCCATCCCTTCGGCGATGGCGCCGCTCGACACGAGCACAACCTGCCTTTCCTGTGCGTGCAGGGCGGCGATCTGGCGACACCAGTGTTCGACGGCTTCCATATCCAGGCCACGCCCCTCGTTGGTGACCAGCGAAGATCCGACTTTGATCACCAGGCGGCGGGCGCTTGCGGCAACGGGTGGGGCTGTTTCTAGGTCTGGCATGGGGACCGACAGGGCAATAGATGGTACGTTGGGTTCGTGTGGAAAGGCTGGCGGTTGGGTGCGCTCAGCCGACGGGCGGTTCATTGGTGTCCGGCGTAGTTCGGGCGGGATCGAAACGGGGGTCGTCTTCCGTGTGCAAGCCGGCGAGCTTGTCCTCTTCGATGTTCTCACGGCGTTTCTCGGCATCAAGCCAATCCTGCAGCGCCCAGATGAGTTCCTGGGTGCCGGCGCCAGTTATGGCCGAAATGGCATGGACGGGGCCCGTCCACTCAAGCAGTTTGCACAGCCGCTGCGTGGCAGCGTCGGGGTCGTCCACCATGTCGAGTTTGTTCAGCACCAGCCAGCGCGGCTTTTCGTGAAGGGTGGTGTCGTAGCGGCGGAGCTCCTCGACGATGGCTCGGGCATCGGCCGCCGCCTGTTCAATGGCGTCGAAATCGGGGTCGGGCGATGAGATATCGATGATATGCAGCAGCACGCGGGTCCGCGACAAGTGGCGCAGAAAGAGATGGCCGAGGCCGGCACCTTCGGACGCGCCTTCGATGAGTCCGGGGATATCGGCAATCACGAAGCTGCGGCTTTCGGAGGTGCGCACCACACCCAGGTTGGGGTGCAGCGTGGTGAAGGGGTAGTCGGCAATCTTGGGGCGGGCGTTGGAGACCTTGCTGATGAGGGTCGATTTGCCTGCATTGGGCAGGCCGAGCAGACCGACATCGGCCAGCACTTTGAGTTCGAGCCGCAGGCGGCGCTGTTCGCCTTCCTTGCCCATGGTGAACTGCCTGGGCGCGCGGTTGGTGCTGGACTTGAAATGCAGGTTTCCCATACCGCCCTGGCCGCCAGCCGCCAGCGTGACTTTCTGGCCATGATGGTCGAGGTCGAATAGCGGTTCCCCGCTGTCGGCGTCGTGAACGGTTGTGCCGACAGGCACTTTCAGGATGATGTCGGGTGCGGCGGCGCCGTACTGGTCGGAGCCGCGGCCGTTCTCGCCGTTTTTGGCGCGGTGCAGCCGGGCATAGCGGAAATCGACCAGCGTGTTGATGTTCCGGTCGGCCACGGCATGGATGCTGCCGCCGCGACCGCCGTCGCCGCCGTCGGGGCCACCCTTGGGAATGAATTTTTCGCGGCGAAAGCTCGCCGCGCCATTGCCGCCCTTGCCGGCAATGACTTCGATGGTTGCTTCGTCGACGAACTTCATGAAATGGAACCCTTGGAGGAGAAGATCTATTCTAGTCAAAAACAAAGAGCCCCGCCGTGCCGGCGAGGCTCTTTGGAACTGCTGCGGTTCCGCCGGTATTATTCGGCGGGAACGATCGAGACGGTGCGCTTGTTCAGCGCGCCGCTGATGTGGAACCTGACCTTGCCATCCACCAGCGAGTAGAGCGTGTGATCCTTGCCGATACCGACATTGACGCCCGGATGGAACTGGGTGCCGCGCTGACGAACGATGATCGAACCAGCAGAGATCAGTTGGCCGCCGTAAGCCTTCACGCCCAGGCGTTTTGCCTGTGAGTCGCGACCGTTACGCGTAGAGCCGCCGCCCTTTTTCTGTGCCATGTTTAGCTCCTGATTACCGTGTGCCGATCAAGCCGAGATGGCCTCGATGCGCACTTCGGTGTAGTTTTGACGATGGCCCTGGCGCTTCTGGTAGTGCTTGCGACGGCGCATCTTGAAAATCTTGACTTTGGGGTGACGGCCTTGTGCAAGAACAGTAGCCTTGACCACGGCGCCGGAAACCAAAGGCGTACCAATCTTGAGCTGGTCGCCTTCGCCCACCGACAATACCTGGTCAAGCGAAATTTCTTGCCCAATGTCTGCCGGTATCTGTTCTATCTTCAGCTTTTGGCCGGCGGCAACACGATACTGCTTGCCCCCGGTTTTTATGACCGCGTACATGTGGGTTTTCCTAAATAAGAAATGCCTTGGCGAAAAATGCCAAGCTCATGATTCTATAGCTTTAACAGGGCCAGGTCAAGACGACGGGGCGCGTCCCTTTCAGGAG
>Ga0172382_10011004_pt1 | contig 12032 bp, 9 predicted proteins | sample Leawel138RmetaG_FD_122245 | JGI IMG/M metagenome (GOLD analysis project Ga0172382, IMG submission 122245) | Leachate microbial communities from a municipal landfill in Southern Ontario, Canada - Leachate well 138R metaG | ecosystem: Engineered > Solid waste > Landfill > Unclassified | place...
GTTCCTAACGAGAAACGAGAAGTTGTCAGGAAGATTAAAAACATGGCCGATGGAACCAAAAAAGTATTCCTGGCGACAGACCCTGACCGCGAAGGAGAAGCAATCGCCTGGCATCTGATGGAGTCGGCTGAAATTGCTCCGGAGAAGACAGAGCGCGTGGTTTTCCATGAGATCACCAAAAATGCGATTGCACAAGCCTTCGAAAACACAAGGGAACTCGATATGGATTTGGTCGACGCTCAACAGGCGCGCCGCATCCTTGACAGGCTGGTGGGCTACAGCGTTTCGCCCATTCTGTGGGCAAAAGTAAAAGGACGCCTCTCAGCCGGGCGTGTGCAATCCGTTGCCCTCAGGCTGGTAGTTGAACGTGAACGTGAAATCGACGCCTTCATTCCGGTTGAACACTGGTCAATCCATGCCCTGCTCAACCCTGCTGGCAGTGATAAGCAATATCGGGCCAAGTTAGTAAAGGTAGATGGCCAGAATCTTGATATGAGCTTGCAAAACGAAGCTCAAACCATGGCCATGGTCAAGCACATGCAGAAAGCTGACTACAAGATCAGCGAAATCAACGTCTCGAGCAAAAAGATTCGTCCTGGCGCCCCGTTCATCACCAGCACCTTGCAGCAAGATGCCTCCCGCAGGTTGGGCTTTCTGACCAGGAAGACCATGTCGGTTGCGCAACAGTTGTACGAAGGGCTCGATCTGGGTAACGGTGAAGAAACCGGCCTGATCACTTATATGCGGACCGACTCAGTTTTTGTTTCCGCCGATTCGGTCAGAGAAGCAAGGGCATATATCCGTGAGCGCTATGGTGACAGCTATTTACCAGAAAAACAACCCCATTATCGGACCCGGGCTGTCTCTGCGCAGGAAGCGCATGAGGCTATCCGGCCGACCTCGGTCAACCGCACCCCGGAATCGTTGAAGAAGCTGCTGAGCCGAGACCAATACCGCCTCTACCAATTGATCTGGCAGCGTTTCGTCGCCAGCCAGATGAATCCTGCAGTACTTGAGATCACCACGGTACAGGTTGAAGGCAAAACAGACGACAGCCTGTATTTGCTCAAATCTACCGGTAACCGTGAGGTGTTTCCCGGCTTTCGCGCGGTCTATCGCTATGGCAAGGCTGACGATGAAAACGGGGACGAGGAACTTGAAGATTTGCCTGTGGATGTCATGGAAGTTGGGCAGAAACAAAACTTACTTGGTCTGGATCCTGCTCAGCATTTCACCCAGCCGCCGCCCCGCTTTAGCGAAGCCACCCTGATTCAGGCACTGGAAGAAAACCAGATTGGCAGACCATCCACTTATTCGCCGATTATTTCAACCATTCAGACCCGTGGATATGTGAGCCGGGAAAACAAACGTCTTTATCCTACAGAAATCGGCTTCATTGTCAACGATCTGGTGGTTGAATATTTTCCCCGCGTTGTTGATCTGGGCTTCACCTCGAAAATGGAAGACGAACTGGATAAAATCGCTGATGGAGAAGAAGCCTGGGCAGATGTAATCGCAGAGTTTTATGCTCCTTTCAGCAAAGAACTGGAGAACGCTCGTAAGCACATGCCCGAGACCAAGATCGAGCTTGAAAAAGTGGGCCGGACTTGCCCAGAGGACGGTGGAGAGCTGGTATTCCGTACCGGCAAGTATGGCAAGTTTATCAGCTGCAGCAATTTTCCCAAGTGCCGCTACACTGAACCCTGGTTGGAGAAGATTGGTGTTTCTTGTCCCACCTGTGGAACAGGGGACGTTGTGGAGAAACGGACCCGAAAAGGCCGAAAATTTTATGGCTGCTCCCGCTATCCGGAGTGTGATTTCACCTCCTGGGATAAGCCAATTGGAAAAGCCTGCCCTAATTGCGGCGGCGTGCTGGTTGAAAAGGGCAACAAAGCCATTGCATGCAACGACTGTCACACGCGCTTCCCACGGGAAAATGGGGAAGAATAGAATTTCTTTGGTATAAAACCTGCACCTACTGAGGCAACTCGTATCATCCTGAGAGGTGCAGGTCCTATGGAAAACTTTACCGAAACTATTAAAGACAAGCTTAAGATCCCGCGGAACCTGGCGGTTGCGGCCGGTTTGGTTGGTTTACTGCTGGGGTTATTGATTGGCTACGCATTCCCGATCCCCTGGACAGACGCGTCAGCTGAAAATTTGCGCCCTGATTTACGCGTAGAATATCTCCGCAACGCCATCACGACCTACACGCTGACCGGTGACAAGCTCAAGGCTATGCAGGCTTATGCTGAGTTGGGTGAAAAGTCGGAAGCGACATTGATGGAACTTAGAACAAATCCAGGATTTCTCAACAGCGAACAGATTCAACGCTTTAGCACGGCAATCAATGCTACCCTGTCTGAGAGCGGGTCAGTGCTGGCCACACCGCCAACAACATTGGCGGATGGTACCGAAATTTTGGTGGACGGTGTCCAACCAGAAGAAGGCACGAATTCTCTACTGTGGGTAGGTCTCGGGCTTCTGGGGGTTTTGATTGTGGGAGCGGGGCTGGCCTATTGGTTTTATTTTCGGGAACATGGGTTCAATTTTGGCACTTCCTCCGCGCCTGAAACTAACAATGGAAACAGGTTACCCGCCGCGGTTAAACGTCAGCCAGCGCCTGTGGCTATACAGAGAGCACCTCAAAAACAGGTTGAAGAACCCAAACCAGCCGCGCAGCGCAGCTCGGTTTTTGCTAACGGAAACGGCAATGGCAACGGTGGCCCCAACGGCAGCAAACCGGTTGCACAATTTATGTCCACCTATATGTTCGGCGACGACCGCTACGATGAGTCCTTCATTTTTGATGCTCCCAACGGCGCATTTTTAGGCGAATGCGGCATCAGTATTTCTGATTTGATTGGTGTGGGTGAACCCAAAAAGATCTCTGCCTTTGATATCTGGCTCTTCGACAAAAATGATATTCAAACTATAACGAAAGTGATCATGAGCAAACATGCCTACAACGACCCGAACATTCGCCAGCGTTTGGAGATTCGGGGTGAGCCAATCCTGGCGGAACCGGGTAAGCTTTTCCGTCTGGAGACAGCCACCCTCAGAATGGAAGGGCGAATTGTAGACGTGTCGTATGGCGATCTGCCCCTGCCAGAGGATAGTTACTTCCAGAGGAATACGATCGAGTTAGCGGTCTATCGCAAATAACCCTTACAGTCCAAGATTAAAGCGTTGAGATATTACTCAACGCTTTTTGACGTAAAGCGGGGAGATTATTCGATTTTCAACACCTTATACAAGATGGTTGAGCCATCGGGTAACATTACTTCAGCGACTTCCCCGACTTCCTTGTCGAGCAGTGCGGCACCGATAGGCGAGAGGTACGATATTTTTCGTTGTTTGAGGTCGGCTTCGCTGGCGCCCACCAGGATCCAGGTTTCCTGTGTGTCGTCGTCTTCCTGGATGGTAACGCAGTTGCCGATCTGGACTTTGCAATTGTCCAGGGGCGTCTCGTCAATAACTTCAGCCCGAGTGAGCATGGATTCTATTTCAAGGATGCGACCCTCGAGAAAGCCCTGGTCTTCTTTGGCGGCGTGATAGTCCGCGTTCTCGGAGAGATCGCCCATTTCGATGGCACTCTTCAAGCGCCTTGAGATTTCATCTCTACGAGGGCCTTTCAATTCGGCCAGTTCTTTTTCCAGCTTGGCTTTTCCTGTGGGTGTGAGAATCAATGGTTCATTCATAATTTCTTTCTATGGCAATACGGTTACGTCAAACAGACGTTGATATTCATCTACGGCGAAGCGATCGGTCATGCCGGCAATATAGTCACAGATAGTGCGTTCGAGACCGCGTTCAGGGATCTGCGCCTGGACCGAGGGGTTGAGGGCGGAAGGATTTTGTCGATACAACTCAAAAATCCGGGAAATGATTTGCTCTGATTTGGCAGCCATACGCACCACGCGGTAATGCCGGTAGAGGTTGTTGAATAAAAAGTCTTTCAGCTCCCGGTTTCGGCGGTACATGTCTTCACTGAAACCGACCACGTTGTAGGGCAGTTTCTGTAGGTCGAGGGCTGTTTTTATGTTGCTCTTGCGCAGGTAGCGATCAACAGACTGCACCAGGTCTGCGATTTCGAAGTTGATCAATCGACGAATGATTTGATGGCGGGTCAGTTCATCCAGCGCGTCTGATCTACGACGACCGATGCTTTCATTGATAATCTCCCAGATGGCGATCCCGTCCAATTGAGAAGGCGTGATCATACCAGAACGCAGGCCATCGTCCAGGTCGTGTGAGGTATAGGCCAGCTCATCAGCCACGTTGGCGATCTGGGCTTCGAGGTGCCCGCGCAATTCCGGGTCGTAATCCTGAACATCAGAGCGGTCATAATCGGTCTCGTGCTTGACCATACCTTCCAAAACTTCCCAGCTGAGGTTCAGACCAGGAAAATCAGGATAGCGGTTTTCGAGCACCGTCACGATTCGCAGAGATTGGTGGTTATGGTTGAAACCGCCGTGGTCAGTCATCATTTTCGCCAGCGCGCTTTCGCCAGAATGTCCGAATGGTGGGTGGCCCAGGTCGTGCGCCAGGCAGATGGTTTCGACTAATTCTTCGTTAGCGCCCAGTGCGCGGGCAACAGATCGTCCTATCTGAGCGACTTCGAGGGTATGCGTCAGGCGGGTACGATAGTAATCGCCTTCATGGTTGATGAAAACCTGAGTCTTGTATTCCAGACGCCTGAAAGCGGTTGTGTGGATCACGCGCTCCCGGTCGCGTTGAAAGCGGGTGCGCAAATCTGCTTCTTCTTCAGGGAACTTACGCCCTTTGGAATTTTTGCTGAGAATGGCGTATGAGGCCAGTTGTTGTGTTTCGAATTCTTCTAATTGTTGTCTTGTATAAATCATCTTAAACCTGAAAGAAAAGTATAGTCTAAATTTCTGTTAAACTTCAAACTGTGAGTCTCAGGCGATAATTGTGCCCGTATGCCTGCCGCAAAGTGCTTCAAAGAGCTCACCTGGCTGGCTGGCAGTGAAGATTTCAACGCTGACACCAGGGTTTGCCTGGCAAACTGCCTGCATCTGGGCTACTTTTGAGCGCATTCCTCCGGTCACATCCTCATTTTGGGAAGCCTGAAGGAAGCTCGCCAGGGCTGCTGACCTGGGAATGTGGGTGATCGGCCGCTGGTTTTGAGGGAAATCAGCGTAAACCGCGGCTTCTTTTCCTGCAAGGAGAATCCGTTGGGGTTTGATCGCGGCTGCCAGGTGGGCGAATAGTTCCTCGGTCGAGAAAATGGTCCCACCGAGCACCTGGTCAAAAACGACATCGCCATAAACGACCGGAATGAGTCCATTATCAAGCGCGCGTTTGATAGGGGTCAGATTCCACTCTTGTACCTCGCCATCTTTAGAGAGCAGACCCGCTGATGGTGGGAAGGAAATCAGTTCGAGGCCGGCCTGCTTGCCCAAATCAAGGACGATTTGATTCAGTTTTCTGGCACTTTCCCAAACCTGCCTGAAGCCTCGCCACTCTGCTGGGCTATAGACCCCAGCGCGTGTGTTGTGCTTTGCCGCGGCGTGGTGGCCGAAAGAACCAGACCCGTGCCCGAGCAGGATTTTTTGGTCAGGGTTTTGGACCAGGTAGCGCTTGAGATCGTTTAGCAGGGTGAGAATGAGCGCGGGCAAAGCGCTCTCCGCCTTGCCTTTGTCAGTAATCAGTGAGCCTCCGAGTTTGAGGAATAAAGTTTGCCCGTCGGTCATGCCTCTGCTCCTGGTTTCACGATGGTAAAGAAGGGGTTTGACCCCGGAACTTTCTGTAATGCCTCGAGCACCGGCTCGATTTTGTCATCTTCAACCAGGGCGAGCATATGCCCTCCTCTGCCGCCACCAGTCAGTTTGGCTGCCAGGGCGCCTGCCCGCATAGCTTCACGTATCAGAAGGTCAAGCTCGAGGCAGGAGAGATGCAGGGCAGAAAGAAGAGCGTGGTTGCGGTTGATTGCCTCTGCCAGCCTGTCAGTGTTCCCCCGCAAGAGGGCCTGCTTTCCTTGAATGACCAGCGAACCGATCTGCTCCAGTTTTGGCTGGATCGTCTCAGGATCGTCAGCCAGATCTTGTGCCAGGCCAGCGACCGTTTGATGGGTTGACTTGCTGACTCCACTATCGGCCAAAACGAAGGTGAACTGCTTCCCAGGTTGAATTATCTCCGCCCCTCTGTCTTTTTGGAAAAAGATCGGCTTCTCATAGGTGACCACAGTGTTATCGATTCCAGAAGGCCTGCCGTGAACATAAGTCTCACATTCGAAGGCAATCCTGTTGACCGTGTCGAGGTCCAATGGATGACCGTGGAATTTAGACAGGGCTTTGATTGTCGCAACAGCCAAGGCCGCGCTGGAGCCCAGCCCCGAGCTGATTGGCAGCGTTGAAGAGACATGGAGGGTGCAGCTGGGGGTCTGCATGACGCCCAGCTCCGCGAGTGTGAGCCGAACAGCCTGGAAAAGAGGATGGTGTTCAGGCAGACTGGCTAACTCCTGTTTGAGGCCCAGAAGCGGCGAATTCACCTGAATTCTCCCCGTAGGTCCCACTAATTGCGCTTCAACTCTGACCCTTACACGTTTACTCAGGAGCGGGATGGCGATGGCTGGCTGCGAGTGGACAACGGCGTGTTCCCCCAGAAGAATGGCTTTTCCACAAGCTGATTGACTGATTACTGGCATAAGGACCTCAAAAAACGATATAGAGAATCGCCAAAACGGACAACCCCCACAAAACTATGGCAATTTGGAGGGGGCGATCTTTTAGCAGAACTTCTTCAGGAGAGGAGGTGATCAGGTCGCTTTGGATCAGGTAGAGATATCGAAATATGCCATAGACAACAAAGGGGATCGTCAGCATCATGACAGAACTGGTTTGCACGGGGTGAGCAGAAAAAGTGTAGAGTGTATAAGTGATCAGGATCGCGCCAAGCACAATCAGAATGTATTGGTTCAGCAGCGGCACGGAATAACCATCCAGCGATTTGCGGTGGCTGCTTGCGGCAGCTTCCAGCAGCTTCAACTCAGCCAGCCGTTTGCCGAAGGCCAGGTACATTGCCAGGAGGGAGGTAAGCACAAAAAGCCAGGGAGAAAAGTAGGCTACCTGGATTACGCTCAAGCCAGCCAGAACACGCAAGGTAAAGCCAGCAGCGATCACAAGCACATCCAGAATCATGATCTTTTTCAGCCACTTGGAATAAACCAGCATCAGCAGGCTGTAAGCGAACAGAATCACCGCGAGGCTGGGAGACAAAAGGTAACCACCAACAAGTGAAAGGGCTGTTAGAAAGACGATCAAAATAATCGCTTGCTTCTTGCTCAACCTTCCCGAAGCAATCGGACGCAAACGCTTTTGCGGGTGAAGCCGATCGGCTTCGATGTCAAGCAGGTCATTGATCGTGTAGGTGACCCCTGAGACCAGGCAGAACAGGAGAGCTGCTGCTGATACGCGTAAAAACGGGACAGGCTGGAGGAACTGACCGTCAAAAATCAAGCCGGCAAAAATGACCAGGTTTTTGGTCCATTGCCTCGGCCGCAGGGTTTGAATCAGAGCTTTCAACATGAAATTATCTTATCATAAAGAGCGGGGAGAAATCCCTGTGTTGAACAGGGGAACAAAGCGAATTTAGTGGCTTATTATCACCCTTTCTGTGACTTTAATTGTGAAAGAAGTGATTTATTTGCTTTTTATATCCTGGGTAAGTGGGAAAGCGGCCCTGTGATTGCTGGCAGGCTGCTGCCCGTTGACGGTATAATAATAAGCTATACTGAAACGCTTATGGAAAACATTAGAAATTTTTGTATCATTGCCCACGTCGACCACGGTAAGTCAACCCTGGCTGACCGCATGCTGCAACTGACCGGCACGATCTCTGACCGTGATATGACCGAGCAGGTGCTCGACTCAATGGACCTTGAGCGAGAGAAAGGCGTCACTATCAAGGCCTCCGCTGTGCGTATGGTCTATACTGACCCCGCCGGGCAGGATTACGAATTTAACCTGATCGACACTCCGGGCCACGTCGACTTCAGCTATGAGGTCAGTCGCGCGCTTTATGCCTGCGAAGGGGCAGTGCTGGTCATCGACGCGACTCAAGGCATTGAAGCGCAGACCCTTGCAAATCTCTACCTCGCGCTGGAAGCAAACCTGGTCATCATCCCGGTGCTGAATAAGGTTGATCTTCAGTCAGCCATGGTGGAAGATGTCACCCGCGACCTGGTGCAGCTGCTTGGCGTGGATGAAACTGAGATCATTGCCATCAGTGCCAAAACCGGTCAAAACGTGGAAGCGGTTTTACAGGCGGTTGCAGAGCGCGTCCCGGCCCCTGTGGTGGATAAGGAAAAACCTCTGCGGGCGCTAATTTTCGACTCCCATTATGACCCTTACAAGGGCGTCATCGCCTATGTTCGAATTTTCGATGGCAAAATCGTAGCCAACGATAAAATTATGATGATGGCCACCGGCGTTAAAGTTGAACCGGTTGAAATTGGCATCTTTTCACCCGGAATGAAACCCGTTCAACTCCTGGAAGCTGGAGATGTGGGCTATATCGCTACCGGGCTGAAGACTGTGCACGATTGTCGGGTGGGCGATACGATAACTCACGCTGCCAAACCAGCTGATAAGCCGCTGCCGGGTTATCAGAAAGCCAAACCGATGGTTTTCGCTGGCGCCTATCCGGTGGAGGGAGAGGAATATGGCGATCTTAAAGAAGCGCTGGAAAAACTGCAGCTGAACGACGCCTCGCTCACCTGGGAACCGGAATCGTCTGAAGCCTTGAACTTCGGCTTTCGCTGTGGATTCCTGGGCTTGTTCCATATGGAAATCATCCAGGAACGACTTGAGCGCGAATACGACCTCGACGTTGTTTTTACTGCTCCTTCAGTGGAATACAAAGTTGACCTGAAAAATGAGACAACCATCATCATCGACTCACCGGCAGACTTGCCTGATGAAGGCGAGATCGTTGAAATCTATGAGCCCTGGATGGCTCTCGAAATCTTCACTCCAACCGATTACTATGGCGTGGTCATGGAACTGGTCAAACGGCGCCGGGGAATTTATATTGATCAGGATTATCCCTCCGCCCATCGAGTCCAGCTTAATTTTGAGATTCCGCTCTCCGAGATCATCATCGATTTCTTTGACCTGCTGAAATCCAGCACCCGCGGTTACGCCTCGATGGACTACAAATTTATCGAATACCGCGCCGGCGATTTGGTGAAGTTGCAGATTTTGCTCAACGAAGAGCCGGTAGATGCCCTGACCGCCATTGTTCACAAACAGGACGCCTTCCATAAGGGTCAGGCTCTGGTGAGCAAGCTAAAAGGCATCATCCCAAGCCAGATGTTCGTGATTCCCATTCAGGCTTATGCCCAGGGTAGAGTGATTTCGCGTGCCAATGTTCGAGCTTTGCGCAAGGACGTTCTGGCAAAGTGTTACGGTGGCGACATCACCCGTAAGAAAAAGTTGTTGGAAAAGCAGAAAAAAGGCAAGAAACGCATGAAGATGGTCGGCAGTGTGCAGATCCCCCAGGAAGCTTTTATGGCAATCCTGCGCCTGGAGGATTAATGCCCGACCCGCAAGTGAAACCCGGCCCGAGCCGGTTTGTCAAAATTGGCGTACCCGTGCTGATCAGTGCCCTGGCGATCTGGCTGGTCACCAGACAACTGGACTTTCAAGCTGTGGGGGATGCTTTTGGACAACTATCCGTGGGGTCAATTGTACTCATCCTGATTTGTTTTTCGGTCGGCCTGGTCTTGAGAGGGCTGACTTGCTGGATCATTCTGGGTGGAAAAATCAGTTTTATGAATACATTTTGGGGGATGAACCTGGGTTATCTGCTCAATACCGTTATTCCTCTCAGGTTGGGTGAGTTTGGCAGGGCAGCCTTCCTGGCGGAAAGAGGAAGCCAGCGCTTAAGTTACTTGGAAGCCTTGGCGTCAATTGTGGCAGAGCGCATTTTGGATCTGCTGGTCGGTTTTTCATTTTTAGTTTTCTGCCTTTTTTTCCTGATACAAAACGAGGCTCTTAAAAAGATTGCCTGGATCGGCATTCTGCTCCTGGCGTTGGTGATTGCTTTTATCTTCTACGCCACCAGAAACAAGGAACAAGTTGTTCTTTGGCTGCGAGGGCGTTTCAATCAGTCGAAGTTAATGGTTAACAAGGTCATCCCTGCTTTGGAACAACTCCTGACCGGGTTTCAGTTTTTTATCAAACCAGAACGTTTTGCGCTGGCTTATTTGATTTTAGCAGTCAGCTGGTCTTTTTCGATGATTGAGTTTTTTATCTTGCAGAGCGCGATTTTGCAGACCTCTGAATGGTGGTGGCCAATGGTGGTGATTCCAGCAAGCGCCTTCGTGAACGCGCTGCCCGCCGCCCCCGGCGGACTGGGCGTTTTTGAGGCTGGAACGGTTGGAGCCTACGCGCTGGTGGGGGTGGATAAGGCACCCGCATTGGCGATGGCCCTGGTTGTTCACCTGGTGCAAATCGTGATTCCCGCCGCCCTTGGCGCGATCGCGCTGCTGAAAACGGGCCAAAGCCTGAGCTCTATGGTCGAAAAGGCGGTTACCATCCAACACAGAAAGGAGTTGTGAGCATGAAAATCCTGATATCCGCAACCTATTTTTACCCTTACAGTTCGGGTCTCTCCATCTACGCTTTGCGGCTGGCGGAAGCTCTGGCGGAGCGCGGACATGAAGTGGTGGTGCTGACTTCTCAGCACCGAAAAGATTTGGCTGAGCTCGAACCTCACGGAAAATTTCAGATCGTCCGCGTGCCTGTGGCTGTAAAGCTTTCAAAAGGTGTGCTGATGCCTACGCTGAACAAAATTGCCCGACAGTGGATCGCCTGGGCTGATGTGATCAATCTTCACCTGCCTCAATTTGAGAGCATGTTTCTCAGCCAGATTGCCAAAGAGTTCAAAAAGCCAGTGCTGGTAACGTACCACTGTGACCTGGTTATGGGCGCTGGCTGGCTCCATCGCCTGGCTGGGTTGGTTACGACCGCGATCAGTAGAAAAGTAGTCCGGGACGCTAACCTGATTGTCCAGAATTCCCTGGATTATGCTGAAAACTCACCTGTGTTGAGCCTGTATCTCGAAAAGGTTTTTGAGGTGCCCACACCAGTCAAGGTAAAGCTCGTTCCGGAGGAACGTATTGAGGTCTTCAGACAAAAATATGGGTTAAAGAGCAGCGACAAGGTGATTGGACTGGCCGGCAGGGTTGCCACGGAAAAGGGCTACGAATACCTCGCCATGGCTCTGCCCGGTATTCTGCAAACCTTCCCACAGGCAAGCGTGGTGCATGCCGGCGCCTGGAAATCGGTTATCGGAGAACAAAACTACCAATCCCAGGTAGAGCGGCAGATTGAACCCTTCGGTAAAAAGTGGCAGTCTTTGGGATATTTGAGCGATGAGGATTTTGAAGCTTTCTTTGGTGCGTGTGATGTACTGGTGTTTTCAAGTTTGAACGCAACCGAGTCGTATGGAATAGTCCAGATTGAAGCGATGACGCAAGGAACACCGGTGGTGGCTTCAGACCTGCCGGGCGTCCGGCAGCCAGTTGCCCAGACGGGTTTGGGCAAGATAGTCCCCATCCGAGATGCAGAGGCAATCAGACGGGCAGTGATTGAGATCCTGAGTGAAGGTAAAAAAGATCGCATAATCCCCACCCAGTTCCTGCAAAAATTCCAGCAAGAGGCTGTGGCGCGCCGTTATGAGGAATTGATGAGTCTATTGGTGGGGCATGACTGAATTAACGCAAAAAGAAATTGTCCGCATCTGCGAACAGCAGCTGTTCCATTTACCTTACTTCAGAGGCATGCTGCGGGCGGTTGAACAACGCTTTTACGAGCAACAGGAGTTGCAAGAACCAATCTATGATCTGGGTGCCGGCGATGGGCACTTCGCCTGGGCATTGTTTAACGGTGAAAACGTGATCGGCACGGATCCCTGGTGGCAGCCGTTGAAGGAAGCAAAGGCGAGAGAAGTGTATCCACTTCTGGTGCAGGCAGAAGGCGCCAGTAGCCCGCTTGCAAGCGCCA
>Ga0172382_10011005_pt1 | contig 12032 bp, 8 predicted proteins | sample Leawel138RmetaG_FD_122245 | JGI IMG/M metagenome (GOLD analysis project Ga0172382, IMG submission 122245) | Leachate microbial communities from a municipal landfill in Southern Ontario, Canada - Leachate well 138R metaG | ecosystem: Engineered > Solid waste > Landfill > Unclassified | place...
CCGGCTCCGTCATGGCCACGGCCGCAATCTTCCGGCCTGCGATGATATCGGGCATGTAACGGGCCAATTGCGCAGGCGTGCCCGCATGGTAAAGATGGGGTGACGCCATATCCGTATGGACCAGAACAGTAATGGCAAACCCTCCGTAGGTGGATCGACCCAATTCCTCGGCCAGCACTACGGTGGCCAGGGTATCCAGTTCGCTTCCCCCATATTCGGCCTGATAACGAATACCCAGCAAACCCAGGCGCCCCATCTCTTGAAGCACTTTCCTGGGAACAAAGCCGTCAAGTTCCCATTGGTCGGCAACCGGCTTGACATGTTCATCAATAAAACGGCGCACCGTGCGGCGCAGCATTTCATGATCATCGTTGAAGTAAGGTGTGCTGCGTGTTTCAGCCAGAGATTCAGCCTGTGTCATGATGTTTTTCCCTCTTTTTATACGTATTGACAGCCTAACAAACGTTAGTTAAATTCTAGACACTAAAAAGCAGAACCGCAAGACGGTATTTGCGCACACGCCAATAACAGCAGATCTACAACAATGAAAGCACTATTGGAAGAGACAAAAAACCAGGTATTTCCGTCCTTGCTCCTGGAGCAGGCCCAAGTGCGCGGTAACAAGCCCGCATTCCGGCTCAAGGAATTCGGCATCTGGCAAACCTGGACATGGGCCGAGATCGCGCAAGAAGTACGCCTGCTGGCATGCGGCCTGGCATCATTGGGTTACCAGCGCGGCATGAACCTTGCCATTATCGGCAACAACCACCCGCGGTTATACGGCGCCATGCTGGCCGCTCAATCCCTGGGAGGCGTTCCCGTTCCGCTGTATCAAGACGCACCGGTCGTCGATATTGCCTATGCCTTGCAGAATGCGGATATCCAATTCGCCTTGGCCGAAGATCAGGAACAGGTCGATAAGTTGCTCGACATTCGTCGCGACAATGAACTTGTCGGCACCATCATTTACGAAGACCCGAAAGGCCTGCAAGACTATCGCGATGCAGGCCTGCATGCTTACGATCATCTTTTGCAGCTAGGATGTGATTACGATCAGGCCCACCCAGGGTTCTTTGAAGATCAGATAGCGGCATGTCAGCCGGATGATATCTCCATCATGCTGTACACATCAGGCACTACCGGCCGTCCAAAAGGAGTGTGCCTGTCTCACCGCGCCATGGTCAGCGCCGGAGCCGGAGGTGTTGGCTTCGATAACCTGACCGACAAAGAGAATGTCTTGTCATACCTGCCCATGGCCTGGGCGGGCGACCATTTTTTTTCATACGCACAAGCACTGGTGGGCGGCTTTACTGTCAACTGTCCTGAATCCCCCGATACCGTCATGCTCGATCTGCGTGAAATCGCTCCTACCTACTATTTCGCGCCTCCTAGAATTTTTGAAGGCATGCTGACCACTGTCATGATCCGCATGGAAGATGCCAGCTGGATCAAGCGCAAAATGTTCCACTATTTCATGGCCGTGGCCAAACGCGCGGGTATTGATATTCTGGATGGAAAGCCCGCACCGCTTCTTGACCGTATCCAGTACGCCATAGGCCGTATCGTGGTGTTTGGACCGCTGAAGGATGTACTGGGCCTAAGTCGCATCCGGGTGGCCTATACCGCCGGAGCCGCCATTGGGCCCGACCTTTTTCGTTTTTATCGCTCCATCGGCGTAAATTTGAAGCAGTTTTATGGGGCAACGGAAACCTGCGCTTATGTATGCATGCAACCCGACGGTGAAGTCCGCTCAAACAGCGTCGGGGTTCCCGCTCCCGGGGTGGAAGTCAAAATCTCCGAGCGTGGGGAAGTCATCGTGCGATCGGTATCCATGCTGCGAGAGTACTACAAGAACAGCGAGGCCACTGCCGAAGTACTGGATGAAGACGGCTATTTTCATACTGGCGACGCCGGCGTGTTCGATGCCGACGGGCACCTACAGATCATCGATCGAGTCGCCGACCTTGGCCGCACCAGATCCGGTGACTTGTTCGCCCCGAATTACATTGAAAACAAACTGAAATTCTTTTCCTATATCAAGGAAGCCGTCACCTTTGGCGATGGGCTGGACCATATATACGCCTTCGTCAATATTGACATGGAAGCCGTTGGGAACTGGGCGGAACGGCGCGGCCTTCCTTATTCAGGCTATACCGACCTGGCCGGCAAACCCCAGGTATACGAACTGATCGCAGAATGTCTGGCCCAGGCCAATCAGGATCTTTCGCGCGAAACCACGATGGCAGGCGCTCAGATCAAGCGGTTTCTTATCCTGCACAAAGAGCTGGATCCAGATGATGGTGAACTGACTCGCACCAGAAAAGTACGCCGCCGGTTTATCGCGGAAAAATATAAAGTCCTTCTGGATGCCCTGATTCAGGGCAAGGATGCTCAATACGTCGAAACGCAAGTGGTGTTTGAAGACGGACGCGAAGGCATGGTGGCGGCCACGCTGCAGTTGGCTGATGTCAAAACATTCCCCGTCCTGAAGGAGGCCGCATGAGCGGGAGCAGCAAGCTCGACACGGATGAGGTAATTCTTGATATGCGCAACATTTCACTATCTTTTGGAGGTGTGAAATCGTTGATCGACGTGTCTTTCGACCTGAAAAAGCATGAAGTGCGCGCCATCATCGGCCCCAACGGTGCAGGAAAGAGCTCGATGATCAACGTGATCAATGGCATTTATCGCCCACAGAAAGGCGAAATCATCTACCACGGAAAGAGCCGCAAAAGCATGCATCCTTACTATGCAGCCTCCACCGGTATCGCCAGGACGTTCCAGAACATTGCCTTGTTCCGAGGCATGTCCGTGCTGGACAACATTATGACAGGGCGCAACTTGAAAATGAGCTCCAGCATGCTCATGCAGGCGTTGTACTGGGGACCAGTCCAGAAGAATGAAGCCAAGCACCGAAGAAAAGCCGAGGAAATCATTGATTTCCTTGAAATACAGCATATACGGAAAACCCCCGTCAACCGCCTGGCCTACGGGTTGCAAAAGCGCGTGGAATTAGGGCGCGCGCTCGCCGCCGAACCAGAAATCCTGTTGTTGGACGAGCCCATGGCAGGCATGAACGTCGAAGAGAAACAAGATATGTGCCGCTTCATTCTGGATGTGAACGACCAGTTGGGCACCACCATTGTTCTGATCGAGCACGATATGAGCATCGTGATGGAACTGTCCGACCGTGTTCTAGTGCTGGACCACGGCAGCAAGATCGCGGATGGCGGCCCTGTGGAGGTCAGAAACGATCCACAGGTCATCAAAGCCTATCTGGGATCAAACTAATTCCGGCGGGAACAATCATGAACGTCATTTTTTTTATAGAAGTCCTGATAGGCGGCCTCCTGTCTGGTGTCATGTATGCCATGGTCGCGCTGGGCTTCGTGCTGATCTACAAGGCATCCGGTGTATTCAACTTCGCTCAAGGTGCCATGGTATTTTTCGCAGCCGCAACCTGTCTGGGTATTTCAGAGACACTGGGCATTTCCATATGGTGGGCGATCCTGCCCACCATTCTTGTCATGATCGCTCTGGGCCTTGCGACCGAACGCATCGTCCTGCGCCCCCTGGTGAATCAAAATGAAATCACGCTTTTCATGGCCACCATCGGCTTGACCTTTTTTCTGGAAGGTCTGGTCCAGGCACTCTGGGGTTCCCACGCCAAAGCCCTTGATCTGGGCATCGAGGACATCCCACTGAGTTACGTCCTGGATAACTACAACATCATGATTTCACAGTTTGACCTCATCTCCGCCGCTGTCTGCGCCTTGCTCGTCACGGTACTCACGCTGCTGTTCTCACATACAAAGACCGGACGCGCACTGCGTGCAGTTGCTGACGACCATCAGGCGGCTCTGGCCGTTGGCATTCCCTTGCAGCGCGTCTGGGGAGTGGTCTGGGCGGTAGCCGGCATTGTTGCCCTGGTGGCCGGCTTGTTGTGGGGAGCCCGCAACGGGGTGCAGTTTGCCCTGACATTTACCGCGCTCAAGGCGTTGCCGGTATTGATTCTTGGCGGGTTCACATCCGTACCCGGCGCAATTGTAGGTGGTCTGATTATCGGTGCATCGGAAAAGCTGGCAGAGGTGTATGTCGGGCCTCTGGTCGGTGGCGGCATTGAAGGATGGTTTCCTTACGTATTGGCCATGCTTTTCCTGCTGGTCCGGCCCGAAGGTCTGTTCGGCGAAAAATTGATCCGACGCGTATGAATGGTCTGTGCCGCTACGCAAACCTGTACTTAATTGCATTTTAACGACAGGCAGCCATTATGTTTTATCGTGAAGCTGGACAGTTCAAAACCACCTATCAGAGCGACAGCGCTCTCTTTCCCATTCTTCAGGACAAAATCGGCGTTCTGGTTGGCTTAGCCATTTTCTTTTTGGCCATCCCCTTGGTCGCCACGCCATATCTGTTCTCGGCCATTCTGATACCATTTCTGATTTTTTCATTGGCGGCTATTGGCCTGAACATTCTGACAGGCTACGCCGGCCAGTTGTCGTTAGGATCGGCCGCTTTCATGGCGGTCGGTGCTTTCGCCACCTACAACTTCATGCTGCGCATACCCGGCAAGCCCATTCTGGTCGCTTTCATACTGGGTGGCATCTCTGCGGCATTGGTCGGCATCGCCTTTGGCCTGCCATCGCTACGCATCCGCGGGTTCTATCTGGCCGTCACAACACTGGCAATGCAGTTTTTCGTATTGTGGTGTCTGACCAAAATCCCATGGTTCACCAACTACAGCCCCTCGGGTGTCATCCGGGCTCAGCAAGTCGTTATTCTGGGCTATGTGTTCGATTCACAGGTAAGCCGCTATCTTTTGACACTATCTATCGTGAGCCTCATGGCACTGATGGCAAAAAACATGGTCAGGACCAATCTGGGACGTTCCTGGATGGCCATACGGGACATGGACGTTGCCGCCGAAGTCATTGGCTTTCGGCCTTTGCAGACCAAGCTCACAGCCTTCGCCATCAGTGCCTTCTATTGTGGCGTGGCCGGGGCGCTGTTTGCCTATACGTATCTAGGCACCGTCGAACCGGAAGCCTACAGCCTGGATCTTTCCTTCCGGATTCTTTTCATGATCATCATTGGTGGCATGGGTTCGATCCTGGGATCATTCCTGGGGGCGGCCTTTATGACGCTGCTTCCCATTGGGCTGAACATGTTCGTTCACCATTTTTCGCTACCCATGACGCTCGCCTCCAATCTTGAACTCATGACGTTCGGCAGTCTAATCATTTTCTTTCTTATTGTGGAACCGCATGGCTTGGCCCGTCTATGGCAGATAGGAAAGGAAAAACTTCGGCTGTGGCCATTTCCATATTGAGGCTGCAGATTTCAACTAAAGGGAGCAACAGGAGACAACCATGAAACTGATTAAATCAATGTTGTTGTCAATTGCGCTGGTCGGTACGACAACAATCGCGACGGCACAGGAAGTAAGGCAACAGTACTTCCCGCTATTGTCTTACAGGGTGGGTCCGTACGGGGCTGGCGGCGCAGGTTTCTTTGGCGGCGTCATCGACTATTTCAATCTGGTCAACAGCAAAGGGGGCATCAACGGCGTCAAGTTAGTGTGGGAAGAATGCGAAACAGAGTACAACACTTCGCGCGGCGTCGAGTGCTATGAACGGCTTAAAAGCCTACATGGCGGAGCCACCATTATCGACCCTATGTCCACGGGCATCGCCTACGGCATCCTTGAGCGTACCATTACAGACGGCATCCCATTGGTGACCATGGGATATGGCCGATCCGAATCTGCGAATGGCGAAGTATTCCAAACCGTATTTCCACTGCTGGCAAGCTACTGGAGCGGCGCCGCTGCATTGGTTCAGCATTTTGCCGACAAATCTGGGGGAAGAGACCAGCTCAAAGGAAAGAAAATCGTCTTGCTCTACCATGATTCCGCCTACGGAAAAGAACCATGGCCCGTTCTCGATGCAGAAGCCAAAAACCTGGGCTTCGAACTCACCAAAATCCCCGTCTCGCATCCGGGCAACGAGCAACAGTCGCAATGGTTGCAGATTCGCCAGATTCAGCCCGATTACGTCATCTTGTGGGGCTGGGGCGTAATGAATGCCGTTGCGCTAAGAACGGCGCAACGCAACGGATTCCCCCGCGACAGGATGGTGGGCAGTTGGTGGGCGGGTTCGGAAGAAGACACCATTCCGGCCGGTGATGCCGCCAAGGGTTATACCTCGCTGGCATTCAATACACCCGGAGACTACCCTCTGTTGACTGAAATCCGTGAAAAAATCTACGGTGCCGGCAAAGGTAATCTGGACTCAGCCGACAAGATCGGTTCTGCCTACCATCTGCGTGGTATTACCGCCGCCATCCTCTGGACAGAAGCCCTGGCCGCCGCTCAGGAGAAATTTGGCAAAGGGCAGGTTATGAGTGGCGAACAGATGCGCTGGGGGCTGGAAAACTTGAACGTCGACCTCCAACGGCAAGAGGAGCTTGGCGCCGGCCATTTGTTCCCCCCCATTCAAACCTCCTGCCAGAACCATGAAGGCTCCGGTGCAGCCAAGATTCAGCAATGGGATGGCACCCGCTGGGTCGCTATTACCGACGACTGGATCACCGGCGACCAAGATCTCCTGAATGATCTCGTGCAGACTGCATCCGCCAACTACGCGAAGGAGCACGGCATTACGCCCAAGTGCATGGAATAAGCGCAAAACCGAGAGCCATGGGTGTGTCGCCCCCGACACACCCGTCTCGATCCACCAAAGAAATCAGGAAGTGATGAGATGCAGAACCCGTCCACCCAAACAACGACGATGCAACCCATGCCTTGCTTGTCGGTTAACAATATCGAAGTCATTTATGACCGTGTCATCTTGGTCCTGAGAGGAGTCTCCCTGCAGGTCCCAAAAGGTAGGATCGTGGCTTTGCTGGGTGCAAATGGCGCAGGAAAATCCACCACACTCAAATCCATTTCAACGTTGTTGGGGGCGGAGCGTGGCGCTGTCACGAAAGGCAGCATCGAGTTCAATGGAGAACGGGTTGACCAACTGACACCTAGCGATCTGGTGCGCAAAGGGCTGTCACAAGTCATGGAAGGGCGTCATTGCTTTGGACACCTGACCATTGAAGATAATCTGCTGACGGGAGCCTATACTCGGCGTCTGTCGCGCGCGGAACTGAACGCTTCCCTCGAAAAAGTCTATACCTATTTTCCGCGGCTCAAAGAACGGCGCCGGTCACAGGCCGGCTATACCTCGGGCGGTGAACAACAGATGTGCGCCATTGGCCGCGCGCTGATGGCTTCACCCTCCATGATTCTGCTTGACGAACCTTCCATGGGCCTGGCTCCGCAAATCGTCGAAGAAATCTTCCAGATTGTGCGCAATCTGAATCAAAACGAGAGCGTCTCGTTCCTGCTTGCGGAACAGAACACCATGGTGGCCCTACGCTATGCGGACTTCGGCTACATCCTGGAAAACGGCCGCATGGTCATGGAAGGCAACGCAGACACCCTGGCCAGCAACAAAGACGTTCAAGAATTTTATCTGGGCATGTCAGAGTCCGGTCAGAGAGGCTTCCGAAACATGAAGTTCTACCGGCGCCGAAAACGGTGGCTGTCCTGATTTTTCCTTATCTATCTTCCTAACGGTATTTACAACATGATATCCACTTTTGAAGAGCAGGAAAGACAGGATCCTGAACAGCGTGAGAACACGCTGATGAGCCGCCTGCCTGCTCTGATCGAAGCCGCTTTGAACACCACCGGCTGGGCCGAAATCCTTCAAGGCACCGATCCTGCACAGATTGGTACCCGAGAGGCTCTCCAAGCCCTTCCGATTACGAACAAGCTGGATCTGGCTCGCCTCCAGAGCCAGCACCCCCCTCTTGGCGGCCTCTACGCCGCTTCTCTCCCTCAGCTGCAGCGAATTTTCATGTCTCCCGGGCCGATTTTTGAAGCGCAAGGCCGCAGCAACGACTGGTGGCGAACCGCACGCCCACTGCGCGCCCTTGGCCTGGAACCCGGCCATATCGTGCAGAACTGTTTCTCCTATCACTTGACGCCTGGGGCGTTCTTGATCGACGAAGGAGCCCGGGCATTGGGGTGCACGGTTTTGCCAGCGGGTCCGGGTCAGACCGAACAGCAAGTCAATGCCATGGCGTCACTTAATGTAGACGCCTATGCCGGCACCCCTTCATTTCTGAAAATCATTTTCACTCGGGCCCAAGAACTGGGGCGAGACATCGGGTCCTTGAAGAAAGCGCTGGTCAGCGCAGAAGCGCTTCCGGCATCGTTGCGGCAATGGCTGCGCAGCAACGGCGTGACGCGCGTATTGCAGTTTTACGGCACGGCTGACATTGGCGCGATCGCTTATGAAACGGCAGATGAAAACGATGATGCCTATCCGGGGCTGATCTTGAATGAAGACTTGATTCTGGAAATTGTCGACCCCGCCACAGGGCAGTCTGTCCCCGACGGACAGCTCGGCGAGATCGTCATTACATCGCTGAACCCCCTCTACCCCTTAGTCCGCTTCGGCACAGGAGATCTCAGTTCGATCTTGCCAGGTCGTTCCCCTTGCCAGCGTACCAACGTGCGAATCACCGGCTGGCAGGGGCGTGTCGACCAATTGGTGAAAGTCCGCGGTATGTTCATTCACCCCGCGGACGTTGCCAGCGTGACACAACGGCATGCCCTGATCCAGAAGGTTCAACTCGTCGTAGAGAGGGCGTCAGGCAACGATACGCTCACCCTGCACTGTCTCGTCCCGGATGCCACTGAGATTTCAGAGCAGACACGTACTGCGATTGCCACGACATTCCGTGAATTAACACGGTTACGCGCAGACATTCAATTCGTGCCAACGCTGCCCAAGGACGCCCCCACCATCAAGGACATGCGCAGCCTGGAGTAAACCCCCGTCCAGCCCCTCTGACCCGGCCGCCTACTTTCCAACACGCCCCCGTAATCTTGAAGAATAGAAGCACGCATCATGAATGTTCTGAAAACGAAAATCAACACCGCCTCCAGCACCTTCCAGGAAAACCATGCCCACTATATGAACTTGTTGGGCACTCTGAGGGAACGGCATGCGCGCGTATTGAAGGGCGGTGGCGAGGCCATGTTGCAGCGGCACCATGAGCGCGGAAAAATACAGGTGCGGGAGCGTATCGACCGGTTGCTGGACCCGTTTTCACCCTTTCTGGAACTGTCCAGCCTGGCTGCCTGGGGCCAGTACGAAAATGAAGTGCCTTCCGCCGGTATCGTCACCGGTATCGGGCTGGTTGGCGGAAACCCCTGCATGTTGATCTGTAACGACGCAACCGTTAAAGGCGGCTCTTTCTTCCGTGAAACGGTCAAAAAGCATATCCGCGCACAGGAAATTGCCGAGGAACACGCATTACCCGTCATTTATCTGGTCGACTGCGGGGGCGCCTTTCTGCCTCGCCAAGATGAGGTTTTCCCCGATAAAGATCATTTTGGCAATACTTTCTACCGCCAATGCCAGATGTCGGCTAAAGGCATCCCGCAGATTTCTGCCGTTTTCGGCGGCTGCACCGCAGGGGGAGCATACATCCCCGCATTGTCTGACGAAGTGGTCATTGTGCGTGGCCAGGGCCGCATTCATCTGGGCGGACCACAAATTGTCAAAGCGGCGATCAATGAAGTGGTGGACGGTGAAACACTGGGCGGCGCTGAAATGCATGTGCGCATATCGGGCGTCGCTGACTATCTTGCTGAGAATGAAGCACAAGCCTTGTTGCGGCTGCGCCATATTGCCGCCGGCCTGAGCCGGCGTCCGCCGCCTACAGCCGATATACGCACACCTCAGGAACCACTGTACGACGCCGATGAGATCCTGGGCATCGTCTCCTCTGATCTCAAGCAGCCCTACGATGTGCGTGAAATCATCGCCCGCTTGGTTGATGCCTCTGAGTTTCAAGAATTCAAGCCCGACTTTGGTGCTACCTTGGTGTGCGGCTTCGCGCATTGCCTGGGATATCCGATCGGGATCATCGCCAATAACGGCGTACTTTTTTCAGAATCGTCCACGAAGGGCGCACACTTCATTGAACTGTGCAACCAACGCAATATACCGCTGCTGTTCCTACAGAATATTTCCGGCTTCATGGTCGGATCCGATGCGGAACGCGGCGGAATCGCCCGCCATAGCGCCAAGCTGGTGTATGCCATGGCCACGGCACACGTTCCCCGCTACACCGTCATCATTGGGGGCTCCTTCGGTGCTGGAAACTACGGGATGTGTGGCAGAGGCTTTAATCCCCGTTTCCTTTTTGCCTGGCCAAACTCCCGCATTGCAACCATGAGCGCAGAAGTTGCAACAACCGTGTTGACAGATCTGCGCAAGTCCAGCTTGAAGCGCCCCCCATCGGACGACGAACTGGCCACCCTGCAAGCCGAAACGACCCGGCAATTCACCGACCAAAGCGACCCCTATTACGCCACATCGCGGCTATGGGACGATGGCCTGATCGAACCCACGGACACCCGACGGATGCTCGGCCTTTGCCTGGCCCTGGCAGCCACACAGCCGCCCGAACAAGCCCTCTCGCCTGTCTATCGAATGTAAGGCGTATCTTCCCGGACCTGGCTACCAGTCATCGTAACGTGACCTATTTTTTCGGAATTCAGTTTAATGATCGATTCGCTACTCATTGCCAATCGCGGTGAAATCGCTTGCCGTATTATCCGGACATGTCAGCGCCTGGGTATCCGTAGCATCGCTGTCTATTCGGATGCTGACGCTGGATCCCTGCATGTCCGTCAAGCAGACAGCGCCGTCTGCATTGGTCCAGCAACTGCCGTACACAGCTACCTGAATACAGAGGCGATTATCCAGGCGGCCCTGGAAACCGGTGCGCGAGCGATTCACCCGGGATACGGGTTTCTTTCAGAAAAACCCGAACTCCCCGAACTTTGCCACCAACACCATATTCTATGGGCGGGTCCCCGTGCGGAGGTGATCCGGCGCATGGGTTCCAAGATCGAAGCCAAACGTATTGCCGAACAAGCCAACGTGGCGTACGTGCCGGGTTACCACGGAGACAACTCCGACCCAGAGGCACTGCACGCGGAAGCGGTCAGAATCGGCTTTCCGGTGCTGATTAAGGCCAGCGCCGGAGGAGGGGGAAAGGGCATGCGGCGAGTTGACAGGCCGGAAGACTTTCTTGCCCAGCTTGAACTGGCAAAAGAAGAAGCTCGGCGAGCGTTTGGCGACGACAGCATTCTGATCGAAAAATTGATTGCCCGGCCCCGGCATCTGGAAGTTCAGCTGCTAGGCGACCAGCATGGCAACCTCATACATCTATTTGAACGCGAATGTTCAATCCAGCGCAATTACCAGAAAATGATAGAAGAGGCCCCTGCAGCCTGGCTATCTACCCAAACACGAAACACCCTTCTGGAATCTGCGTTGCGGATCGGCCGGGCGATCCAGTACGACTCCGTCGGTACCGTAGAGTTCGTGCTGGACGAAGATACCGGCACACCGTACTTCCTGGAAATGAACACACGCCTTCAGGTGGAGCACACCGTAACCGAACTGGTAACGGGTGTAGACCTGGTGGAATTGCAACTGCATTCAGCATCAGGCGGCATTCTGCCCTTGTCCCAGGATGATATCAAGATAACCGGCTGCGCCATCGAAGCACGCATCAACAGTGAAGACCCGGCTCAAGGCTATCAGCCGCAAACCGGAACATTGCTGGCCTACCACGAACCCTCTTTACCCGGGGTCCGTATCGACAGCGGGGTCGCTGCCGGCTCCACAATCAGCCCCTACTACGACTCCATGATTGCCAAGATCATGGGCCACGGCCTGACACGGCAACTTGCCGCACAGCGCCTAGCGCAAGGCCTTGAACAGTTTTCCATGACCGGCATCGGTACGAACCAGGCGCTGCTTCAAGACATCCTGGAGAACCCCGGCTTTACTCAGGAACCGCTCACCACCTTGTTCATGGCCAAGCATTACCCCGATGGATGGAAAATCCCCTCAAAAATGGAAAAACTGGCCATTGCAGCAGGAACCTGGCTC
>Ga0172382_10011007_pt1 | contig 12032 bp, 21 predicted proteins | sample Leawel138RmetaG_FD_122245 | JGI IMG/M metagenome (GOLD analysis project Ga0172382, IMG submission 122245) | Leachate microbial communities from a municipal landfill in Southern Ontario, Canada - Leachate well 138R metaG | ecosystem: Engineered > Solid waste > Landfill > Unclassified | place...
CTGGCGACAACGTGGCGTTGTCGGCAGAGCTGATAACGCCGATAGCGATGGAAGAGGGGCTGAGGTTCGCTATACGAGAGGGCGGACATACGGTCGGTGCCGGAGTTATCAGCGCTATTGACGAGTAATGCCTCTGCCGGCTAAGCCGGGAAGGGTACCTGAATCAAGGGAGTAAGAGATGGCAAAGCAGAAGATAAGAATACGCCTTAAAGCGTATGACCACAAATTGCTCGATCAGTCGGCCAAGACTATAGTTGATACGGCAAGAAGAACAGGAGCGTCGGTAGCAGGGCCTGTGCCGTTGCCGACAGAGAAGAACGTATACTGTGTTTTACGTTCGCCGCATGTCGATAAGGAATCCCGCGAGCACTTCGAGATGAGGATTCATAAGCGATTGATCGACATCTTGAGCCCGGCAGCTAAAACGGTTGATGCATTAATGCGATTGGATTTGCCGGCCGGTGTGGATATAGAGATTAAGCTCTGAGTCATTGCTCGGGCAGACAGGCGATATTAGGTTCAAGGGGCCAAAAGCTCAGGGTTCAAGGTTACTAGGCATGATTGCAGGGGCTTTATCCTGAAAGAGTTAAGCTTCTCATCAATGTAACTTCTGAACGATGAGCGTTGAATTTGGAACTTGGCTGTGTTATCCGCCTTCGGCCTGATATGAGAGGTTAAGATTATGGCAATCGGGATTATAGGAAAAAAATTGGGCATGACCCAGATTTTTAGTAGCGACGGCAGAGTTGTTCCGGTAACCGTTATTGAAGCCGGACCATGCAAGGTGGTCCAGGTGAAGAACCAGGATAAGGATGGCTATTCAGCTGTACAGCTTGGCTTCGGAACAATAAAGGAGCGCAAGGCAATAAAGCCTTTGAAGGGGCATTATGCCAGGGTGAATTTGAAGCCTATGCGTTATCTCAAGGAGTTCAGGCTGAAAGATGTATCGGCCTATGAAAGTGGGCAGGATATTACTCCATCCATTTTTAGTGAGGGTGAGAAAGTCAGTGTCACCGGTATCTCTAAAGGTAAGGGGTTTGCCGGTAGCATAAAGCGCTATCACTTCAGGAGCGGGCCTACCAGCCACGGCTCCATGCACCATCGTAAGCCGGCCTCAGCCGGTGCTACGGATGCAGCGAGGGTCTTCAAGGGAAAGCGTAGTCCGGGACGCATGGGCTGCGATCAGGTAACGGTTAAAGGGCTGAAAGTAGTAAGAGCAGATGTAGAGCGCAACTTGTTGCTGATAAAGGGTGCCGTCCCCGGACCGACGGGCGGATTGGTCGTAGTCCGTAAAGCAAGTGAGTAGTTTAGGAGGAAGCCGTTATGCCTCAGGTTTCTGTATATGATATAAAAGGTGAAGTAATCGGCACCAGAGATCTCAGTAATGCAGTCTTTGGAGCGGAAGTGAACCGCGATGCTGTTCATAGCTCCGTTGTCCGGCAGTTGGCAGGAAGACGCACCGGTAATGCCGATACCAAAACAAGAGGAGAAGTCAGCGGCGGCGGCAAGAAGCCGTGGCGTCAGAAAGGAACCGGAAGAGCGAGACATGGAAGCACTAGATCACCTATATGGACCGGTGGTGGTACTGTCTTTGGACCGCACACTCGTTCCTATGTCAAGAGCTTGCCCAAGAAAGTCCGGCGTCTGGCTCTGATATCGGCTCTTTCTGATAAGGCCGGCAAAGGCGCTGTAAAAATCATGGATGGTCTTGCTATGGATAAACCGAAGACAAATACTATGGCGGCATTGTTGGATAAGCTTGATGTAAGCGGTAATGTACTGCTGGTGCTTGGTGGGCGTGATGTCAATATAGAGAAATCCGTCGCCAATATTCCCTGGATAAAGTCCATTCTGGTTGACAATTTAAATGTTTTTGATATTCTGAACAGCGAATTATTGCTATTAACCAAAGAGGCCGCCGACAGGCTTGAGGAGGCGTACGTATCATGAAGTCAGCCAGAGATATAATTATCAGGCCTATCGTGTCAGAAAAGAGTATGCGAGAGGCCGAGATTGGAAAGTATGTATTTGAGGTGGATAAAACGGCCAATAAAATAGAGATCAAGCAGGCCGTTGAAGAGATCTTTAAAGTCAAGGTTAAGAGCGTCAATACTATGACTATACCCGGCAAGATGAAGAGAGTCCGTTTTCAGGCCGGCAAGACGCCGGATTGGAAAAAGGCTGTTGTTACGCTGGTAGAAGGTCATAAGATAGAGCTGTTTGAGGGCGCTTGAAAGGAGTTTAAGAGATGGCCGTTAAGAAGTTCAAACCGACATCTCCCGGCAGAAGGTTCATGGTAGCGCCGGCTTATGATGATATTACGGTGGCAAGTCCGGAGAAGTCGTTGACGGCTCCACTGAAGAAAACCGGCGGCAGAAATGCTCAAGGCAGGATAACTGCAAGGCACCGTGGGGGAGGCAATAAGCACCTTTATCGTATAATTGATTTTAAGCGTGATAAGCAGGGCATACCTGCCAAGGTAGTTACGATTGAGTATGACCCGAACCGGTCGGCTAGAATAGCGTTGCTTAATTATGTCGATGGCGAAAAGAGATATATTATAGCGCCACAGGGATTAAAGGTAGGGGCTACGGTTATTTCAGGTACCGGCGTGGATATAAACCCCGGAAACAGTATGCCGTTGAGATACATACCTTCCGGTAGTTTTATCCATAATATTGAGCTGAAGCCCGGACGTGGTGGACAGATAGTGCGTTCGGCCGGAGGATCAGCGCAGCTTCTAGCCAAAGAGGGTAACTATGCTCACCTCAGGTTGCCGTCCGGTGAAGTACGATTGGTGCATCTTGACTGTATGGCCACTGTAGGCCAAATAGGCAATATGGAGCACAGTCTCATATCGCACGGCAAAGCCGGTAAGAAACGCTGGCTTGGGTCGAGACCGGCAGTACGTGGAGTTGTGATGAATCCTAATGATCACCCGCATGGCGGTGGTGAAGGCAAGGCGCCTATTGGGCGTAAAAGCCCAGTGTCACCCTGGGGTAAGCCGACACTGGGTTATAAAACCCGCAAAAGCAAGCCCAGTGACAGCATGATTGTCAGAAAGCGTAAATAAGGAGGCAGGGCTTTGAGTAGATCCTTGAAAAAGGGCCCTTATGTTGAAGAGAGCCTGATGAAAAAGATTGAAGAGATGAATGCCAAGAACGAGAAGCGTCTTGTGAAAACTTGGTCACGCCGTTCAACCGTATTCCCACAGATGATTGGCCACACTATAGCCATTCATGATGGGCGTAAGCATGTGCCGATCTATATTTCCGATAATATGGTCGGTCATAAGCTGGGTGAATTTGTGCCGACACGCTTCTTTAGAGGTCATGGATCTCATACAGAGCGTTCGACGTCTTTGAAATAACCGGTATCTGCTTGTAAGCGGCAGGTTGGCTTGTAGCTTACGGCCCGCAACTCACACTTCAGGCATGGATCAGTGCTTAAGATGAGTAGCGAGCGCTGAGCATCAAGCTTGAGTAAATGTGGAGGTAAGCGTTATGGAGGCAAAGGCCAGCGCAAAATATGTGCGGATAGCCCCCAGAAAAGTTCGTTTTGTTATGGAGCTTATCAGGGGGAAACGTGTTGACGATGCTATAAATATTTTAAAATTCACGCCTAATATGGCTGCTAAGGCTATTGAAAAGGTAGTGCAATCGGCTGCCGCTAATGCCGAGCATAATATGGCTGCTGATCGAGAGCGTCTTTCGATAAGCCGAGCCTTTGTAGATGAAGGCCCGACGATGAAGCGTTTCCTGCCCAGAGCGCACGGCAGAGCCAACAGAATAAGAAAACGTACCAGCCATATAACGGTGGTAGTAAGCGATAAATGAGCGTATAATGGCGGATGCGAATTGCTGCATAGTATGAACTGAAGGCAAATAATGCAAATGTGGAGCGTTAGGTTGAGAGAAAAACACTAGGGCTTCGCATTTGAAATGGAGGAAACGGATTTGGGACAGAAGGTACATCCTTACGGGTTACGACTGGGAATTATAAAAGGCTGGAAGAGCAAGTGGTTCGATAAGCGTAACTACACGGAGAACCTGCATGAGGATTTGGGTCTAAGAAAATATATCAAGGAACGTCTCTATAATGCAGGTATTGCTGATATATTGATCGAGCGTCCGGGTAACAAGCTCAAGATAACCATAATTGCGGCTAAGCCCGGTATGGTAATCGGACGTGGAGGTAAGGGTGTCGACGAGCTCAAATTGGCGCTTGAAAAGCAGGTAGGTAAGCCCGTTTCTCTTAATATTGAAGAGATAAAGAAGGCCGATCTTGATGCTCAATTGGTAGCTGAGAGCATTGCCGCACAGCTGGAAAAGCGAACATCCTTCAGGCGTGCTATGAAACAAGCGGTTTCAAGGGCTATGAAGATGGGAGCTAAGGGTGTGAAAGTGGCATGTAGCGGTCGTTTGGGTGGTGCGGAAATGTCCCGTAGCGAGAGCTATAAAGAAGGTAAGATACCGCTGCACACTCTGCGTGCCGACATTGATTATGGTAACACGGAGGCCGTTACCACTTATGGTCAGATAGGAATTAAGGTTTGGATATATAAGGGCGAGGTGCTGCCTGAATTGAAGAAGCCTGCAGGTCCGGTCGTTGCGGAACAGGTTCCGGCGGCTGTTTCTGCCGGAAAGGAGTAAGCGGTTATGTTGATGCCCAAGAGAGTAAAGCATCGTAAGGTGCATCGCGGCAATATGAGGGGCGATGCCAGGGGCGGATTTGAAGTAACATTTGGCGATTATGGGATTAAGGCCCTTGAGCCTGGCTGGGTTACAAGCCAACAAATAGAAGCCGCGCGTATTGCAATCAACCGATATGTAAGGCGTGGCGGTAAGGTCTGGATAAGGATATTTCCGGATAAATCGGTAACTGCCAAGCCTGCTGAAACCCGTATGGGCAGCGGTAAGGGGGCGCCTGAATACTGGGTAGCCGTAGTAAGACCCGGGCGCGTACTGTTCGAAATATCCGGTGTAGAGCATGATGTCGCCAAGGAAGCGATGCGTTTGGCATCGCACAAGCTTCCTATAAAGACGAAGTTTGTAGCCCGAGAAGAGATGGGTGGTGGCGTTAATGAAGCGTAGTCAGTTTAAAAATCAGTTAAAAGATATGAATTTGCAGGAGTTAGCGCTAAAATTGGCTGAGGCCAAGGAAGAGCTGTTTAATCTCCGTTTCAAAAGAGCAACCGGTAATCTTGAAAATCCTTCACGTATGGGAACGGTGAAGAAGGAGATTGCCAGGATAATGACCGCAATGGCGGGAAAGTAAGATACAGGTTAGCAATTAATGCTTGGAACATACAGCAGCGGCGGTGTTCCGATACGATCAGGGGGATATTGGAATGGAAAAGCGTGCGTTACGCAAAGTAAGAGAAGGTGTGGTAGTGAGTGATAAGATGGATAAGACCATCACAGTAGCTGTTGAAACGCGCGTTCAGCACCCTCTCTACAAAAAGTTTATTCGTAAAACCACAAAGTTTAAGGCGCATGATGGAGAGAATCAGGCTCGCAATGGCGATGTTGTCCGACTAATGGAAACCAGGCCGCTAAGTAAGGATAAGCGATGGCGGTTGGTTCAGATTCTCAAGAAAGCAGAGTGACGGAGGCAGGCAATGATACAATCACAGACCAGACTAAGGGTTGCAGATAACTCTGGCGCACGTGTACTGATGTGTATACGGGTCCTAAAGGGTTCAGGCGCTCGTTATGCCGGAGTGGGCGATATAATTGTCGGAGTGGTAAAGCAGGCCATACCTAATGCCCCCGTAAAGAAGGGTGAAGTAGTCAAAGCGGTTGTGGTGCGTACAAACAAAATTACCAAGCGTTCTGATGGTTCGTCCATACGATTTGATGATAATGCCGCGGTTATAATCAATGAACAGAAGAACCCCCGTGGCACTCGTATCTTTGGGCCGGTAGCCAGAGAGCTTAGAGAAACGGGAGATTTCTCCAAGATTATATCTCTGGCACCTGAAGTTCTTTAAAAGGTGTATAGGCGGTAGCTGTTCTGGCTGTTAGGGCAATACGAAGTTTAGGCTTAATTATGGGTTAACATTGCCGAACTGCTAAATGCCTACAGCCTGGAAAGCTGGAAAAAGAGGTGTAAAGATTGGGCACAAATAACAGAGTGCATGTAAAGAAAGGCGACACGGTTGCAGTCCTGGCAGGTAAAGATAAAGGTAAGCAGGGTAAGGTTACGCGTGTCCTGCCAAAGGCCGATAAAGTCATTGTTGAAGGTGTTAACCTGGTAAAGAAACACCTCAAGGCCGGACCTAAAGTACGTCAGGCCGGAATTGTTTCCCAGGAGGCACCGTTGCATAGCAGCAATGTAATGTTGATATGCTCGAAATGTGGTGTCCCGTCAAGAGTCGGTTTCACCGTAACGGATGGCAGGAAAGCAAGGGTTTGCAGAAAGTGCGGCGAGATAGCCGATAAGGTCTGAGCAGGCGGACACGCGGGGAGGAAGATATGTCTAGATTAAAAGATAAGCATTTAAAGGAAGTCGTACCTGCCATGATGGAGCAATTCGGGTTTAAGAATATCATGCAGGTTCCGAAGGTAACAAAGATAGTTGTCAATATGGGTGTTGGGGATGCCATTTTGGATCCCAAGCTCCTCGATGCGGCTGTGAATGATCTGGCGCTTATAACCGGGCAGCGGCCGTTGGTTACCAAAGCCAAGAAATCCATTGCCAGCTTTAAAATCCGTGAGGGTATGTCTATTGGCTGTAAGGTGACGCTGCGCGGCGAAACTATGTATAACTTTCTTGATAAATTAATAAATGCAGTTTTACCACGTGTACGTGATTTTAGCGGGGTTTCTCCTAAATCATTTGACGGCAGAGGAAATTATGCTCTCGGCTTGAAGGAGCAATTGATATTCCCTGAGATAGATTATGACAAAGTAGTCAAAACAAGGGGAATGGATATAATTATTGTTACCAGCAGTGATAATGACGATCAGGCCCGAGCATTGCTTGCAAAGATGGGTATGCCTTTCAGGGAAAGCTGAGGAGGGGATTACGACGGAACGCTTTGATATCGATCATCTGAGGAATATTGCTGTTGTCGGTCATAGTGGGTGTGGTAAAACAACTTTAGTGGAGTCGTTGTTATACAACTCCGGAATGGTCGACAGATTAGGTAAAGTGGATGAGGGCAATACAGTTTCCGATTATGATCCGGAAGAGGTAAAGCGCCGCATCTCGATTAACACCACGGTAGAGCCAGTTATCTGGAAGGGATGGAAAGCCAATATCCTGGACACTCCGGGGTATGCGGATTTCATTGGTGAAGTAAAGAGTGCTCTTCGTGTGGTGGAAGGCACGCTGATTACGGTTTGTGCTGTTTCAGGCGTTGAGGTAGGCACTGAAAATGTCTGGTCACTGTCGGCTGATAGGAACATGTCCAGAGTGTTCTTTATTAATAAGATGGATCGTGAAAATGCGAATTTTGTCGGAACTCTTTCTCAACTCAGGGATGGATTTGGCAATAATGTTGTGCCGTTACAGTTGCCGATTGGATCGGAGCAAGATTTCAAGGGTGTTGTAGATCTGTTACAGATGAAAGCAATTCTGTACACAGATGGAAAGGATTACACCATTACGGATATTCCTTCTGAGCTGATGGACGAGGCGACCGCCAATAGGGAGAAAGTAATAGAACTGGCTGCGGAAGGTGACGATGATCTTCTGATGAAGTATCTGGAGGGTGAGGATCTGACCGCTGATGAAGTTATTTATGGAATGAAGCGTGCTATTAGTGCTGGAAACGTATTTCCGGTTTTTTGTGGGTCAGCTGCGACAGGTATAGGCGTTCAGTCGCTGATGGAGGCATTGATCGAGTGGATACCTGCACCGGTAGCCACGGTTACAGGTACTGATCCCAAAACCGATGATGCAATTGAAATTGATACGGATAAGCTGGCGGCGTTGGTATATAAAACTATGGCTGATCCTTATGTTGGTAAGCTCACATATTTTAGAGTCTTTACCGGTACATTGAAATCTGATTCCCACGTTTACAATCCTCTGCATGAACATGCCGATGAGCGTGTAGGCCAGGTGTTTTATACCACCGGTAAGAAGCAAGAGGCTACAGATGGTGTGGGTGCCGGTGATTTTGGTGCGGTAGCAAAGCTGCAGGTAACGGTAACCGGTGATACATTGTGTGATAAGGATAAGCAGATCGTAATTCCCGGCATAAGCTTTCCGCACCCAATAATGTCGGCTGCTGTTTATCCTAAGACAAAAGGCGATGAAGACAAGCTTGGGGCGGCACTGCAGCGCATGGTGGATGAAGACCCTACATTACATGTTCGACGAGATACGGAGACCGGGGAAACGCTGCTTTCCGGTATGGGTGAAACGCATATTGATATAGCTGTTGATCGTTTGAAACGTAAGTTCGGTGTTGATGTGGCAGTAGCCGTACCGAAGATACCGTATCGTGAAACGGTAACTGCTCAGGCCAAATCGGAATATAAACATAAGAAGCAATCCGGTGGTCGCGGTCAATACGGACATTGTGTTATAGAGATCGAACCTATGCCGCGAGGTGAAGGGTTTGAGTTTGTTGATAAGATATTTGGCGGTGCTGTACCCAGGCAGTATATTCCTGCAGTGGAGAAGGGTGTGCGTGAAGCTATGCAGGAAGGCATTCTGGCTGGATACAATGTTGTGGATGTCAAGGTGACGCTGGTCGACGGATCCTTCCATCCGGTTGATTCATCGGAGATGGCTTTTAAGATTGCCGGCTCTATGGCCTTCAAAAAAGGGTTTGCCGATGCCGCGCCTGTTCTACTGGAGCCGGTCATGAACGTTGAAGTGAATGTGCCGGATGCCAATACCGGTGATATAATCAGCGATCTGAACACCAAGCGAGGCCGTATACTTGGTATGGAACCGCAAGGTAGCGGCCGTACGGTGGTAAAGGCCATAGTGCCTCTGGCTGAAATGCAGAGATATAGCATTGACCTGACCTCGATAACGCAGGGACGCGGTAGCTTTATCATGGAAGAGTCGCATTTTGAAGAGGTGCCGGCACATACGGCTGAGCGAATCATTGCTGAAGCCGCAAAAGCGAAGAAGGAATAGTTGTTTAGGCGAGGGGAATTCAGAAATTTGGACCCCCTGGCTCCTGACTTCTGATAAGATGGAGGTAAGAAGTGGCTAAGAAGAGTCTGGTAAATAAGACAAATGCGCAGCCGAAGTTTTCTGTAAGACAACACAGCCGCTGTCGTATATGCGGGAGACCACGTGGTTTTATGCGTAAGTTCGGTATGTGCCGGATCTGTTTCAGAACGCTGTCACATCGTGGCATGATACCCGGTATTACCAAGTCAAGCTGGTAACCGTAAGATTATGCAATAGTGCAAGTGTGAGTGGAGGGTGATAATCGTGACCGATCCTATAGCTGATATGCTGACAAGGATACGTAATGCCAGCAGGGCCAATCATGATGTTGTAGAGGTCCCTGCATCAAAGATAAAGATGGCGCTTGCGGATATATTGAAGGAAGAGGGATTCATTAATCGTTTTGAGGTCAGTAAGCGTAAACCTCAGGATGTTATTAGGATTCACCTGAAATACGGGCCCAAGCGTGAAGCCGTTATAACCGGTATTACCAGAGTTAGTAAACCAGGCATAAGGGTGTATGCCCGTCATGCCGAGGTGCCTAAAGTTCTTAACGGGCTTGGAGTGGCTGTTTTGTCTACCTCCAAGGGTATTCTCACCGACAAAGCTGCCAGAGCAGCCGGTGTCGGCGGCGAAGTTCTATGTTATGTCTGGTAGAATGGAGGTATGACCGATGTCAAGAATTGGGAAAATGCCTATTCCCATCCCGGCAGGGGTCGGAATTAAGGTTGAAAATAGTATAGTAACCGTTGAAGGGCCTAAAGGTAAATTGACACAGCATTTGAACCCTGATATGAAGGTTGTTGTGGAAGATAGCGTTGTCCGGGTAGAAAGGCCGACTGACAGTAAGTTGCACAGAGCCTTGCACGGCTTAAGCAGGTCCTTAGTCGCCAATATGGTTGAGGGTGTGACCAATGGTTATACCAGGCGGTTGGTTATTACCGGTGTGGGTTATCGTGTGCAAAAGCAGGGTAATGACCTAGTATTGCAGGTGGGTTTCTCACATCCTGTTGAAGTCACGCCGATGGAAGGCATTGAATTGAACGTAGAAGGAAATAACCGGATAATAGTTCAGGGTATTGATAAGCAGCGCGTTGGAGAGATGGCTGCCAATATCAGGGCCATATTGCCGCCTGAGCCGTATAAAGGCAAGGGTATAGCTTATGAGGGCGAGCGTATCCGCAGGAAGGCCGGTAAAGCCGGCAAGGTTGGTAAATAGGCTGAGTTGAAGGAGTTAGGCGATGGGTAATACAGCAAAAAAAGTAATAGCCAGACAAAAAAGGCATTTTCGGGTTAGAAACAAGGTATCCGGTACGCCGCAACGGCCAAGGCTTAATGTTTTTAGAAGTCTATGCCATATATATGCACAAGTTATAGATGATCAGGCGGGCAATACGCTGTGTGCAGCTTCTACGATAGACCCGGAGATCAAGGGTGACATTGAGAATGGCGGAAATATCCAGGCTGCCGCTGCGGTAGGCAATCTTATCGCCAAGCGTTGCCTTGATACCGGAGTAAGCGAAGTAGTTTTTGATAGAGGCGGCTATCTCTATCATGGCCGCGTGAAGGCTCTGGCTGAAGCTGCACGCGAAGCCGGATTGAAGTTCTAGCATGGAGGAGAAGTAATGGCTAAGATAGATCCTAATACACTTGTGCTTACCGAAAAGGTAGTCAAGATCAACAGGGTTGCCAAAGTACTTAAAGGCGGCCGTAAGTTTAGCTTCAGTGCGCTGGTGGTCGTGGGTGATGGTCAGGGACATGTGGGAGCAGGGCTGGGAAAGGCCGGTGAGGTACCAGAGGCGATTCGTAAGGGTATTGAAGATGCCAAAAAGAACCTTATAAAACTTCCACTTGTGGGAACGACGATTCCCCATGAAATCAGTTGGACATTAGGCGCCGGCAAGGTTATATTGAAGCCTGCTGCTCCAGGAACAGGCGTTATTGCCGGTGGACCTGTGCGTGCCGTCCTTGAGGCTGCCGGTGTCAAGGATATCCTAACTAAGTCCCTGGGGACATCCAATGCTATCAACGTTGTAAGGACTGTTATGGATGCTTTGCAGCATATACGTTCTGCAGAGGATGTAGCCAGGATACGCGGCAAGAAAGTCGAAGACCTGGCCGGTTAGAGGAACGGAGGTAAATTAGAATGGCGAGGCTGAAGGTTACTCTGAAAAAGAGCGCTATCGGAGCGCCTAAAGATCACAAAGCCACTATAGCAGCTCTCGGCTTGCGTAAGCTGAATGCGGTAAGATATCATAATGATCACCCTCAGGTGATAGGGATGATCAACAAGGTGCGCTATATGCTGGAAGTGGAAAAGGAAGACTGAGAATATATTTAGCGGTTATTTGTATCTGGATATCGTAAATTATTATGGTAAAATAGAAAGGCTGATGATTGAGACATAGCCTGAGAAAGTTGTTTAACGTTCAGTTGAAAGTAGGTGCGAGCATTGGAATTACATGATCTGCGTCCGGCAAAGGGTGCGAGACATAGTATAAAGCGTGTCGGCCGCGGCACAGGTTCCGGTCACGGGAAAACGTCCTGTCGTGGACAGAAGGGACAGAAAGCTCGTGGCAGTGTGCGTCCGGGTTTTGAAGGCGGGCAGACGCCTCTCTACAGACGTCTTCCCAAATTAAGGGGATTCACTAATATATTCTCGGTCGATTATGCTGAAATAAATGTGGCGGACCTTAATCGCTTTGATAATGGTACTGAGGTATCGCCGGAATTACTGTTGGGACTGGGAATGGTTAACGATCTGAAAGACGGACTCAAGATTCTGGGCGATGGTGCGTTGGAGCGTAACCTCACTGTAAAGGCAAATCGTTTTACAAAGTCCGCTGCGGAGAAGATTGAATCTGCCGGCGGCAAGGTAGAGGTGATATAGA
>Ga0172382_10011008_pt1 | contig 12030 bp, 9 predicted proteins | sample Leawel138RmetaG_FD_122245 | JGI IMG/M metagenome (GOLD analysis project Ga0172382, IMG submission 122245) | Leachate microbial communities from a municipal landfill in Southern Ontario, Canada - Leachate well 138R metaG | ecosystem: Engineered > Solid waste > Landfill > Unclassified | place...
AGTTGTCGGGGATCGTCCGGCGGCTATCGCGGCATTGCGCGCCGAGGAGCCTGTCGTCGTCACGCTGGACCTGGGGCTGCCGCCCGATCCCGACGGAACCAGCGAGGGTTTCGCTCTGCTGGATGAGATCATGGCGATTAAGCCCGATACCAAGGTGATTGTCGCATCCGGCCATGGCGCGCGGGAAAGCGCGCTGAAGGCAATCGATAGCGGCGCATACGACTTCTACCAGAAGCCGGTCGACATCGAGCAATTGGGCCTCATTGTTCGGCGGGCGATCAACCTGCATCGGATCGAGGAAGAAAACCGTAGGCTGGCGGCAAAGGCGGACGGCGGCAATCGCGTGCTGGGCGGGCTGATTACCGCTGCTCCGGAAATGATCCGCGTCGCGCGCACCATCGAGCGCGTGGCCAATACCAATGTTTCCGTGATGCTGCTCGGCGCCAGCGGCACGGGCAAGGAATTGCTGGCTCGCGGGCTTCACGATGCGAGTGGCCGAAAAGGCGGGGCCTTTGTCGCCATCAATTGCGCCGCGATCCCGGAAAACCTTCTGGAAAGCGAGCTTTTCGGGCATGAGAAAGGCGCGTTCACCGGCGCCGTGAAAACCACCGAGGGCAAGATCGAGCAGGCCCATGGCGGCACCCTGTTTCTGGATGAGGTGGGCGACATTCCGCTGCCTCTTCAGGTCAAGCTGTTGCGCTTCCTGCAGGAGCGGACGATCGAACGGATCGGCGGGCGTAAATCCATCGCGGTCGATACCCGGATCGTTTGCGCCACCCATCAGAATCTGGAAGCCATGATCGGCGATGGACGCTTCCGGGAAGATCTCTTTTATCGTCTCGCGGAAATCGTGGTGAAGATACCTTCCCTGGCCGAACGGCCCGGCGATGCGACCTTGCTCGCCAAGGCATTTCTCAAGCGCTTCTCCCAGGAAATGAACCCGCAGGTGAAAGGGTTCGCCGCGGATGCATTGGCCGCGATCGATGGCTGGGGCTGGCCGGGAAATGTTCGCGAACTGGAAAACCGGGTCAAGCGGGCCGTAATCATGGCCGATGGCAAAATGATCCACGCATCCGATCTCGATCTGGAAGGCGAGGAAGACGAAGCGGCCCAACCCCTCAATCTCAAGAGTGCGCGCGAAGCGGCGGACCGGAAAGTGATCCGTCATGCGCTCGCACGCAGCGAAGGCAATATCTCAAGCACGGCCAAGCTGCTGGGCATCAGCCGCCCCACCCTGTACGACCTCCTTAAGCAGTATGATCTGCAAGGCTGACCGCAAGCGATCGAGGCCCTGGCTTGTGGTGCTGCCGGCGATCCTGCTGGCCGGGCCAGCGCTGGGCGAAGGGCGGGGTAATCTGGCGGATGCCCGCGAGGCCTTGCGCCGTGGCGATGGCATCGCGGCAGAGGCCTTGCTGCGCGATGCGCTTCACCGTGGAACCCCCGCCCGCGAGGTAGCCGCGCAGATGGGCGAAGCGGAATTGCTGCAGCAAGATTTCCTGGAAGCGGGGCGCTGGCTTCGTCCGGGAGATTTCTCCTCATCGGAACAGGCTCACGGTTACCGGATGCTGGGCCGGTTGGAGATGATGGAAGGCGATCTCGAAGCGGCTGGCAAGGCCTTCGATGAAGCGCTGCGAGCCGCCCCCCGGAATGCAGTGCTCTGGGTCGATATAGGTCGTTTGCGCTATCTGGCTGGGGATCAGTTCGCCGCACTCGATGCCGCTGAACGTGCGCTCCAGATTGAACCCAAGGAGCCGGGCGCGCTGGAGTTTCGAGGCCAGCTCATTCGCGACAGCAAAGGCCCGCGCGCAGCCCTGCCATTCTTCGCCGCTGCGCTCAAGCAGGCGCCGGAGAACCTGAGCATCCTTGGCGAGTATGCCGCAACGCTGGGCGAGGCGGGCCGGGCACGCGATATGCTGGCCGTCACTCGCCGCATGATCGAAATCGATCGTCGCGATCCGCGCGCATTCTATCTGCAAGCGGTGCTGGCGGCCCGAGCCGGCAAGGACGATCTTGCCCGGCGGCTGCTGTGGCGGACAGGAGATGCCTATCGCAAGACACCGGCCGCGATGCTCCTGACAGGTGTGCTGGAACTGCGCGTGGGAAATGTGCAGACGGCGGCGGATGTCCTTGACGCCTTGTGGCGGATGCAGCCCGACAATGGGCAGGTCGCGGTGCTGGTGGCCCGGGCGCTGCAACTGGATGGAAGGCATGCCGAGCTTGTCAGCCGGTTTGCCGAGTTGGCGCGCAGGGGGGATGCGTCGCCCTATCTGCTGGAAGTCGTGGGCCGTTCCTACGAAGCCCTTGAACGGCGGGACGAAGCGGCATTTTTTCTGGATCGCGCCGCCATGTTGAAGGGTGGCCTCGTTGCCGCCTTGCCTGATTCTGCTCCCCTCGATGTCCTGGAAGCCCGCTGGCGGGATGCCCCTGGCGAGCCGCGGCGAATACTTTCCTTGGTCCGGCAACTCCTGGCGCTCGGGCACTATGCGAAGGCGCAATCCATCGTGGCGGAAGTCCGGGGCAAGTTTCCCGGTTCGAGCGATGTCCTGTTTCTTTCCGGCGATGTCGAGTTGATGGCTGGCAATCCGCAAGCGGCTCTCGAACATTATCGCCGTGTCGCGCGTATTCGCATGTCCGGAATATTGATGGAAAGAATGGTTAAGGCCGAGCTTGCATTGGGCCAGGCACAATCGGTGGAATCCATGGTCGTCGCCTATTTCCTCCAGCACCCTATGGATGATTCGGCATCGTCGCGAATCGCGCAATTTGCGGCGGACAGGAAGGATTGGCAGCGCGCGGAGGCAGTGCTCGCATTCGCCTTGCGCCAAGGCAGCAATGCCCGCGATCCTTTGCTGCTTGCCAGATCCGCTCTGGCGCATGTCGGTTTGGGAGATAGCAAGGCGGCCCTGGCCGAAGCACGGAAGGCATATCGCTTGCAGCCGGGAAATGCCTATATAACAAGAGTATATGGCTTGACTTTAAAGGCAGCAGGCGAAGAAGGCAGTTCTGGCGCGATGCTGGCCAAGGTGGAGCGGCTTTCAACCGCAACCGGGAGCACTGCTCTGGGGCAGCCCTGATCGCATCCCAAAAAGAAAGAGCGACCTTGGCGGCCGCCCTTTCCTCCTCTCCCAACTCTCTTCGAATATCTATGCCGGGGGATTCGGTAACTGGCAAGGGGGGCGCTGCAGTTCCCCCAGGCTGTGCCATACCGCACCGAATGCGCGGCATGAATGGCATGGCATGAATCGATTAACCGTATCCACTGGACAGACCCGGTTAGTGCGGGCACGAGGCCCCAAAATTCAGGAAGGGCCGGGCAGGGGGCAATAGAATCAGTGAGAAAGCCGGTGGCCGCAAAATGATCTTTCGAAATTTGTCCCGCGTCGATCCCTTGGTCAGGCTGATTTTCGCGGCATTGCTTCTTGCTTCCTTTCTGCCTGCCCGGGGCGATATCCGTCCATATGCCCAGAGCGTTTCGGATTGCGCGATTTTCGTGCTGTTCTTTCTCAATGGCCTGCGGCTTCCGCGTGCGGAAGTGGTGCGCGGCATCGGGCATTGGCGTTTCCTGCTTCCTCTGGCTTGCTTTGTATTCCTGGCCATGACGCTGATTGGCTGGGGCATGGTGAAGGCCACAAGCCCATTTCTCCCGCCGATGGTGGCTATCGGCTTCCTGTATCTGGGCGCTCTTCCTTCGACGGTTCAGTCCGCCACCGCCTACAGTTCCCTTGCTGGCGGCAATGTCGCGAATTCGGTGATCGCGGCGGCACTGTTGAATGTGATGGGGGTCTTCATCACCGCGCCGCTGTTTTCCGCGATTGCAGGCGGGGCGCAGAACGGCATGGGCGTGAACGGCCTGGTGAACGTGGTGGTGATGTTGCTGCTGCCATTCGCTATTGGGCAGTTCGCGCAAGGCTGGCTGCGAGGCTGGGTCGTCGATCATCGGTCGCTGGTAACATGGATGGATCGCATGTCGATTGCAATCGCCGTCTATGTCGCCTTTTCCGGTGCTGTCGATGAGGGGATATGGACCCGGATCGGTCTCGGCGAATGGGGTATCCTGATCGCTGCAACGGGTGTCATGCTGATCTTCGCCTTCTACGGCGCGTGGTTTCTGGGCGGATCGATCGGGCTGGATCGTCCGGACCGCATCGCGTTTCTATATGCGGGGGCGCAGAAGAGCATTGCCATGGGGGCGCCGCTGGCAACTATCATGTTCCCCCATCACATTGCGGGGCTCGTGCTGTTGCCGGCGCTTATCTATCACCTGGCGCAATTGGTGATTTCGGCGCCGCTCGCCAATCGCCTTCGCGCCGATTGGGCCAATTAGGAGATCGCCGGCGCTTTGCGGTTGTGCCGCACCGACCACCACAGCGATATTCCGATGAGCGTTGCCCCGATCAGGCCGGTGATAGTCTCGGGAATATGGAATCGGGCCGAAAGCAGCATGATCGCGGCCAGGACCAGGATGGCCCAGAATGCGCCATGCTCCAGATAGCGATATTCCGAGAGCGTGCCTTTCTGGACCAGCATGATGGTCATCGACCGGACGAACATTGCGCCGATCGACAAGCCCAGGGCTATCACGATCATATTGTTCGACAGGGCGAAGGCCCCAATCACGCCGTCAAAGGAGAAGCTGCTGTCCAGAACCTGCAGATAAAGAAATCCGCCGAGGCCCGAACGCACGACAGCGCCTTGCGCCTTGGCGGCTGCCTCGCGCAGTTCGAGGATCGTTCCAATGGCCTCGACCGTGATGAAAGTGACAATTCCCAACATGCCCGCGACGAGGAAAGTATGCGCTTCATCGCTGGGCAGCATCGATGAAATGCCCCACAGGGTCAGCAGCAACAGACCGATTTCCGCCGCGGGAACGGCGGATATGCTGGCAAGCCGTCTTTCGATGGCGGCAATCCAGTGAATTTCCTTGTCCGCGTCGAAGAAGAACTTCAATCCCACCATGGCAAGGAAGGCGCCGCCGAAACCGGCAATGCCGACATGAGCGGACGAAACGATCCGTTCATACTCCGCGGGCTGGTTGAGTGAGAGCCGGATAGTGTCGATCGGCCCCAGTCCCGCTGCAATCGCGACGATGGCGAGGGGAAACAGCACGCGCATGCCGAACACGGCAATCGCCATGCCCCAGGTAAGGAAGCGCTTCTGCCAGATCTCGTCCATCTCCTCGAGCACGGTCGCATTGACCACAGCATTGTCGAAGCTGAGGGAAACCTCGAGCACCGACAGCACGGCGACGATCCACAAAAGCTGCGCGGTAGCGGTGAGATTGCCGCTTTGTGCCCATCCATACCATGCGGCGAGCGCAAAGCAGGTGAGGGTGAAGATGATTGAGCCGCGATAAAAGCGAAGCAATTCCGGTTTCCCTTCGAAAAAATGCGGCTCGGGCTAGGAGGAGTTGTCGATCCGCGCAAGCACTTCCGGCTGGGATCTATCTGCTGAGGCGGCTTTTCCGGCAGCCTCGGTCAGCCCTTGGGTTGATATGTCTGCTCGGGGCCGGGAAATGTGCGGTCTTTCACTTCCTGGGCATAACGAACGACCGCGCGCTCTATCGTCTCCGCAATGTTTTCATATCGCTTCACGAAACGCGGGACCCGCTCGAACATGCCGAGCATGTCTTCGGTCACGAGGACCTGCCCGTCGCATTGAGCCGATCCGCCGATGCCGATGGTCAGGCAGGAAACTGCCTTCGTGATTTCGATGGCGATGGGTTCCACCACCCCTTCCACCACGATCGCGAAGGCACCGGCCTCGTCCAGGGCCACCGCATCGCTGACGATCTTCTGCGCTTCGGCATCGCTGCGGCCCCGCGCCATATAACCTCCGAGGACATTGACCGCCTGCGGCGTCAGGCCGACATGGCCCATCACCGGGATGCCGCGCGCATTGAGAAAGGCCACGGTTTCCGCCATCGCCGCGCCGCCTTCGAGCTTTACGGCCGCGGCCCCGCTTTGCTTGAGCAGGTAGGACGCATTCTCGAACGCCTGCTCGGGGGATTTTTCATAGCTTCCGAACGGCATGTCGACAGCGACCACGGTATGATAGCTGCCCCGCACCACGGCGGCGGCATGATTGGCCATCATCTCGAGCGTGACCGGAATGGTGGATGGCAGGCCGTAGATCACCTGGCCGAGCGAATCCCCCACCAGCAGAAGATCGCAATGCGCGTCGAGCAATTGCGCTTGCCGCGCGGTATAGGCGGTCAGCATCACCACCGGCTCGGCCGTAACGCCATCCTTCTTGCGCTGGCGGATGGCCGGAACGGTGAGCCGCTTCATCGGCGCCGGTGTGGGGTTGGCGCGGCTGGTCGAGGTGTCGAGCTGGAAGGTCGTGGACATGGCTGCGTTCTAGCGCCAGTTCGGCGGTGGGGAAAGCCGTCGCGCCACGATATGCGTAAGCTGGGGAAATGCCATCGGTCCTCGCTTGTCAAAGATGCTGGGTCCGGTAGCTTCTTGCGCTTATCCAGGCGTTCAGGGTTTCGGGGGTCATATGCTCGGTCGCGTCAAATCGCTTGATGCCATTATGGCAACGGCGGAAAAGAAATCCCTCCACCGCTCCTTGGGTCCGGTGCAGTTGACCTTGCTGGGAGTGGGGGCTGTTATCGGGACTGGGATATTCGTCCTGACCGCGGCCGCGGCCCAGAAGGCCGGCCCGGGCATGGTGTGGAGCTTCGTTATCGCGGGCTTCGTATGCGCTGTAGCCGCCCTTTGCTATTCGGAGCTTGCCTCCATGGTCCCGGTGTCCGGTTCCGCCTATACCTACAGCTATGCGGTGATGGGGGAATTGATTGCCTGGACGGTGGGCTGGGCTTTGATCCTTGAATATGCCGTGGCCGCTTCGGCGGTTTCCGTCGGCTGGTCCGGCTATTTCATGGGGCTGGTCAAGAGTTGGACGGGATTTGAATTGCCCACGGCATTGGCGGCGGGGCCGACCTGGTCGATGAACGGCTGGCTGCCGCATGCCGATTTTTCCACCGGGGTAATTAATGTGCCGGCAATTGTGGTGGCCCTGAGCGTAACCTGGCTGCTGATGATCGGAACCAGGGAAAGCGCGGTTTTCAATGCAGTGCTGGTGGCCATCAAGGTCACGGCGCTGACGATGTTCATAGCGCTTACCCTCCCGATTCTGGAGCGTGAGCATTTCGCTCCTTTTACGCCTAACGGCTGGTTCGGTCCGGCGGGAACCACCGGAATGGGCGTGGTTGGCGCGGCGGCCTCGATCTTCTTCGCATATGTGGGCTTCGATGCCGTTTCCACTGCAGCCGAGGAAACGAAGAATCCACAGCGGAACGTGCCGATCGGCCTGATCGGCAGCCTGGGCATATGCACGGTGTTCTATCTGCTGGTCGCGGCAGGCGCGATCGGTGCGATCGGTTCACAGCCCACAGCGCTGGGGATCGCGCCCGGCTCGGCGGAATTCAACCAGCAATGCGCGGCGCTTGCGGCGCAGGGCAAGGAACCGCTGGTCTGCTCAAGGGAAGCGCTGGCGCATGTATTGCGCGCCATCAACTATACCTGGGCAGGCGACTTGATCGGCCTGGCCGCCAATCTTGCGCTGCCTTCCGTGATCCTGATGATGATGTATGGGCAGACCCGCATCTTCTTCGTGATGGCGCGGGATGGGCTGCTTCCGGAAAAGCTGGCCACCGTTCATACAAAGTGGAAGACGCCGCATGTGGTCACTCTTATCACAGGCATTGCCGTGGCGATTGCCGCCGCACTTCTTCCGGTGGGCCAGTTGGCGGATATTTCCAATTCCGGCACCCTGTTCGCCTTCTTCATGGTGGCGATGGCGGTTATGATGCTCAGGCTGCGCGATCCGCATCGGGTGCGGCCGTTTCGCACACCCCTGATATGGATTGTAGGGCCGATCGCCACCGCCGGCTGTGTGCTGCTGTACTGGAATTTGCCCTATGACGCCAAGCTGGTCCTGCCGATTTGGGGTGCGCTCGGCCTGCTGGTCTATTTTCTCTATGGCTACCGCAAGAGCCATGTCGGCCGGGGCCTCGTGGAAGTGCACGAGGATGATCCGGAAACGCCTCCCCAACCCGTTCCACCTATGCCGGGCGGCACTCAACTGGATTAGGATGGGGGCTGCAAGCGGGGAATGATCCTTCCTTGCAAGGCCGCCTTCCTGGAGAAGTCGCAGCCTTGCAAGGTCAGATGCCCGTAGTGTCAGAGCGCGGTTTCCGTATGCTTCGCCTTGTCTCTCACATCCATTCCCAAAGCCATTCGGGCGGCGGTGAGGATTCCAAGATTGTGATCCCAGATTTCGGCTGAACCGAGATCCATTCGCAGCATGGTGACGGCATCGGAATTCAGCCCTTTCGGGAACCATGCCTCCACATGGTTGCCCCAGTGTTTCTTGCGGCGTTCAGGGCTGGTTTCCCGGGCCAATATGCCGTGGAACCGCGCGAATATATCGTGATCCTGGCTTGCAAACATTGCCGTGGCCGGTCCAGTCTGCGCCAGATGGCTGTCGCTCGCCACATAGAACCAGACTGCGCTGTCGGCATCCTTGTCCAGATGCGCCCGCATGGGGACGGCGCTTTCGGGGTTGCCATCGAGTTGAAGGAATAGAAGGGGCGAATCTGTCAATTCCAGCCAGAATTTGGTTTTCAGCCTGTCGGAATTTCCACTTTCCTGTTTCATGGTGGCCTCTCGCTGTTTTGCTATCTGGCCAACCAACGGAAGCGGCAGGCCTTTGTTCCTTTGCCGAAGAGGCCATGGAAGCGCTGCACGAGAGAAATCTGATCGACCGATCCACTCTCAGGTTGGATGGAAGGCAGCCAGCGGCACCTGGTCAATTGCCGGCACGCTTTGCATTGGCGAGGGCGGACAGGAGCACGCCGGTCAGGATCAACGCCATGCCGGCGCCGTGATAAGCTTGGAGCTTCTCGTTCAACAAGGCAGCCGCCAGCAGCGCCCCGAATAGCGGCATCAGGCTGATAGTCTGCCCCGCAGCTCCGGAGCCGATATTCGCTACCGCTGCATTGTAGAGGAAATAGGCGATGACCGAAGGGAAGATCGCGACATAGGCAAAGGCGGCGAAAATCCCCGGCTTCCAGGGAATTTGCGCAATTCTTTCCGCTTCTCCCAAGGCCAGCGGAGTCATCGTTATCGCCCCGATCGCAAAGGTCGTGAAGAGAAAGGCAAGCGGGTGGACTTGCGGTGCGAGGCGCAGGCAGACCGTATAGATTGCCCAGGCCAGGCAACCGCCGAGGATCAGGCTGTCGCCAAAGCCGAAATGCAACCGCAGGATCGCCATCGGGTCGCCGCGAAAGACGATGATCGCGACGCCCAGTGTCGATAGCGCCACCCCCACGGCTTGCCCCCAGGGCGAACGATCATGGAACAGCATTGCCCCGATCAGCAGCACCAGAGCCGGGATCAATGCCTGGATCAAGAGAGCGTTGCTGGCCGTGGTGTAGTGAAGACCGGAATAAAGGAAGGCGTTGAAACCCGCCACACCTACAAGCCCCAACAGCAATATGACCGGCCATTTCCTGCGAATGGCGTCCCACTCGGCGATTACATGGCGCAAGGCCACCGGAGCCAGAATGAGCAAGGCGCCGACCCATCGAACCAAGGCCAGGGTAAAAGGCGGAATGTCGCCGCGCACGGCCCGGCCGACAATGGAATTGCCCGCCCAGAACAGCATGACCAGCCCCAGCATGGCATAGGCGCGAAGTTCCGGTTTTTGCTTGATCATACGCCCGCTTAGATCATCGCACAGGGAAGTGCGAACCGCTTTTCCAGCATTGCATGAAAAGTGAAACCGGCATCAGATCATGCCGCGTGGCGGGGATTTCCTTGCGGCAGGCCGCGCGGGCTCAAACAGGCTCCAGCGAATAGCCGGCGGAACGCACGGTCCGGATCGGGTCCGGCGCTCCCTCCATTTCAATTCCCTTGCGCAAGCGTCTGATATGGACGTCGACAGTGCGTTCCTCGATCTCGCTGCCTGTCCCCCACACCGCATCGAGCAGTTGGTTGCGGGAGAATACCCGCCCGGGATGTTCCATGAAGAATTTCAGCAAGCGATATTCGGTCGGGCCCAGCGCGAGCTTGCGGCCGCGCCGTTCGACCCGATGCGCGGTGGGATCGAGGTTCAGGTCACCCACCACCAGGCTTTCCCCGGCAAGCGCCGGCCTCACGCGCCGCAACACCGCGGACACCCGCGCCAGCAATTCGCGAGGGCTAAACGGCTTGGTCACATAATCGTCGGCGCCGGTATCTAGCCCGCGGATTCGATCATCCTCCGCGCCGCGCGCGGTAAGCATGATGATCGGCACATTGGCGGTTTCCTTGTTGCGGCGCAGGCGGCGGCATACCTCGATTCCGCTGGTGCCCTCGATCATCCAGTCCAGGATGATGAGATCGGGCAGATCTTCCACGGCAAGGATGAGGGCTTCGTCACCGTCGTCGGTGACTTGCACCTGATAACCTTCGCCCTTGAAGCGGAACTCGAGCAGTTCGGCCAGGGCGGGGTCGTCTTCGACAAGGAGAAGTTTGGGTAGCGGCAAGGCAAATTCCTGACTTATCCGTCCCCATTCCGCAAAATTGTTACAAAGTTATGACACAATCGGGTCGTTGGATCGACCATCATCCTCCGATTCCGGCGGATAATTGCCGGTTGCGGCGTAATAGACCATTTCGGCCACATTCGTGGCATGGTCGCCGATCCGTTCGATGCTGCGGGCGACAAACAGCAATTGCGCCGCGCTGCTGATCGTCGCCGGGTTTTCCACCATGTATGAAACCAGATTGCGGAAGATGCTGTTGTAGAAAGCATCGACCTTCTCGTCCTGCTTGATTACCTCAAGCGCCAGCACCGGGTCCCGCGCCCCATAGGCGGTCAGGACATCGTGGACCATCTCCACGGCCAGTTCGCCCATCGCCGGGAGAAGGGTGAGAGGCTCGAACTGCTTCCGGCTTTCGATGTCGCCGATCCGCTTGGCAATGTTCTTGGCATAATCGCCGATCCGTTCCACCACGCCGGCGATCTTCAATGCGGCAATCACTTCGCGCAGATCGTCCGCCATCGGCGCGCGCAAGGCGATGACGCGGACGGAAAGCTTGTCGACCTCGGTTTCCAGCAAGTCGATCTTCTTGTCCCGAGCGATCACCCCCCGGGCAATATCGCTGGAGCCCTTGACCAGCGCATCGAGCGCTTCCTGTATCGAGAGTTCGGCCAGGCCGCCCATTTCGGCGATCAGGCCGCGCAGACGGGTGATGTCCTCGTCGAACGCCTTAACTGTATGTTCCGCCATCAGCCATACCGCCCTGTGATGTAATCCTTCGTGCGCTCCTCGCGCGGATTTGTGAAGATGTCGCTTGTTTGTCCATATTCCACCATCGTGCCGAGATGGAAAAATGCGGTGCGCTGCGATACGCGTGCGGCCTGCTGCATGGAGTGGGTTACGATCACGATGGCGTAGCGCCCGCGCAGCTCGTCGATCAGTTCCTCGATCTTGGCGGTGGCAATGGGGTCAAGCGCGGAGCATGGCTCGTCCATCAGGATCACTTCGGGATCGACAGCGATGGCCCGCGCAATGCAAAGGCGCTGCTGCTGGCCGCCCGAAAGCGCCGTGCCGCTATCGGTCAGGCGATCCTTCACCTCTTCCCACAGGCCGGCCCGACGCAGGCTGCGCTCGACGATCGAGTCCAGATCCGCGCGGCTTTCAGCCAGTCCGTGAATGCGGGGGCCATAGGCAATGTTCTCGTAGATGCTCTTCGGAAACGGGTTGGGCTTCTGGAACACCATGCCCACTCTCGCGCGCAATTGCACCACGTCCATGCCGGAATGGTAGATATCCTCACCGTCCAGCGAGATCTCTCCTTCCACCCGTGCGCCCGGGATGGTGTCGTTCATCCGGTTCAGGCTGCGCAGGAACGTGGATTTCCCGCAGCCGGACGGGCCGATGAAGGCCGTGACGTAACTCACGGGAATATCGATCGATACGTCGTCTATGGCTTTCTTGGCGCCGTAGAAGATGGAGACATTGCGGGCGCTCATCTTGGC
>Ga0172382_10011012_pt1 | contig 12027 bp, 12 predicted proteins | sample Leawel138RmetaG_FD_122245 | JGI IMG/M metagenome (GOLD analysis project Ga0172382, IMG submission 122245) | Leachate microbial communities from a municipal landfill in Southern Ontario, Canada - Leachate well 138R metaG | ecosystem: Engineered > Solid waste > Landfill > Unclassified | place...
GTTGTCTGTATGGACGACGAAAGCCAAGCAGGTTTCGCGGTGCATGGGCATCTTGAGAACCTCGATCCATACATCGAGCGTGATCGAGACGAACTGCAGATCGAGGATTTCCTCCCCACGTCGCTCGAGTCGCTTCAGTGGAACGGTATTCAATACAGCATGCCGTGGGACGGTTTCACCGTTCTGATCTTCTGCAATCTCGATCTCTTCGACGAAGCAGGCATCCCCTACCCTGATACATCGTGGACGTACGAAGACTTTCGACAGATTGCGATCGCGCTGACGAAAGACCACGACGGTGATGGGAGAATCGATCAATTCGGGACGAGTCTCGCGTTCAGCTTTCTCGGATCCGAGACATTCCTGTGGGCGTGGGGCGCGGACGTCATCGATCGTGAGGCGTTTCGCTCTGGATTCGATACACCCGAAGCCCATGACGCCATCGAGTTTCTACGTCGCCTCGTCATCGTAGATAATGCGAGTCCCCAGGCAGGTCAGATGCCAGGAATTGCGTCTGAGATCGCCATTCTCACCGGCCGACTCGCCATGGTCCCGGGTCCAACCTATCTCATGCAGAACCTTCGCGCTACCGAAGGGATGCGTTGGGACGTGTTCCACATGCCGAAAGGCCCGACCGGTATACGCGCTACGCGGGCATCGTGGGACGGTATCGCTATCTATCCCGGATCTGACAAGAAGGAACTTGCGTGGGAATACATCAAGTTCGTGTTGAGCCGTCAAGCTCAGCAATATATCGGCGAAGCGAATCGCGCGATGCCGGTGCGTCGGCAGGATGTATACGACTTCTTCCTGAAGGAAGACCGTGAGCAACACGACGAACGGTTTTTGGAAGCGACGGAATATGCGTTCCTTACGCCCGCTGTAACAAAGTTTGACGCTATGGATAACGCCACAGCCAGATGGCTTGACCGGATTCGCACTGGTTCGAGCACGGTAGAAGAAGCGCTCGCGAACTTGAGTGCCGAATACAACGAGATGCTTGAAGCGGATCGCCAGTTCTTCGCCACACAAGACACGGTATGGGCGTCTCCGAAGACGTATTCACAGACAGCGCATTAGAACCGCTCCACGACAATCCGACGGATATGCCACAATGAAAATGTTTTCGCTTCGAGACCTTCGTCCGAATACCGACCGACGTAGCTTCCTCGCTGACGGTTCGCCGCTTGCAGAGGGAGTCGAGCATTTCCGTTCCGCCGATGCCCGTTTTCTCGATCGTGGAGAGACATGGAGTGATCAACCGACAACCGGTGCGGAGCGTGCAGTTGTCGTGATGCAAGGCTGTGGTCGAATTACGATCGATGGTGTAGAGCATCCCGTACGCGCATTCGATGTCATTGTCATCCTGTCTGGCGAGGAGTGGAGCATCCGCGGCGACGACGTGGATCCGGCAGTGATTCTCGTTCTCGGCGCGGGTAACTGACGTGGCATTTGACCTCGAAACGCTTCTCCTCCTCGAAGCGATCATTCTCCTTGCGGCGTTCATTCAAGGCGCGGTCGGATTCGCGTTTGGAATGACGAGCATGGGACTGGCCGTCTTCCTCATCGACGCGAGAGTTGCCTCGATCATCGTATCACCACTTGCCGCGGCGAATGTTGCACTCGCGCTTTGGAGCGTGCGTCACGCGATTCACCTTCGCAACGTCGTCCCGATGGTCGTTGGAATGGTTATCGGCCTTCCGTTCGGGCTGCTGATACTACTCGAAGGCTCGACGTCCATCATCCGCATATCCGTAGCTGTGTTGCTGGTATACGTTGGAACATCTCGCCTGCTGTCGAACGGGCATACGCGTCGACCGCTACACCCGTGGTGGGGATACGTCGCCGGATTATTCGCTGGTGTGGTTGGTGGTGCTACGAATATTGGCGGTCCGCCGCTGATCGCGTACGTTGCCCATCAACCGTGGAAACCGGTCGTTTTCAAAGCCTCGCTGTTGACGTGTTTTCTCGTGAGTTCGGGCTTGAAAACGATCACGCTCGGTATCGAAGGTTCACTCGATGCGCGATTGCTCACGAGCGTTGCGGTGTTGCTTCCCGCTGTCGTGGTCGGGTCACAGATCGGGATCGTTTTCTTCAATCGTGTAAACCAACGATTGTTTGGACACCTCGTTTCGGTCCTCATTGTCGTACTCGGCATTCTACTATTCTTTTAGCTGAGCGTTGTCAGCGACGGCAGTACCGTACCGGCGGAACTCGAAGTATCAGACGAGTGAGAGTCAACGATGCAGACTATTGACGGACACACCGAAATCGTCGCGGTGATTGGCGATCCTATTGAGCACACACTGTCGCCGGCGATGCACAACGCCGCGTTTGACGCGCTCGGAATGAATTGGGTGTATATCGCGTGTCATGTGAAGCCGGCCGGTGTCCGTGATGCAGTCGAAGCGGTACGCGCGCTCAACTGGCGCGGTATGAATGTTACCGTGCCGCACAAACAAGCCGTGATGGAAGGTCTTGATGAGCTGAGCGACGCCGCAAAAGCAGTCGGCGCAGTAAACACGATCATTCATCGAGACGGAAAACTGAGCGGCGATAATACCGATGTATATGGTATTCTCCGTGCGATTCATGACGGTGCAGGCGTCGAGGATCCTCCAGAACACGTCGTTGTTTTGGGAGCGGGTGGCGCGGCACGCGGAATTATCTATGCGCTCACGACGCTGGAAGCCGTTCGCAAGGTCACGATTCTCAATCGTACGGTAGAGCGTGCGGAGAGACTCGCAACCGAGTTCGGAGGCGACACGGAAATCGTAGCGGCGCCACTCGACGTCGATTCCGCACGACGCGCACTACGGGATGCCGGGCTTGTCATCAACGTAACAAATCTTGGACGCGGCGAATACGCGAATCTCTCGCCGATCGGTGACGATTGGAACTGTCTGCACGATTCGCTCGTGTGCATCGACTCGAACTACTCTCCGCCGCGCACGATGCTGATGAAGCAGATAGAACGGGTAGGTGGTCGCGCGTATAACGGCCTCGATATGCTCGTCTATCAAGGCGCACGCTCGTTTGAACTGTGGACCGGAATCACGCCACCGATCGACGTAATGCGAAATGCGATCGTCAAGCCCGGATAGTGATCGGTACATGCGTGTTGAAGCTTGACGGATTACCACGAGACCGGCATATTCAAAGTGAACGGGGGACGTTCTGCGAATTGAAGAACCTTTAACAATCGTTCTAAAGAAGGTCGCCCTGCCGAAGTGAGGATGCGGCCTCGGGTTTCCGAGGGAATACGCTACGATATGTTTCGGTGCGGCTTAAATGCCCTTCAACGTTTCCCAGTTTGAAGCGTTTCTTTCAATTCCAGCTACGTCCCTCCGGGAACTCTGAAGCCGACCGGTTCGCCGGTCGGCTTCTTTGTTTGCTATCTCGCTCTTGGCGCAGCTATCGGAGCTCACTACACTATTCACGGAATATAAATGCCTTCAAGGAGATGAAATAATGGCAAAGGGGTATCTCGGTCCTCCGCGTCTGAAAGCGCGCTTCGCAACGGACGGCACACTCTTCGGTATGTGGGTGGCATGTCGCGACCCGTTTTTCAACGAAGTCGCAGCGTATTCCGGTGCCGATGTGTTGCTGGTCGACGCGGAACACGCGCCGCTGACGGTTGAAGATATCGAGCGAATCGTCATCGCCGCGCAGGGGAGTCCGGCGTCGGTGATTGTGCGCATGACGGGGATCGATCAGGTGGCGATCAAGCACGTACTCGATTCCGGCGTCGAGGGGATCGTCGTGCCGTTTATCAACACCGCGGCGGACGCGAAACGCCTTACGCACTACGCGATGTATCCACCGAAGGGCAATCGAGGTATCGGACCGCGTCGCGCACAATATCTTACCGATGGTCCGTGGGACTATCAGCAAAAGGCGAACGACGATATAGTCGTCCTGATTCCGCAGATCGAGCATATCGACGCGGTGAATAACCTTGACGAAATCTGCGCGATGGAAGGTATTGGCGGACTCTTCCTCGGCCCGTCGGACTTATCGCTTTCACTCGGGCACGGCGGCGAATATGACCATCCGGAGGTTATCGCCGCAAAGCGTCGCATACTCGATGCGAGTCGCAAGCACAACCTTCCACTCGCAGTCGCTTCGACGGGAATCGACGACGCGCGGTATTGGGTCGGCGAAGGCGCGAAGCTTGTCATGGTAGCCAGCGATGCGGGCCTTATCTCGTCCGGTATGACACGTATATTGGACCAAGTTCGCACCTGAATACGAGCATGGATAGTATCGACCGTTTCCGTCGGATATGCGGCGCCGTATCTTCCAAGTTCATCGGAAAGCCGCGGCACCGCGTAGTTTCATCGAACTTCATTCGTGGTCTTCGGAATGTTCAATCTGAGGCGTCTTCGGCATAATCTCGGGCTCAAACTCGGAGCGTTAGCGATCGCCCTTTTGCTCTGGTCGCACGTAAAAACCGACAAAAAGTACGAGACTGTCGTGGACTTCCCGTTCGTCGTCTCTGAGGCAAGCGGCCGGTTCGTTGTCGCAAACGAACTGCCCGAGGCTATCGCCGTGAAAGTGGCTGGCGTTGGTAAGGACCTGATGTTCCGCGATCATCACGGCCGCGTCGTACTTCGTCCACGAATCAGCAGACGCGAAGCGATTACCGTCGACGTGAATCTGCAGAACATTGAAGGAGTCGACCCCAATGACGGGATCGAGCCGATCTCGATCGAAACACCACGTTCGGTAGTACTCGATTTCGATTATCTCGACACGCGTGAAGTGGCGGTAGTGCCGAGAGTCGATGTTCAACTCGAACCGGGGTACACGCTTGTCGGCGAGATGTCGGTTGATCCGGCGAAAGTCCGTATCGGTGGGCCGCGAAGATATGTCCGGCAGGTCGATTCCGTAGCAACCGATAGCGTGACTCTTCGAGGAGTAAAGCGCGGGTTTACACGAGCGGTTCCACTTCGTCCGACAGAAGGATGGAATCTCGCCGTCACGCCGGATGAGGTCACCGTCAGCGCTGATGTGCAGGTACTCCTCGAACGTCGATTGCGTGAGGTGCCCGTCATCGTCGCCCATGTGCCACGCGGCGTTACGGCTCGCGCTGTTCCCGATATCGTCGCGGTAGACATAGTCGGGGGCGAAAAACTCGTGAATGCATTGGGTGAAGAAGATATCACCGTGACGATCGACTACCGTAAACGCTTCGAAATCGGTTTAGACGACCTTCCAATAGACGTGAAGCTACCTGACGAGATCCGGTTGCTGCGGGTGAGCCCTCCAACAGCAAGCCTTCTTGTGGAAACGGGTACTCGTCGATGAGAATACTCGGTATCGAGAGCTCATGTGACGAGACATCGGCGGCGGTGTACAGTCCCGAAGAAGGACTGCTGTCAAATGTCATCGCATCGCAGGATGAGCATATCCGCTTTGGTGGTGTCGTTCCAGAGATTGCGTCACGAGCGCATACCGAATGGGTAGTCCCAGTTATACGACGCGCGCTATCTGACGCGGGCGTAACCTTCGATGACATCGATGCGCTCGCTGTAACCGCGGGACCCGGCCTCGTCGGTTCGCTCCTCGTCGGCGTATCGGCAGCGAAAGGGCTGGCATTCGGTCGCGGGCTTCCTATCGTGCCCGTTCACCATATCGAAGCGCATCTCTTCGCGAATCGGATCGATCATCCTGATCTCGAACCGCCGTTTGTCGCGCTTGTCGTTTCAGGCGGGCACACACAGCTCATGTGGGTTCCGCAGTGGGGTGCGTACCGGATTCTCGGTACGACACGAGATGACGCTGCGGGTGAGGCGTACGACAAGGTCGCGAAGTTACTTGGAATTGGATACCCGGGCGGTCCACTCATCGACAAGCTCGCACGCGAAGGTGATCGGAACTACGTCCGGTTCCCGCGTGCGCACATCAAAGACGATCCGTACGCATTCAGTTTCAGCGGTCTGAAAACAGCCGTTCTTCTGCACGTCGAAACCATGACTGAAGCCGAATTGACGGAGCAGCGAGCTGATCTGGCAGCGAGCTTTCAAGACGCCGTCGTTACCGCTCTCGTATCCACGACAATGCGCGCGGTTCGTGCCATGCGTGCGCGTAAGCTGGTTCTTGCCGGCGGTGTTGCGTCGAATAGCGAACTTCGCGAGCGAATCCGTGAGACGGCGGCGAAATCCAAGGTTACCGTCTATCAACCACGACCGATCCTCTGCACGGATAACGCTGCGATGGTGGCGTGCGCAGGTGCGTTCGGTTTCGCTCAAAATCGCGTTGTCGGGTGGGATTTCAACCCTGATCCCCGATTACCGCTTCCAACCGTGGAATCCGCAGTATGAGCACCTTGCTCCGTATCGATCTATCGGCGCTTCGTTCGAATTTTGCTTACGTGCGCGAGTGTATCGGGCCGAACCGTGAGATTCTTGCGTGCGTCAAAGCAAACGCATACGGCCACGGTCTGATTCCGTGTGCGCGCACACTTGTTGATGCGGGCGCTGATGTTCTCGGGATTGCCCGGCTTGAGGAAGCGGCGCGGCTTCGTCGAGAGGATATCGGCACAAGGCTCCTTCTTCTCGGTCCGGAATCACTCGCATCTACCGGGTACCTGCTCGCAATCGATGTCGAGATTCTCGTCGATTCTGAAGAGCGCTTGGATACGATCGTCATCGCGGCAAAACGGGTTGGAAAGCGCGCGACAGTGCATCTCGCCGTCGATACGGGGATGGGGCGTTTCGGTGCGAAGCCGGATGCCGCGCGAAAACTGGCCGAAAGAATCACTCGGGCGCGAGAAGTCGAGTGGGCGGGTGTGATGACGCATTTTCCCGTCGCCGACACGGACCTCGAATACACACGTAAGCAGTGGGACCGATTTGCATCGACGGTAGACGAATGGCGGCGAGACGGGATCGACGTGCCGACCGTTCACGCGGCAAACAGCGCGGCGATTCTTCGGTTACCGGAAAGTCATGCGGACATGGTCCGCCCGGGACTTATGCTCTACGGGATGCAACCGTGTGCCGACCAGCACGACGACCGACTTAGGCCCGTTCTTACGTGGGTGACTGAAGTAGCCGCGCTTCACCATCACGCACCCGGAGAGACGATCGGATATGGTCGAACCTATCAGGTGACGAAAGAGATGCTTGTCGCAACGTTACCGATCGGGTACGGTGACGGCGTCACATGGGCGGCTCATAACAAGGGATATGTGCTGATACGAGGCGCGCGCGCGCCGATCGTCGGCAGAATCAGCATGGATCAGACGACTGTCGACGTGTCCGATGTTCCGGGAGTATCGCTCGGTGACGAGGTCGTGGTGATCGGTACGCGTGGAGATCAGGTTATCACAGCCGAACAGCTTGCCGAGTGGGGTGGAACGATCAACTACGAGGTGACGACTCGGCTCGCAACTCGGGTAAGCAGAGTTCCGTTCGGTTGATCAGTTTCCCTCGCTCCTCGACTCACATTAAATTATTTCCGATTCGCGAGCGACAGCGATCCCAACACAATCCCGATACTACCGACGATCCATCGTAATCGCCACGCGAGACGTAGGAGTAACGTCGCCGTTTTCATACCAACGATGGCGAGTACAACGGTGCCCGCGGCTACCGCGATGAGGCGCGCGATACCGACGATGACCAGCGCCACGGCTCCGATGATTTTCCGTGTGTCGGGATCGTGACTCGCGAATTCGGCGAGACTCACGACGATTGTATCGAAATCCTTGGAGAGTTTCGACATACATCCTCCCGCATTATCGTGCTACTTCGAGACGAACATAAAACCTTCCGCGACGTAATCACTCATCGTTTTTCGTGAGCTGCCAGATTCCGAACGCGATTCCCGCGATGAGCAGAACCCAACGGAGCTTCCACAGCGCGGGAGCGACCCAGCCCAGTAGCCGTAACGCACACCACGCGAGCGTAATCCCGCCGATCACTTGCAGGAGCATCGCAGGCTCCATCGCGATGACCAGATTCCCCTTGTCGTCTCGTTTCGTGACTCGCGTTTTCGCAGTTTCGTAGTTTCGCGTCAGCTTTTCGCGCAGATCGTCATCCAGTCGCTCATCGGCGAACTGGCGCACGCTCGTCAGAATGTCAGTCATCGGTTAGTCTCCCTCACTGTATCGGTTCAACGGTATCAACCGGTTTGGGATTGGTGCAATCGACGGGTTCGGTGATGTTCGGTTGCTCAGCAGCCTCACGCCGAGTATTCATCGCGTATCCAGCACCGAGTAACGCGCCTCCGGCGACGGCGAACCACCGGTGCTTCCATACCGCCTTAATTATCGCAATGATGACATGAATCGCCACATACGCGAGCGCGATCCCTCCGACTACCGTCAGTGGCTGCTTTTTGAGCGTCTCACCACACTGAGTCGTGTTCTCCGAGAGTTTTTCGCAAATATCACTCATTGTCCATCTCCTCGGTAAAAATGTACGCATCGCGGCATCGATATTCGATCACGATATCTTCGCATCTTCGCGTTTCAGGTATTTGTCAAACCACCCGCGGATTCGCTCAAGACGTTCTATTCGCCGATCGGTGCGGCCTCCGCGTGACAACCCATGCGATTCGTCGAGAAACCGGACAAACTCAGTATCGACACCGAGGCGCTTCAGCGCAACGTAAATCTGCTCCCCCTGTTCGATGTCACATCGGAAATCACGCTCACTATGAATGACAAGTGTCGGCGTCTTTGCGTTCCCGATGTGCGCGATCGGCGACCGCTCCCACCAATTCTCGATGTTTTCCCATGGCGGCTCGTCTCCGAACTCGCGCTGTAGACTCCAATTGAAGTCGGACGAGCCGAACATGCTCGTGAGGTTACTGACACACCGTTGGGTCACCGCCGCCGCAAATCGATCGGTATGACCGATGATCCAATTCGTCATGTAACCCCCGTAGCTTCCGCCGGTGACTCCACGACGACTCGTGTCGATATACGAGCGGTCGGCAACGAGATCAGCGAACGCCATGAGGTCATCGTAGTCGACGGTACCCCATCCGTTGTCGATCGCGAGTGCGTGCTTCTCACCGTATCCCTGCCCACCGCGTGGGTTACAAAAGTACACGACGTATCCGTACGCCGCGAGGTAGGCAAACTCATGCATGAAGAGGTTGCCGTATTGGAGATGAGGTCCGCCGTGGATTTCAAGGATCGACGGGTAGGTCTTTGACGGATCGAACTCCGGAGGATGGAGTATCCAACCCTGCAGCTTCATACTCGAATCAGCTGCGTCGAACCAGATCTCTTCAATATGTCCGAGATTGATACTCCCGAAGATGCGCCGATTTACTCGCGTGATGGTTGTCTCTCGGTCTGTGATGCGACCGTCTGATACCGTGCGAGTCCGAACCTGTCCCGGATCAGTCATCGTGCCACAGAAATATGCAATCCGCTTCTGTTGAGTGTCGAAAGAATACGTTCCGACGACCCCGGGTCCGCCGATTTCGATTCGCATGTCGGAGCCGTCGACCTTAATCGATCGGAGCTCGGTATTCGCGTGACGACTCACCTGGAAATAGATACACGCGCCGTCGAGTGACCACGTAGGACGAATCTCCGTTGCACCGCCAAGATCGCCGAGCGTGTCTTGCGACAGATGGATATCATACGCCCCGGTGAGGTTTTCGACCGATGAACCTCCGTCGATGTCCGTAACAAACAGGTTGGCGTTTCGACCCCAACTTCCCGCGCCTTCAATACCTATATACGCGATTTTCGTTCCGCACGGCGAGAAGCTCGGTTGCCACTTCGGGCCAAACGGCGTGTCGATTCTACGCAGTTCGCCGCCATCGGTCGAGACAATCCAGAGGTCGAAGTTTTCAGGTTCGAGATGCGGGTCAGGCGATCGATTCGAGGTGAACGCAATCCACTTCCCGTCGGGCGAAACGGTGAAATCCGATTCATCGAAGTCGCCGTCGGTAAGCTGTTTTGCTTTACCTGTTCGCGCGTCGACACTCCACAGGTGGGTGCGTTCATGCGGAAGAAAACCTTCGCCGTCTTGTTTGAAATGAACGCGGGTAATGTGGCGAACGCGGAGACCGAGTTTTTTCTTTTGCTCGTCTTTCTCTCGCTCAATCTCGTCGGCGTCCGTTTTCTGGAACGCGCAGATGAGTCGTCGACCGTCCGGGAGCCACTGGAAGTCGCCGAAGCTTCCGTGCAGATCGGTGAGCTTGCGTGCTTCGCCGCCATCGGTCAGCATCAGGTAGAGATTCGGCCGCTCGGCGTTCTCACGGTTTGAAAGGAAGGCGATCTCCTTGCCGTCGGGTGCCCATCGTGGGTGAGTGTCCGAATATTCGCCGAAGGTGTATTGCCGACTGCGCTTTCCATCTGCACTCGAAACGAAGAGATCGTTGTATTTCTTCTCGGTTTTCCGATTGACCCGCTGACGAGTCCAGACGACGGATGTTCCGTCTGGCGAAATCTGACAATCGTTGATGAGTTCGAACCGGTAGAGATCTTCAGCGGTGATGCGGCGTTTTTTTCCGGTCGGCATCAAGTCTTCCTGTCGTTATATGTCGCTATTCGCTCGTACGGAATATCGACAAACACTCAGTATGATCCCATCCGAATCGGTTCAAGGTTTTCCGGAAGACGAACACTGAAAGGATTCGATTTCCACTCCGGCGCTACATCGATACGGTTGAGGTGAACCGTCATGATTGTCTCGCCAAATGTGACGGAAAAAAACGAGGGAACGCGACGATTCCGATGAATGGCAAACGATCGACTCCATCGGATCGTCGATTCGGCAGCATCGAAATCCTCGCCTTCGAGATCGAGCGTGCGCCCATTTATCTTCCACGTTCGAACGCCGCTCGCCGATTCATCGCGCAGGTAGTAATATCGTTCACCCGTGACGACTGTTGTCGTTACGTCGTTGATGTCTTCCGCGGTTACTGGTGACATCAGTCGAGCGAGAAGCGCGGGATATACGGTTGCTGTTCCGATCGCGAGTGCTGCACCCGGATCGATGACATATGCCTCGCGTTGTTGCGGGAAGTACGCGATGCCGTCCGTGTTCGTCATCGCTACCTCGGCAACGGTGGTACCGAATCCAATCTGGATAAGTACTTTCACAGAGTCGGGGCACTTGTAGAACAGAAGAAGACCACCGGAGTGGACGCCTTCCGGTGAGGTTACCTGAATTGTGCCTGAAGCTTGCACCGTGCGCGCGCTCGGTGTCGACATCACCGTCGCAATGAGATCACCGGGAGGCGCCCACGTCAACGGACCGCGCGACGCGCATCCGACGGCCATCAGTGACAGAGCGAGAATCGCCGCAGTGAGTAGTCTGCGCATCGGGCTACGACCTCAAACCGAGGTGAAGTCCGACCCAATAATGCCACTCGCTGGGAGTTGTATTTCGTGGTATCACAAATGACGCGATTGGTGTGATGACAAGCGAACGCCAGTGGTGTTCGACGAGACCGGTAAGAGACAGATGCTGAAAGCGAGATACATTGCGCCCTGATGAAAACGACCAAAACGCGATTTCCGGACTGAGTGTCGCCGGTGGAATCCACGGTAAGCGAATCGTATAGGGGATGGCGAACACGTTGAGTAGTCCGCTCTTCTCGACGAGGTCGTAGGTCATCGAGTATGTCGGTCGGTAGGGCGGTCGGAACCAGGTCGCCTGCCAGCCGATTTCCACGCGGTATCGCGCAGGTAGACTAATCGGACCGTAAACCGGGACTGGCGAGGCACCGGCGCTAACTCCCGTTGTATCGTATTGAACAATTTCCTGAACGACGCGATCGTTGAACCACGTTGTTCTGGATATCGCGCCGAGCCACCAACGATCGCCGATTCTGTTACCTGTTCGCGTGTCGATCGTTAAAGCGTCAACGCGCGGGGATTCCACGCGGATCGACGACCAGATGCTCGCGAGTGTATGGGCATACGGTAGGTACGTCCACATGGACGGTTGGACCGATGGTCCGCTCCGCGTAGAATCACGTTCGACATAAGCGCTCACCACGTTGAGACCCGTACCGTATTCTGCCGCTGATATCGGCTTCGTTGTAGTA
>Ga0172382_10011014_pt1 | contig 12025 bp, 31 predicted proteins | sample Leawel138RmetaG_FD_122245 | JGI IMG/M metagenome (GOLD analysis project Ga0172382, IMG submission 122245) | Leachate microbial communities from a municipal landfill in Southern Ontario, Canada - Leachate well 138R metaG | ecosystem: Engineered > Solid waste > Landfill > Unclassified | place...
GAAGCGGTAGCAGCTATGCAGGAGAAGTTAGATGAAAGTAACTAGCGTAAGACGAATAACTCTCAGCGAGCCAGTGCCGGTGTTCGACCTGACAGTGGACGAGCACCACAACTTCAAGCTAGCGGATGGTTGCTATGTCCACAACTCTAAAGACGTGGCAGATGCGCTTGCAGGCGTTGTAACAGGTCTGTCCACCAGCAGGTTCGTATGGGCACAGCATGGCATACCCATCGCAGAGGAGTTCAGGCAGAGCGTTAAGATGGGCGAGGGAGGGGAGACTTACCTAAGTGCGGAAGTAGGGGAGTAGTAGTTTGCAATCAATTGCAAAGGGCCTAGCAAGCCCTTTTTTTTGTACAATTCATTTGACAAACCACTAGGAAATGCCTAAAGTAAGTCATACCAACTGGAGAAACAAAATGAAAAACTCAAACCAAAACGCTATTTCGACCCTTAAATCTGGCTTCATCTTTATCCAGCATTCAGACCAATTACCACCTTCATACCGCGTTACCTACCTTGGTGGAGAGGGTTATATCGGAAAACTGGACTCTGACCATCCTAATGGATTTGAGCCTGTTACTTACCAAGAATATATTGAATTATAATAGGCTATTCATTTGACAAACCGCTAGAAACTGCTAAAGTAACGGTAATGGGGGTTCAACTAGACCCCCACAAAAAACCCAATGGAGTGTGAAAGATGAAAGAATTAGCCCGAGTTATCAAGCAAGCAGAGAAGCAAGTCGTTAACGCAGACCAAGTTCTCGAAACCTTCAGTAAAGACATCCTGACTAATCCAATTGCAGCTCTAGAATGGGCTGACAAGGTGTACAAGGCAGCAGCTCAGAAAGAAGTAGCTCAGTTATTCATTAAAGGCGTAGAGCGCTCGCTGACCAAATGCAGCTTCACAGAAGAGGAAGTACTGAAGCAGTACATCGAGTACCAGACAGCCGAGGTGTTACGCGAGGCAACTACAGTTCCAATGTCCTCAAGTGCCAGCTCGAATCTGACGGCAGTTGCTAAGAAAGTAGCCAATGCAGAGTTCCTAGACTTCATCATCAATTTCTAAGAAGCGGAGCCCTTTTTATTAAGGGCTTTTTTTTTGAACAATTCATTTGACAAACCCTCCGAATAAAGAGACAATAGACACGTAAAGAAAAACATTAAACCAATGGAGTGAGAGAGATGAAAAAGTTAGTAGAAGCGTTAGCAAAAGATTTCGGCCTTAACGAATCGGTGTTAGGGGAGTTCATGTTGGGCGTAGCGGCAGTCATCGAAGGCGAGGGGATGGCAGAGCACTTCAAGGCGGCAGACGAGGAGAACCAAGTTCTCATGATGAAGATGTGTGCTGCCAGCTATCTGGCAAGGCAGGCAGCGATGGCGAAGCGTCTTATGATGGATGAAGAAGCCAACAAAGCCTTCAAGTTGAAAGTACTTAGTCTGCTCGTAGAAGAAGACGCTAATGTCCACTGATAAGAAGCCAGAGCGCAACCCTCTTGACGACTTAGGCCGGATGATGGCTGGCCTAACAGGAGCTAAGAGCGAGAAGGAGATAGAGCAGATAGCCCTGCGCGTAAACGGTAAAGCATCAGAGGCCCAAGCCGGAGGGCAGAAAACTTTGCAATCAATTGCAAAAATAAAGTCTATTCATTTGACAAACCCCTAGAAACTGGTAAAGTAACGGTAATGGGAAACACAAGTAGCCCATAACCCGAGTCCTAATGGAGTAGTTGAAATGAGTAATGTAGCCCTAGTTGTTAAATACCTTAACCACCGCATCAAGGATGCTGAGTGGGATTTGAATGACTTCTCAGAAGAATTGGCGAAGAACCCGATCATGGCTTTGCGCGGAGCACAAAACACCTACCGCGCAGCAGCAGAGCTTGAAGTTGCAACCCAGCTGTCACGCATGATTCGTAAGCTAGAAGAGCTTGGTAAGACCAGCGAAGAAATCTTTGAAGAACTGCGCAGCGACTTAACCAAAGAAATCCTTCGCTCAGCAGCAGATGATTCAAGCGGCAAGAGCGACTGTGATGTCCTTCTGGATAAAAGCCTGCAAGCAGCCCGTACTCGGATGCTCAGCGTAATCGCGGATTACGTCTAAAGCCAAAGCGCCCGAAAGGGCGCACCTCAGGAGGAGTCACCATGTTAGAAGTTATCCAGAGCATAAGAAGCGCAAGACAAATTGTTATCTTCACAGAGGCGACCACAGCGCTAGTCAAGAAGTCGGCTAAGGTCTACGCCCCCGCGTATTCAACTCGCTTAGACATTGAGCTGGACAATGGCTGGTCAGCAGACCGTAAGAAGATGTTGAGAGCGTCCTCAGAAGAGCAGGCCGCCAAGCTGGTGTCTGACTTCATAGGTGGAGAGTACGACTCAGAGTTCCGACAGCTGTAGGGGTTGTCGCTTAACAAGCCGAGTCACTGGCGTAACCAGTGTGCATTAGTAATGGTGCTCAGGCCAATACGACCCTTGTTTCCGTTGGCTCGGATTCTAGCGAAAGGTGAGGCCATAGCCATGAGCACCATTTCTAATGCAGTGAAAAATAGGCGGAAACGGTTACATGCGCGACATGTGGATAACAGAACCTGACACTGCAGCTAAATAGCAAGCCTGAATGAGGGGAGAACTACGATGAGCGAGAAGCACGAGATTTTGTCAGATGCTGGCGCGTGGGCTAAAGAGTTCAATTCAATTGCCGTGTGTGGTAAATGCGACTCAGGGTGCGGACAAGATGCTACTGCTTGGTACGGTAATACGTCTGCTGCTACGTGTGGTAGAGCCTCGTGCGTGTCTACCCAAGATGATGCGTATAACGCCCTATGCCGAGCCATCAATTTAGAAGCGGCACAAGAGGATGACTGACCTAATTTTGCAATCAATTGCACGGGGGAAAGAAATGAGCATAGAAATGAGAGAGCTGTATACCACCAGCACTCGTATGAGGTACGGAGACAAGCAGGCTTATGCTTTCAAGGTGCCAGTAGAAGAAATCGTCCTAGGGTATGTGAGGGCGCAGGAGCTGCCAGCCACAGCAGACGGGGCAGACTGTAAGCATGCTTACCTAGACCCGAACACGCGAGTGGTAGTGGTTACGTTGGAGAAGCACAAGGTGCCACTAGGCTACCTGTTGGTGCCGCTGGAGCTCGTGTTGGAGAGCAGTGACCTGACAGACCTGCTCGTATCAATGGCAAGGGCTAAGAACCAGCCTGCCTACAAGACGTATCTTGCACGTGCGGCCAATGCCTTATCAGCTCTGTTGGAGAAGATTAAATAGTTTACTCATTTGACAAACCAGTGCTCAGGGGATAGAATAAAGGCCTAAACAAAGCAACTTCCCAATGGAGTGTACCGTGATGAAAACCTACCCGACCAACTGGCACAGCAGCAAAATGGAGGAGATGAAGAGTAAGTCTATCGACTCCCTGTACTACATCATCCAAGACTGCAAAGAGGCAGCAGCCGCAGCTAAAGACCTCGGAAACTATGAAGCTGAAGGCCGGTACTCAGACGAAATGCACTACGCCTGCATGGAACTGAAGAAACGCCAACTGCCAGTCAACAGCAAGAAAGCCGGATAAGGAGAACACCATGAACAACCTAGTAGCCAAGCAAGCCAAGAAGCTGACTTTCTCAGAGAAGTTCTTTGGCCATACCTTCGAGTACACTGTTGAGCTGGGGGAGGGAGCTGCCTTCCTGACTGGAACCAACCGCCCTAGCGGCCAGAAGAAGGGTGACGACCAGCCAACCATCATCACACGAGAAGCAGCAGAGCGTTTGTTCCTGCGCCTGCTACCAGACTCGAAAGGCACGATAGCGACACTGCGAGAGCAGCCTGAGCCAGCAGCTAACGGTGGGAACGTCTGGGTCGTTGACCTGATGAAGTATTACGTGGTTACCCTGACAGTGCAGGTGAGTGGCTACGAGAAGAGCGTGCCCCATCTAGTAGAAGCTAAGAGCCCAGAGCTGGCGTATGCCCTAGCCGTAGAAAGTGAGGCGCACAACGCAACTTATGTTGATGGCGCTTATGTAGTAGAAGACGATGACTCATTTGTCTACTCGCTGCGCTCGGTTCTAGAAGTCCCAAAGAACGAGGCAGGTGTTCTGGCTAAGTACCTGTAATAAGATGGAGCAGACGATGCTAGACCCTAGAAGTAAAAGTAAAGAGCGGATAGTGCCTCCAGCACCTCTGCCTTTCGTAAGCCGTAAAGCCTTAGGTCGCGTTAAAGACTGGATGGCACCCCCTAGCGCGTGCCCGTACTGCGAGAACCCCGTAGAGTTAGTGAACAACAGCCAGATATACACGCGTTCGTATGGTGACTGGCCTTATGTGTACTGGTGCCGCCCCTGTGACGCTTACGTGGGCTTACATCCGCAGACCGACCTACCACTAGGCACGTTGGCAGACGCAGCGCTACGGGACGCACGTAAGCAGTCTAAGCGGGAGTTCCTCAGAGTAAGCAAGAAGTTAAGCATGGGCAGAGGACAAGCCTACGCGTGGTTGGCACAGCGCATGGAGATAGACAAGAAGCTATGTCACTTTGGGATGTTCGATGGTAAGCAATGCCTGAGAGCCTATAGAATCTTGAAGACGTTCTAATGTTGCTCAGTGCAACTGGCGAGGAGATAATCTTTTGCAATCAATTGCAACCAAGGATAGCGAGTATGTACACCATTGTTACCCGCAGCGTGCCACCATGTGCGTACTGCATCAAAGCTAAAGAGCTACTTGACAGCAAAGGCATCACGTACACAGAAGTAGACATTGCTGGCAATCCCACTGCGCTGAATCTGTTCAAGGCGCTGGGCTTTTCAACGATTCCACAGATTCTGAAAGACGGTAAGTTGGTAGGGGACTACGAAGGGCTGAAAGAGCACTTGGCCTAGAAGGAGCCCTCCAAGCGGGGGCTTTTTTTATGCAATCAATTGCAAAAACTTTGTCTATTCATTTGACAAACCACCCTCAGGGACGTAGAATAGACCCATAAACAAGCAAAACCCCCCAATGGAGTGAGAGAGATATGATTAAATTAAAAAGCATTACCCAAGCAGTAGGCCTCTGGTTCAACAGCGAGGTATTAGATGATGCAAGATGGGACGAGAAGATTGTTGCCCTGTCTCTGGAGTCATTAGCTACCGCGATCAAGGAGCACTTCATCAGCTCAGCCAATCCTAGAAAGCCAGAAGTTGAAAACCCAGAAGTAGACGTTAACTGGACGCGTATCGCCTCCCTCCTTCGTGGCTGGATGGGCGTGGAAGGAGAAGGCAAATGAATGGCTATATTGCGCTATACCAAGGCAAGAAGCTGGAGCTGTACGCAGACAGCCTTTATGATGCTAAGTTGAAAGCCATCAAGGAGCTGAAGGTTCCGAAGAGTAAGCAAGGCCTGATGGCTGTACTACTGGCTGAGAAAGCCGGTGCCCCTGTAACACATACCCCCGACTTCTGAGGATTACCCAGATGAAAGATACAAACGTAGTAGACCTAATCAAAGTAACCAGTGAGCTCCACGGTTTGACCCTCAGCTTCAGCACCTCCTCAGGGAAGTTTCGTGAGGTGTTCTTAGAGGCAGACTCCACCCTGCCACGAGAAGAGCAAGTGGCCAAGCTGAAGAAGGCAGCAGTTATCTTCACAGACGCAGGCCTAGAAGGCGTGAAGGTTACGCGTTTCAACAACCCGCCATACAAGAGTAACGGTAAGTGGCAGTCCGGCCACCCGCGCCATGGTGACCCGCTGTTAGAAATCTCAAGCGTGTGGTGGTCAGAAGAACTGGAAGAGCCAAAGAAGGCTTGGAAGACAAAGGGCAAGGCGAAGGCTGCACCCCTAGACCATCTGGAGGTGCCTTTGTTACCAGAAGAGGGTGGTGAGTGAAACTGTATGCAGTGGCTCCCGGCTTATGTCGGGTTTACTACAAGGAGGGGCGAAAGCTCCTCACGTTTCAAGAAGATTTCAATGGAGTGTTCAACTGCTACACCTGTGACCATAAAGGCGAGCCAGAATCCTTAAGAGTGTTGGAACCGCAAGACACCTTAGACAAGATACCGAAAGGCCGGTCGCAGATAGAGAAGAACTTCCGCAAGTGGCAGAAAGAGTCTGCAATCAATTGCACGGAGACCCAACATGAAGATCAACGAAAAGACTAACCGTTACGCCCCATTCGTAGAGATAGACCGCCTAGACGAACTGTTCAAGTTGCGGGTAGCCTCAGACACTCCGAAAGGCCATGACCTGCCGCAGTACTTGTACCTCGACCTGCCCCGTGGAGCCAAGCCCCATGAATGCCAGCTGAAGATACCGTATGTAGAGCCAACCCCTGAGCTGCTTGATGTCATCCGAGGCTTGACCATCTACGCCTTTACGCCCTTGAACGTGGCGATGAAGCACATGCTGGCCCTGCACATCACGCCTCATGGCTCGGTAATCCTGTGCATGAGATTCCAGCACATCATTGGAACCCATGCCATCTGTGAAGTACCAGAAGCAGAGTACGAAGCCCTGCTAGTCCAGATTTATGGAGAAGCCTAATGAGAACCGCACAAGAGCTGTTCAAGGTCATTATCGAGGCTGGCCATTACAAGCCAGAGCACGTAGATCAGGAGAGATGTCCTGTGAAGTACCCAGCGATGTGTTTGTCAGCCCACTCAGCCTATTTGGCGGGAACGATAACGATGGACGAGAAGTTTCGAGTTATCACAGCGGCACAGCGATACATAAACCACCTGCTAGACCAACTGGGCGAGTACTTTGGCCCCTCGTACTTAGGCCCCGTATTAGGGGAAGTGGGGCTGCCAAACACCCCTGAAGACAGAAAGCAGTTGTACCTCAATTGGGATGAACGAAAGGAGTTTAAGAAGTGACTAATGAAACAAGAGCGCTGGTGAAAGCACTGCGAAGAGACGGCCACTGGGTTGATGTGGTGCAGTGCTTGTCAGGGGACTACGTGGTACGGGTGAAGATGCAAGACTGGAGTGAGAGCAGAGAGCTCCCGCTACGGTATGACGCAAACTCTATAACGATAGAAGAGCTGCTAAGTGATGAGGCCTTGGGCAAATGTTTGGAGCGCGTAACAGGGTATGGAAAGGTGGCTACTTGGAGACGTGCGGAATGAGAACCCTCCAGTACCTCGAAGCAGAGGACACGATTGCCCTAGGTGACTTCTGCCGCCCTCTAGACCTCGTTTACGAAGGGCAGAGCGATTACCTCCACACCTCAAGCGCCTATAGCCAGAGCCCCGTGAATCACACGCGCTGGTGTCAAGTTGAGCGAGCAGGCATAGACTTCTGGATTGGCAAGAAGGTAGGCGACTTCAACGCAGGCATGCTGGCAATGCACAAGCCCCACCAGTACACAACAGAGTACGAGTTTGTGCGAGGGGAGCTACCATCCACTGCAATCCTGCCTGAGACCGAGAAGGAAGCTAGCGCCCGTATGGAAGGAGAGCTTGACGCTAAGGTGTTCCAGCGAGGCAAGTACAAAGGGAAGTCGGTGGCGCAGGTAAAGGAGCTCGACTACTTGTACGTAGAGTGGGCACAGCGGGAAGGCATCGTTTAAGTCTTGCAATCAATTGCAAATCTTATTTGACAAACCAGATCAAATAAGAGAAGATACGGGTGTTGAAAAACCTAATGGAGTAAAGACGATGCACATCAAAATAAACCGAAAAGAGTATATGGCTAAGTGTAACGAGGCGGGAGCCTTTGACGAGTACTACCGCCAGTTTGACCACCCTAGGGTACGTATAGCCCTGCACAATAGGTTTGGTCTTGATGTCCTGAGAAAGGCCTTCGAGAAGGACACTTACTTCAACACCACGGAGACAAAACTAGAATTATGGGAGAAGCTAACCCCTCTCCTGCCTCAGGAAGTCTGCTGGGCTTTGGGTCAGAGCAACGGCTCGGTGTATAACCCTCCAGAAAAGATGTCAACAGTAAGTTTGAGCGACCGAATCTGCGTGCTCAAGACAGTGGCTAAGCTGATGGTTCTCGAAGCAATAGCAGCAGAAGCTGAAGCAAGCTAACCAACAGGGAAGGCGGGAAACACCAAAACAGGTAGACCCGCCTTTTGCATATCCATAGAATGCAGCCAGCCACTAACGGCAAGCCCACAAGAGTGAGACGTATGAAATACAAGATGACCATTCCTGCCTCAAAGAGCCACCCGCTAAAGACAGTGTACTTTGATACACGGGACGAGAAAGTTACATGGGTGCAGGAATGCCCAGAGACAGAGTGGATGAACCATAAGCCGTTGATTCGCGTTCTGCGCTGGGCAAAGGACAATAAAGCTGAAGTGTCAGTCTATGACTCTATTGGCGTAAGAGCCACCTTAGAGCTGACTGCTCGGGAACTACGGAGACGTGGATAATGCAAGTAATGTTCGACAGCCTATCAGGCAAGATAACGCGGGTGGGCCAGCATGACGGGAGCCCCCGTATTTGGACTGTAGTGCTGCGCCCAACCTTTGAGGATGGAACAACGGAGAAGTGGACGTTCAAGTCTCCCTCGAAAGTGTACATCCGAGACCTAGCCGACTTGATTGATGACCACCTAAGAGCAGAAGTCATTAAGCGGGTTCAAATCGTAACCCGCATGCGTTGGGTGGCAATGGCGCGGTAAGACCTCAGGAGTAGGCAGAATGAAACGAGACGAATCCTACCCCCTCAACCATGGAGCAACGTGGTCTAAAGCTCACCTAGAGGAGCTACAGGAGGGGTTCAAGAAAGGCTTGAGCGTGAAGGAGTTAGCCCAGCAGTGCCAGAGGACAGAAGGAGCTATAGCTAGCAAGCTGGAGGCCTTGGGGCTCCTGATTAACGTATGGGGGAGTTACCACAAGGTAGAGAAGGAGGTGTATTACTTCTCTGGGTGGAGTAAAGCCCCTGCAATCAATTGCAAATAACCGTCAAACCATTTGACAAACCCCTTAGGTTAAGCGATAGTAAGTACATGGAAAACACAATGGAGTGGAAAACATGACTGATAAATACGCCCGTCTAGTAAAACATATTGAACAGCTTCGAGACGCGAAGTACATTGAAGCGACCGAGATGCACGAAGACGCACCCTCGTTCAAGAGACGAGATAGTCGTAGAGCCTACGAGATGTACACCCGCTTACTGGCAGACGTTGATTTTCTAGAGCGGTTTGGGGCGATTCCTGCTGTACCAGCGCCAGACCTAAGCAAGCACCCATTTTAAGAGAGGCAGAGAAGTGAGAGAGTTGTGGAAGGGCATGCCCCGCTTTGTTCAACATAAGAAGTACGAGATTATGACTCCAGCCAAAGTGAAAGAAGACAACAGTACTGTGCAAGTACGGTTTGATGCTATCGCTGGTAGAACAGAGCTCATGCAGCGGGGGATAAACTTCACGGGCAAAGCCTTCTTAGTGGAGAGCCGAGAAGAGCTTGCCCAGCTCACAAGCCAGAAAGTAACAGAGAAGACCAAGAGCATCTGGTTCCCAGAAAAGTCCCACTGGGGCGGGGTGAAGCATAAGTACATCAGCACCAGCAACATACAGCCTCGCTACCCTGTTTACATTGTGTCGAAAGGTCGAGCCCTTAACGGCCTGACAACCAAAGCACTGACGGTGATGGGTGTGCAGCACTTCATAGTGGTTGAAGCCCATGAAGAAGAGGTTTACTCAGCACAGACGGATGACAATCCTCTAGTAGGTCTCCTTGTACTGCCTCAGGCGTACTTAGACAGCTATGAGACGTGCGATGACTTAGGCAGCACCAAGAGCAAAGGCCCAGGCGCAGCCAGAAACTTCTGTTTAGACCACTCGAAAAGCCAAGGGCATGAAAAGCATTGGGTAATGGACGACAATCTAGACGCGTTCCACTATCTGACGGACAACCAAAAATATGAAGTAGAAGCAGGCGCAACCTTAGCAGCAACCGAGGACTTCGTAGACCGGTTCTCAAACGTGCCAGTTGCAGGCCTGAACTACTACTCATTCTGCAAGAAGAACGATGGTGTGCCACCCTTTGTAGCGAACACCCGAATCTATTCATGCCTGTTGATAGAGAACGATGCAGGCTACCGCTGGAGAGGCCGATACAACGAGGACACTGACCTGTCGCTGCGTGTGCTCAAAGATGGGCTCTGCACCCTGCAGATGAACGCCTTCCTCTGCGGCAAGGTGACAACACAAAGGATGAAGGGAGGCAACTCCCAAGAGTTCTATGATGAAGAAGGGACGATGAACAAATCTAAGATGATTGAAGACCTGCACCCAGATGTAGCAAAGGTTGTATGGCGCTTTAACCGCTGGCACCACTATGTTGATTATCGCCCGTTCAAAGATAACCAGCTTAAGCTAAAGAACCCAGAAGCCGAGTACCCTGACAATGACTATGGGCTGATGTTAGTCCCACGTTAGAAGTTGGAACCTAAGGAGTAGAATATGAAGATAGTCCTAATTGCAGCAGCCCTGATAGCGATAATCTCAGGAGCCAGCTACGCCCTAGATGATGGGGTCTACGAGAAGGTTAAGTCAGGGGAGTACAAGCTCTTCTGTGATACAGGTAAAGGAATGCAGCTTGTAGACCCAGAGAAGATAACCGGTCGCATGGAGGGCACGTGGCTCTTCGTGGAGAATGGCTACGCCAACGCATGCAGGGTAGACAAGGGCGAGGCTGTGCAATCAATTGCAAAATAAAGGAAACTCATTTGACAAACCCAGTGGGAAAAGGCATAGTACACGTACACAAAAAACCAACGGAGTGAAGACCATGACTAATCCAACCGACAAGCTGGCAATTCGATATGAGCGTGAGCAGTACGAGCAAGAGTCAGAAGGGCGCAAGCTGGAGAAGACTGTACGCGTCCTAGCAAAGCACCCTCTGACCCCAGAGCACCACGCCTTAGTGGCAGAGCACCTAACAACCTTGCCATGGACAGACGAGCAGTACGCAGCGGTTGACAAGGTGTTGATACTCCTCGCAACAGGCGGCCAGCCAAAGCCAGAAGACATTGAATGCCTGCTGACCCGAGAAGATGTTGAAACTGTCATTGAGCGCGAACTGCGCAAGCCAAAGGTGGAGAAATGAGTACGGGAGTTTGGCAATCAATTGCAACGGTGCCGAAGGATGGCACGAAGGTAGACCTGTGGTACGAAGGCAGGCGTTTAACCAATATGAGTTGGGGCGTGACCTCACCCATGTTCCCAAGCGGTTATTGGGAGCGTGAGAATGACCAATGGTGGGACGCTGAGTACACGAACCCAACACACTGGATGCCGATACCTGACGCACCGGAGGTAGAGCATGAGCTATGACATCTACGGTAATCCGCTAAGACGCGGGTTCTGCGAAGTACACCCGTCAGTCAATGAAGAATGGCCGTGCAGCCTCTGCGTCATGGAGAGGAGTCAGCGAAACCCCTCTAAGCCAAAACGAGAAGAAGTGGTACACTGCGAACCCCTTAACCGTTCCAAGGAACACCAGATGTTAGAAATGAATATCGTCCAGTTGCACAAAGACGCAGTACTTCCTGCCTACTCGACAGAAGGCGCAGCTTGCTTTGACTTCTACGCAGTAACCATGGAGGCAACCGGAAGCCCTGCAACAGCAGAGTACGGCCTTGGCTTAGCAGTAGAAGTGCCAGAAGGTTGGGTGCTTGCACTCTTCAGTCGCTCAGGGCACGGCTTCAATAAAGATATTCGCTTGTCTAACGCGGTGGGTATTATCGACTCAGACTACCGTGGAGAAGTGAAGGTAAAGCTGCGCGGAGACGGAAAGCATGCTCCTGTATTCGAGCTTGGTGTAGATAAGATTGTGCAGGGCATTTTACTGCCAGCCCCTAAAGTGAAGTTCAACTTAGTTGAGAAGCTGAGCGAGACTGCGCGTGGAGAGGGTGGCTTCGGTCACACGGGTTAAACCAGAGATGCACCGTTGGAAACTTCGGTGCAATCAATTGCAGGGGAGAACAAAAATGGCAGAAGACAAACAGTTTCTAGCGGAGAGGCGGTGCGGTAATTGGGAAGGCCCTCTAGAAAACATCCGATTGTTCCCAGAAGGCACAAAGTTA
>Ga0172382_10011016_pt1 | contig 12022 bp, 9 predicted proteins | sample Leawel138RmetaG_FD_122245 | JGI IMG/M metagenome (GOLD analysis project Ga0172382, IMG submission 122245) | Leachate microbial communities from a municipal landfill in Southern Ontario, Canada - Leachate well 138R metaG | ecosystem: Engineered > Solid waste > Landfill > Unclassified | place...
CGATACGATGGAAGAGAAATTATCGTCAACTACTATCATAGAACCTACTTCTTTGGCTACATCGGTACCGGAACCCATGGCAACGCCTATATTGGCACGCTTCAATGCCGGGGCATCGTTCACACCATCACCGGTAACGGCAACATATTCTCCTTTACGAATCAGCACATCTACAATTTCCAGTTTTTGTGTGGGTGAAACCCTTGCGAAAACGCTAGAAGAAGCTACTGTTTTTTCAAAAGCCGGACTGTCGTGTGCTCCTGCTTCCGTTAGCATTTGTCCGGTTACCACAGGGGTGTTGGCATCGGTTATGTCCAGTTGACGAGCAATGGTTCCTGCGGTTTCAGGATGATCACCTGTTATCATTATGACCTTAATTCCGGCTTCCGCACATTGTTTAACAGCGACTTTGGCCTCCGAACGGAGCGGGTCGATAAATCCTACAAGCCCGTAAAAAGTCAAAACAGGGATGTCTTCGTTTTCATAGGTTTCTTTTTTCTGATAATCTTTATATTCTCCACTGGCAAAAGCCAACACACGGTAACCGTTTTTGGCTAATATTTCCGCATCGGAAAGGATTTTCTTTTTATCGATGGCTTGAATTTCGTCATGTAACGACATTTGGTTGCAAAAATCGAGTATAGTCTCAACCGCTCCTTTAACGCCTATATAAACGGATTTATTTACATTACAAAATGAAGCCGAGAATTTTCGTTCCGATTCATAAGGGATTTTCCCGAGAGGTTTTTTCTCGGTTTGCCATTTAACAGGATCAATACCTAATTTATAACTCAAACCCAATAAAGCCACATCCATGGCATCACCATGGTACGACCATTTATTGTTTTCTTTTGATAAAGTGCCTTCATTGGCAAAAACAGCTATGCGGGCTATCCTCGATAATTCGTCGTTGGCATTGGCATTAATGATTTTGCCTTCGGTATCAACAACATTTCCTTCTCCATTATAGCCTTCTCCCGTTATTGAGTATTGTGTCCCGTCAGATAATAAGATGATTTTTGCCGTTTGTTCGTTTACGGTGAGGGTTCCCGTTTTGTCGCTGGCAATAACGGTGCAACTGCCTAAACTCTCAACCGAATTAAGTCGGCGGACAATCACATTGCGTTTAGCCATGCGTTTGGTAGCTATGGATAAAGCAACTGTTAAAGCCACCGGTAATCCTTCGGGTATGGCCGATACGGCCAAAGCCACTACAAAAAAGAAAATAGCGGTAATGTCTTGTCCCTGTATGCGTAGCATTACACCTAAAATCACACTGATAATTAAGATTAAAATGCTGATTTGCTTGATGAACTTTTCCATGCGTTGTACTAAAGGAGGTTTCGCCGATTCCGATTCACTCACATCTTGCGATATTTTACCCACTTGGGTATCAATGCCCGTGCAAACTACTATGCCTTCACCACGTCCCTTAATTATGGTGGAACCGGCAAAAGCCATATTGCTTCTCTCGGCTATGCCCAGGTTTTTAGGTAATATACCGCTTTGTTTTTTAGCGGCTATGGACTCACCCGTAAGGAAACTCTCGTCTATTTCCAATCCCGAAACGTCATATAAACGCATATCAGCAGGAACTTTCATACCCGATTCGAGCAATACGATATCGCCCGGAACAACTTCTTCCGAGGGGATTTCCATCTCCTTGCCGTTGCGTTTCACCCTGGCTTTGATTTTCATGAGTTTTTGTAAACTGCTAGCACTCTTCTCTGCATTGTATTCCTGATAACTTCCCAATGCACTGTTGATGAATATTACCAAAAAGATAAAAATGGCATCTTTTCCTTCACCTATTAATATGGAGGCTGTTGCTGCTAATACTAAAATAAAAATCAAAGGATTCAATAACTGATGCAAGATGATTTGCCAAATAGTAACTTTTTTACCTTCCGGCAGTTTGTTCTCACCATAGAATTGCATCCTTGCTGTTGCTTCTGCTGATTGAATGCCGATTTCCGAACTTTCCAATTCACTAAAAATTTCTTCTTTCTCAAATGCATGCCATTGCTCTTTTGCCAAAGTGTTTTGATGTTTCATAAATAGAATTTAATTTAATGTGTTTTAATCCGAAAAGCAAAACAGCTTACCGTATGTTTTTTAATAACTATTTTTAAACGGCATTGTTTTGTGGTTTCGTATTATTAAATGTGAATTAAAATAAAAATGAATAAAGAAATTATTGCACTGCTTTATGGAAATAAGATGAGTAAAATGTTTACTTTTGTAGCTGTTTTTTCATAATAAGATAAATATATCCTTAGGATGTTTGTTCTTAGACGTTAATGTTGATTGTATTATAAATGAGAAAGGTTTATTTTCTAGCATATTTACTTTTAGTATCACAGTTTGTGATAGCTCAAAATTATGCCATGCCTTTAATTACATCGAAAGATATTATCCTTTCTCACAAAGGATTTGTGATAAATTATGATAAAAGCACTAAAAACGCCCGTTGGGTAGCTTATACATTAATAGGAGATAAACTGCAAACCAAAATAAAAAGGAAAAATAATTTTATGTCGGATCCACTTTATCCGCAATCGGCATCAAATAACGACTTTGTTAAAAGCGGATTTGACAAAGGACATTTATTCCCGGCCGGTAGTGCTTGTGATAGCACAGTGATGAGAGAGTCCTTTTATTTCACCAATATAAGTCCTCAAATTCCAAGCTTTAACAGGGGCGTTTGGAATAAAATCGAACAGAAAGTACGTGTGTGGGCAGCAGAATACGATACGCTTTATGTGATAACAGGTTGTGTTGTGGATTCCTTATCGACGAAAATTGGTAATCAGGTGGCTGTTCCTTCTTACTTTTATAAACTTATATTGGTTTATACTTCCAAAGTAAAGAAAGCCATTGTCTTTTACCTTAAAAATGAAAAAGCCGATACAAATAATATTAGTGATTATGTGATGTCGGTTAAGCAATTAGAAAATTTATTAAAGGTTGATTTTTGTGTTTCTATTTCCGATTCCATTGAAAATAAGATTGAATCGAACGTTGATAAGCAAAAATGGAAATGGTGATGAAAGTGTTGAATTCCGGTAATGTTAAATTTTTATTATTGAATATAAAACAAAGCAGTCTAAAACTCGTTAAATTTACGGGTTTAAATTATAAAGAGATGAACAGACTTTTATTTTTTATGATTATTTTTCTGGCATTTATCAGTAAAGGTAATGCACAGAAAACATATCCTTGTGAAATAGAGATCGATAAAAAAGCACAAAAACTTTACGATAAAGCAAGGAAAGCAAACGAAAAAGGCGAGAAAGCCGAAGCTACCAAATACTATAAGCAAGCCATCGAAATCCAGGAAGAATGGGCGGCTCCATATTATCATTTGGGAATGCAAATCGTAAGGAAAATCGAAAGAAATGAAGGCGACCTTAATAAGCTTTATCAACAAGCGATTGAATATTTTGAGAAATCAACACAATTATGTCCGGAATATAATTTAACAGCTTATTTGCATTTGGGTAAAATCTATTATACCATAGGCTCTTATGAAAAAGCTGTGATGGTTTTGGAGAAGTTTATAGAAGACCCCGACAAAATAAAACCCGAACAACACGATGAAGCCGAAACATATTTGGAATACTCTCAACTCTATGATAAACTCTATAATAATCCCGTCCCTTTCGATCCCCAACCGCTGAAAGGTGTGAGCAGCGATGATGACGAATACCTGGCTACCATTTCTCCCGATAATGACTATTTGTTGTTTACGCGTAGGAAATTGGAGGCAGTGAGGGATATTCACCGTGGAACTACAAAAAACGAATTCAAAGAAATTTTCACTATCACACAACGTCAAAAAGACGGACAGTTTGATTACGGTAATCCCATGCCCGATCCTTTTAATAAAAGTAAAAACGAAGGTAGTCCGACCATTACGGTCGATAATCGCTATTTGGTTTTTACCAAATGCATGGATGTGATCGTATCGAACAATCTGACTTATTATAATTGCGATTTATATTATTCCGAATTTATCGACGGGGAATGGACACCCATAGCAAGTTTAGGAAGGAATATTAATCGGGAAGATACATGGGAATCGCAAGCGAGCATAAGCCCTGACGGGCAAACATTATTTTTTGTCAGCGATCGCCCCGGAGGAAACGGCGGTTATGATATTTATTTCTCTACACGCGACGTAAACGGCAATTGGCGATTGGCCGAAAATGCAGGAAAGATCATCAATACCGATCAAAATGAAAAAACTCCCTTCCTGCACAGCGACAGCAAAACCTTGTATTTTTCCTCTACCGGTCATCGAGGTTTGGGAGGTTATGACATTTTTATGTCGCGTGTGTCGAACGAGGGTAGGTGGAAAAAACCTGTAAATATTGGCTATCCCATTAATTCCGAAAACGACGACGTGGGTCTCTTTGTCAATACCTTCGGTGATAAAGCCTATATCGCTTCCAATCGTTTCTCTAAGAATTGGGATATTTGCACTTTCGATTTATATGAAGAAGTACAACCCGATAAAGTCTTGCTGGTGAAAGGTCAGGTGGATTTTGATAAAGAAAATGCCGCCGACATTGAAATGCAATTGGAAAATGTAGATAATAAAAAGATTCAGAATATCAATATCGATAAGTCTACAGGGAAATATGCCTTTATTATTACCGATATTGATAACGATTATGTCTTGTCCGCCCGACAGGAAGGTTCTGTTTACGATTTGAAATACATTGCACCTAAGGCCGTTATGTCGGAAGGCAAACAAGAATTGACCGAAATGAACGTGAAACTCGAAGCCATAGAGGAGGGTAAATCCTATAAAATAAATGATATTTACTTTGCAACTAATTCTTCCGAATTAACTCAGATGTCGCGCGATGTGATTGAAATTTTAATTGATTTTATGAACGACAATCCATCTATTGTCATACAAATACAAGGTCATACCGACAATATAGGTCAAAGGAAAGATAATTTGGTTTTATCCGATAACCGTGCCAAAGAAGTGTATAACTACCTTATAGAACGTCATATCGATTCTTCACGCTTAACCTATAAAGGATATGCCGACACACAACCCGTTGCTTCCAACGACACCGAAGAAGGCCGTGCTCTCAACCGACGTACCGTGTTTGTAATTTTGAAGAAATAGGTTCAATTCAATGAAAAATTAAAAAATAAGTGCCGTGTGCCGAGTGCCGAGAGGTTTTTCGTTCCGAAAAAGCCAATTCATAATTCAATAGTCAATCCATCATAAGCCAGTTGGGCATAAGGGGGTAGGTTTTTGTTCACTTGGTCGTGCAAACCCATGACATGGCTGATGTGAGTAAAAAAACTTTGTTTGGGTTTAATGCATTCAACCACCTCCAAAGCTTCGGTTAGATTAAAATGCGAGTAGTGGTGTTTGTTTCCTAATGCGTTGATGATGAGTAAATCTAAATCGAGGAGTTTGGGTATTTCATGTTCAGGTATGGCATTGGCATCGGTGATATAAGCCATACGGTCGATACGGAAACCTAAAACGGGGAGTTTGAAATGGATTATGTCTAATGGTTGAATGTGTATGTTTTTAGCTTCAAAAGCTTTGTTGTTGATTTCACATAAATTGATTTCGGGAACACCCGGATATTTGTCTTCACAAAAGGCGTAGGCGAATTCGGAACGTACGGCAGAACAGGTTCTTTTGTTAGCGTAGACGTTGATATTTTCTTTTTGGGAGTGGTTAAAGGCGCGGATGTCGTCAAGTCCGGCGGTATGATCTTTATGTTCGTGTGTAAGAAGTACGAAATCAATATGTTTTACGTCTTCACGTAGCATCTGCTGCCGGAAATCGGGTCCTGTGTCTATGACAAAGGTTTTTCCTTGGTGTTCAATAAGAACGGACGAACGTAAACGTTGGTCTTTGGGATTCTTTGACCGACAAACATCGCATTCGCAGGTAATGACAGGTACACCTTGAGAAGTTCCGGTTCCTAAAAAGGTTATTTTCATCTATTTGCAAAGATTTAATATGTTTAACACCTTATCGGGTGTAATGTTTCTGTTTTCTCCTAAAACGGTGTTCCTTTCTTGGAAGCGATGGACGATTTCGAGTATAACATCTTCGCCTATATTGTTTTCGGAGAGTGTTGTTTTGATACCGAGCGAGTGGAAGAAGTTGTTGGTTTTAGTAATGGCGGTGTTGATTTTTGTTTCCGGGTTGGTATCAGTAATATTCCAAATTCTTTCAGCATATTGTAAGAGTTTGCTTTTTTTGTCTTCACGCATCACTTGCATCAACGCCGGAAGTACGATGGCTAAACTATATCCATGTGTTAATCCGCTCAGTGCGGTGATTTCGTGTCCTATCATATGGGTTGCCCAATCTTGTTTTACTCCCATACTTATAAAGCCGTTAAGGCCCATGGTAGCCGTTAACATAAAATTGGCCATGTCGTCGTAAACTTGGTGGTTTTCCATAAGTCGGGGGGCTAATTCGATCAAGGTGAGCAATAAACCTTCGGCAAAACGGTCCATCACCATGGATTGACCGGCAGTTGTAAGGTATTGTTCGAGTATGTGAACGAAGGTATCGGCAATACCGGCGGCAATTTGATAGTCGGGGAGTGAATAGCATGTTTCGGGGTCGAGGATGGAGAAGAGGGGGAAAACGCCGGGGTGGTGGAAGGCGTATTTTTCTTTGGTGGCAGATTTTGAGATTACAGACCCGCCGTTCATTTCGGAACCTGTTGCCGGTAAAGTGAGTATAGCGGCCAAGGGAAAGGTTTTCGTTATTTTGGAATCATCTAACACAAACTCCCAAGGGTCGTTGGCATAGGGAATGGCAGCGGCGATGAATTTGGTGCCGTCGATAACAGAGCCTCCACCTACAGCCAATAAAAAATCGATGGAATGATTCCGTGCTTGCGCCACGGCTTCTATCAAAGTTTCATAAGTCGGGTTGGGTTCTATTCCCCAAAATTCCATAGTGTAATGTCCTGATAAAGCATTCATCACTTGATCATAAACTCCGTTGTTTTTAACACTGCCGCCTCCGAAACAAATCATGATTCGTTTATCTTGCGATATCTCTTTCGTAAGCTGTGCTATACTTCCTTTGCCGAAAATGAGTTTGGTGGGGTTTTTAAAACTAAAGTTTTTCATATCTTATTAGTATTCTTTCTTTTAACGTTCAGCTTGTTTTCCGTTATTTGCCGCTGCAAAGATACATTAAATTAGCTAATCACCGCTTGATTTGTTTATATGCTTGTTTAGTTTAAATCCATTTTTTTTATCCATTTATAAATGTTAAATAATGTATCTTTGCAATTGTAAATTTAAAAATTAGCATATGGCTACTAACGAGTTTGAAAAAGGGAAAAAATTTAGTTTTAATTTGAGCATAGATTATGCCGATAAAGCAGTAATAAGCAAACATATATTAAAAAAAGAGATAGGTAATATCACTTTATTTTCCTTTGACAAAGGTGAAGGTTTAAGTGAGCATACGGCTCCTTTCGATGCCTTGTTGTTTATTTCGGAAGGAACGGCCGAAGTTATTTTGGGAGGGAAATCCCATATATTAGAGAGTAACGAATCCATTATTATGCCCGCTCATGTTTCACATGCTTTGCATGCCGTTGAAAAGTTTAAGATGGTATTGGTGATGATAAAGAGCGAATGAGTGTTACAAGATTAACTTGTATGAATGTAGTAAAAAAGAATAAGGTTTATCTATTCATATTGGCGGTTTTGCCGGTTATAATCGGTTTGTCATTTATAACTATCAATCCACATGCTTTTGCTTTTCCGGCAAATATAATTATTTGTTTCGTTTCGGTTTATTTATCGGTTTTATTCGGACGTTTGTCGGAAAGTTTACGATTCTTTTCGGGACAGAAGGCGGTTTTGACAGCCTTTGTTTGTATTATCCTTTTAATGATAGTACATTGGTTGTTCTATCATCGTCGGTTGTTTGATGGTGGTTTTTTTCCTCCGGCTTTATATGATTTCTCTAAATCGGCTTTGTTTGTGTTTGCATGGATGATGTTTGTCGTTGTCCTTGGAGCGGTGATAGTACGTCGTTTAACCCTTGTAAAAACTAATAATCAATGGTTTTTATTACATCATTTCGGTTTATGGTTTGCGCTTATGACGGGATTTTTGGGTAGTACGGATAGTTATACCATGTATGCTTTGTTGACAAAGGAAACATCGACATCTTATGCTTATAATAAGGATGGAAAAGCAATGCAACTTCCCTTTCAAATATCGTTGAAAGAAATTCAAACGGAGGTAAATATGTCGGGAGCTGTTGCCAATTACGGTGCTACTGTCAAAGTGAAAGATGAGGGAAAAGAAAAAACAAAAACAATAGCGGTAAATCAACCTTATCGATACAAAGGATATGATATATATATCATGCAAGTGGCCAATTATCGTTGTAAACTACAAATTGTTTACGATCCATGGCGTTATGTGGTATTGTTGGGTATTTTGATGATGATGACAGGAGCCTTGGGTATGTTTTTTAAAGGATTTAAAATGCAAAAACAAGATGATAAGCTGGGATAATTTTTATGTGTTTGCCATTGGTGCCGGACTATGTTGGTTGGTAGCGGCTTTTGTTTCTTTGCGTAAAATGAAAACAACATTCATATCTTATGTTATATTAGGTTTTCAGATGCTTGGATTGGTGATACTGTTGGTCTTCATCATCGGATTAAGTCTTCGTTTGGAACGATGGCCAATGAAAACCATGGGCGAAATCAGGTTGTGGTATGTGTTTTTTCTTTCCTTGACGGGTTACATTACTTATAAACGATGGCATTATCGATGGATATTGTTGTTTACGACTTTAATGTCGGTTGTTTTTATGATTATTAACGTATTACGTCCCGAATTGCACCATCAAGGTGTAATGCCAGCCTTGAGGAGCGTGTGGTTTGTTCCCCATGTGATTGTTTATATGCTTTCGTATGCTTTTATGGCTTGCACATTTCTTATAGCATTAAGCGGGTTGTTTACTCAAAATGCCCGTTATATACATGCATGTGACGATTTGGTAAGGGGAGGGCTGTCGTTGTTTACCATCGCTATGCTTTTGGGTGCCGTGTGGGCAAAGGAGGCTTGGGGTCATTATTGGACTTGGGATGCCAAAGAAATATGGGCGGCTGTTACCTGGATGTGTTATCTTTTATATATACATTTCAGAGATTCCAAACCTAAACAATACACTATTTCGTATCTGATATTGCTGTTAGCCTTCTTGTCTTTGCAAATGTGTTGGTACGGCGTGAATATTTTCCCTTCTTTAAAAGAGAATTTACATAATTACGTTTAGCTGTTAAGTCTTAATATTTGAGAGTGAATAACCAACACTTGCGGTATTTCCATATTCTCCTCGTCGCTGGTAATAATGTAATCATAAGGCGGAATACAGGAACTTTGTTTCGATAAACGATCTAATACAGCTTGATGGGTGGCGTTGTCGCGTCGCATAACCCGTTTGATAGCAATTTCTTCGGGACAATCCACATAGATGATCTTTGAGAATAAATGTGCTAAATTACATTGATAAATAATAGCCGATTCAAACAGCACATAGGGATATGACTCTTTGTCGGCGCACCATTTTTCGAAATCTTTTAACACCAAAGGATGAATCAGTCCGTTTAATAAATCCAGCTTCTCTTCGTTGTTGAAAACAATGGCGGCCAAAGCTTTTTTGTCGATGTTTTTCTCGAAATCGAGTATGCCTTTACCGAATATTTTACACAATTGATCGATAATTGCTTGATCGGAATAAAACTTTTTAGCTTCGTTATCGCTGTAATAAACAGGTATTCCGATGTTTTCGAACATGCGACAGATGGTAGATTTACCACTTCCAATTTTTCCGGTAATGCCGATTTTTAACATATCTAATTATTATTGAATGGGAGTTAAACCTAATTTTTGAGCTTCCGACAACATGAGTTTATAGGCAGCTTGGTATTCGTTGGGGATAATGCCGTCTAAAATAGCTTCGCGTATGGCGTTTTTAATCATTCCCACTTCTTTGGACGGCTGCATGGAAAATGTTTTCATAATCAATTCGCCCGAAATAGGGGGTTGGAAATTTCGGATACGGTCTTTTTCTTCAATTTCATTCAGTTTAAGGCGTACGATTTCGAAGTTCCTTAACAGCCGCTTCACTTTTTGGGGATTTTTAGATGTAACATCGGCTTCGCACAATAACATCAAATCGTCGATGTCGTCGCCGGCATCGAAAAGCAAACGGCGTACAGCCGAATCGGTAACCGTGTCTTCTATCAAGGCAATGGGCCGCAGGTGTAAATAAACGAGTTTCTTTACGTATTCCATTTTTTCGTTTAACGGTAATTTCAATTCACGAAATATTTTAGGAATCATTTTAGCCCCCACTAATTCATGTTGATGGAAAGTCCAACCCACATCGTCCACATAACGTTTGGTCTTCGGTTTACCGATGTCATGTAGCAATGCTGTCCAACAAAGCCATAGGTTATTACTGTGTTCATTTATTTTGTCAAGGACTTCCAAACTGTGATAAAAATTATCTTTATGAGCGTTACCGTTAACGATGTCCACTCCCTGCAAGGCCGATACCCATGGTAAAGTTTTTTCTAATAAATTGGTAACTTCCATAAGGATTAATCCGTTGGATGGTTTTCTGCTTAAAAGTATTTTGTTGATTTCCTCTACTATGCGTTCTTTGGAAACAATGGAAATACGTTCAGATTGTGATTTGATGGAAGCTAAGGTATTTGTTTCAATTGAGAAATTCAATTGGGTTGAAAAACGTATGGCACGCATCATGCGCAAAGGGTCGTCGGAAAAGGTGATGTCGGGGTTTAAAGGAGTACGGATGATTTTGTTGTGCAGATCATCCAAACCCTTGAAAGGATCGAGTAAAGCTCCATAATCCTTTTCGGATAAGGAGACGGCCATGGCGTTGATGGTGAAATCGCGGCGGTTTTGGTCGTCTTTTAAACTCCCTTCTTCGACAATGGGGTTGCGCGAATGGCTCACATAGGATTCTTTACGTGCTCCGACGAATTCCACATCCATACCTTGATAGTGAAACATGGCCGTACCGTAGTTTTTAAATACGGCAATGCTTTTTTCGGGAATACCGATTTTTTCGGCTGTTTTTTTTGCAAAGCTTATACCGTTGCCGATAACAACGATATCTATGTCTTTGCTTTCGCGTTGCAGGAAATAATCCCTTACATAACCGCCAACAACATAACATTCAATATTTAATTCTTTGCTGCAAGCATGAACAATATCGAAAATCTTATGTGTTAATATTTGCGTTACCTCTTTCATATTCGGGCTACAAAAATACACTTTTTAAGTGAATAGTTAAGAGTGAAAATTGAAAAGAGTGTCAACGCCTGAAATAGGTTGACCGCAAGTGTAGAATCATAGAATCCGACTTATTTTTTTTCTGTTTTCCACACTTTTTTGCAACACCCATAGAAATAATTAGTATTCAACAATATATATTTAATTATTCCGTTTTTGGGTGTTGCAATGCGGAAGACAGGGGCATTACGAAAATTATGTCCTGCTTTTTTTTGGCTGTTAACTTATTATAGCTTTATGTATTGACCTGTCATATTACATACACTATGGAACACCCCCATAGATGCACTATGTAACACCCCCATAGATGCGCCTTTGCCCCCCCCCTCGATGCACTATGTAATACCCTCATAGATGCGCCTCTGCCCCCCCCTCTCGATGCACTATGTAACACCCCCGTAGATGCACCTCTAACACCCCCTTACATGCTTTTTTAACAATCCTTACACAATCCTGTAACGAGGCTTACACAAGCATGTAAGCCCCACTTCGATGCGCTTCTGATATAATGCAAGGCTGATAACGCGGATGCATGGGATTTTCATGGATTATTATTTAGTTTTCAGTTCTCAGTTTTTCAATGCGTTGTCTCACTTTCCCCTTTTACCTTTTACCTTTTCCCTTTCACCTTTTTTTTAATTGATTTCGGCACTCGGCA
>Ga0172382_10011021_pt1 | contig 12018 bp, 4 predicted proteins | sample Leawel138RmetaG_FD_122245 | JGI IMG/M metagenome (GOLD analysis project Ga0172382, IMG submission 122245) | Leachate microbial communities from a municipal landfill in Southern Ontario, Canada - Leachate well 138R metaG | ecosystem: Engineered > Solid waste > Landfill > Unclassified | place...
ATCCAGAAGCAACGGCCGTCCGGTGGTATTGTAACGGATATCCTTCCTGATTTCAACGCCGTTCAAAAGGCTGTCCACAAAAGCCTTTCGCTGATCCTGACCTGATGCGGACAAAGTTGTAACAACGCAACAGGCAATGATTAGTTTTTTCCACATGAGTAACAACTTTTAGTAAAGGGATAATTTGTTAAAATTAAGATTTTTTTGCGAATCCTGCTGCGGATTTTATTCATACCGCAACGCTTCCACCGGGTTAATCCGTGAAGCCCTGTAGGAATGAAACAATACAGTCGAGAGGACAACTACCAGTGCAACGATATATGCCACTGCAAATACCCCCCAATCGATCTTGGTATGGTATGAAAAATTATTCAACCAGTGAGTCATAAGATAAATGGTAAACGGAATTGAGATCAATACAGATATTGAGACAAGAATAAGATTGTTCTTCAGAAATGAACAGATAATCAATTGTTCGGAACTTCCAAATACTTTTTTAATAACAATTTCTTTGGTTCGGGATTTTGCTACGAAAAGGGTGAGCCCAAATAAGCCAAACGCGGCAATTAATAACGTAAAAATCGCAGAAATGGCGACAATGGTACTTAGATTTTTTTCTGAAGAGTAAAGGTTCTCTATCAATTGCTCTATGTTCGAGTATACAAATGGCCTGTCGGGTGCAACTTTCCTCCATTCTGCATTAAGTGCCGGTAATAAATCATTAAGCATTCCCTGTTTATAGTGTATGGCGACCTGTTGAATATAACGATCGGTAAGATATATCGTTAGAGGTGGTATTTCTTTGTGTATAGAATGGAGGTTAAAGTCCTTCACTACTCCGATTATTGTTTGATTCATAAGCTTCTTTCCGATCGGGTCAGTAATCCCCAACCTTTTTACAGCAGTTTCGTTGAGGATAACGGATTGGTTTAGGTCGGTTCCAAAATATTCTGAAAAGTCCCGTCCTTCAAGTAGCGTAATGCCCATTGTTTTCAGAAAATTGTAGTCAATTGCCAGTCCTTCCACCTCTACTTTCACCTCTTTGTCCTGAAAGTGGGGAATCATGCTTGACATGGATCCCTTCATGGGAAGGCCATCCATTACTCCCGCCGCCCTAATAACATGAGGATTGGATTTAATGCTATTGATAAAAGCCGAATACCCCTTAAAGTCACGGTCAAGTTCCACTACCAGAACATTTGTCATGTTATAACCCGGATCCTTTTTCAAAGCATATTGATATTGTGATCGGATCACGAGGGTGTTTGCAATGAATGTGCAGAAAATGACTAACTGGATAACAAGTAATGAAGACCTTAAGAGTAACTTTTTTCTTCCCGTTTGCGCTGTATTTTTCAAAACATCCATAACCTTCAGCCGGGATAAGCATACGGATGTGTAGGTTCCCGATGCAATCCCAATAAAAAGTATCAGTGTAAGATAGGCAATAAAATAAACGATAATATTTGAAGGGATGATATTTAAACGGGTTTGAAACAACCTTCCGGCAAAGGGCAGGGCGAACCTCATCAGGATCAAAGCAACCGGCAGCACAAGCAATACCAACAAGATTGATTCACTCAGTAATTGTTTTTTTATGGCGCTGCTACAGGCCCCTGTTGTTTTTCTAATCCCGATTTCCTTTATTCTGCCTGAAGATACGGCTGTTGACAGGATAATATAATTGATAGCAGCAACGAGAACAATAATCAATGCAATTGCAGAGAAAAGCAGGACATTGGCTTTATTCCCTTTAATACCGGTATTTAATACTTCATTGGAACCCAGGTAAACATCCGATAAGTTTTGGAGGGAGTAGTTATATCCCGGATTTTCACCCAGATATTTAGTTTCAAGAGCTCGAAATTGTTTCTCCAAATCGGCTACCCGACAATCTTTTGACAGCAGAATCCAGGTGCGCCAGTAATCGTAGTTCCAATTAACATCGGCATTATTAGTTCTATGGGATATATTGATAGGATCAATCGTCCATTTGCTGTTCACAAAGCATCTGGCTTTTAAAGTTGAATTTTCCGGAATATTTTCAAAAACCGCTGAAACTGTAAAAACCTCTTCCTTATTATTGACCATTGCAACCATCTCTTTCCCTGTTGCTTTTATTCCCGGGAAGAACATTTCGGCCAGTTCGCGGGAGAGTACAACTGAGTTTTTGTTGTCGAGCAAATGCCCGTCATTTGTTCCTTCAATTAACGGAAGGGTAAAGATGTCAAACACTTCTGAATCGGTTCCAACACTGAATACAGGGATGAATTCCTCTTTTAGTTTTAGTCTAATCATCATATTCCGCATCTTGGCTACTTTTTCGACCTGCGGAAATTCTTCTTTTAATGCCGTTGCCAGAATATACGGAGTTCCTGCCTGGATATTGTTAAAGTCTACATAATAGTTCAGTACCCTGAAAACCCTTCCTCTGTTTTTATGGCAATGATCATAGCTCAGTTCATTTATAACAAAAAGCAGGATAATAAACGATGCAGCTAATGCTATTGAAAGACCTGTTATATTAATGGCAGTAAATATCCTATTTTGTCTTAAAAATCTCAGAGCTGTTTTTAGATAGTTTTTTATCATGTTATTTATTGTTTTTAAAATGTTCCCGTGAATCTTTACTCATACCTGAGCGCTTCCACCGGGTTCCTCGTGGCTGCCTTTATGGTTTGATAACTGGTGCTAAACAGAATAATGACGAACAACAAACCTGCACCCAAGATAAAAACCCAAGGTTGTGCCGGAAGTTTATTGGCACTTGGAAGCGACATGTAAACAAACCATGCCGTTGGAAAAGCAATCAACATGGCCAATAAGATCAAAAAATAATATTCTTTATTCAGCAATTGAAAAATCCCTGCCGGGGAACTACCGTTTATCTTCCGTATCCCAATTTCTTTGGTACGCCTTGCAACAGCATACGAAACCAGTCCGAATATGCCAACAATGGCAAGCAGAATGTTGAGTATCGTAAAAAAAAGCAACGATTTTTTTACCGAGTGATAAATCCGGAAACTATTTTCGTTGTTGAAAGCCGAAGGGAAATCACAGATTTCAAAGGGGTCATTGGGAAATGCTTTTTCGAGCTCGCTGGCGAGAGCTTTTCTCACATCTGCTTCATTGTTTTTATTAACACGAAAAGCGAATGTCCAATTTCCGATGATAGTATTGGAAGCCAGAACCATCACGCTGGGTTCGATGGGGCTGTGCATGTCGTGGAAAATAAAATCTTTAACGACACCCACGACGGTTAACCGGTTATCATTGACTCTTTTCCCGATGGGATTGTCCCATCCGAAGCATTTGGCAGCAGTTTCGTTAATAATACAGCTTTTACCCACATCACCGGAAAAATCGGGTGAAAAGTTACGACCTGCAATTAGCTGAGTATTTAATATTGAAAGGTAATTATAGCTTACATTATTGAAGCGGCAGGTAACTTTTTCGTTGGGATTGCCTCCTTCCCAGTTAGTCATCCCTCCTCCCTGGCTCACAAACGGAAAGTTCTTCGACATGGAAAAATCAATAACTTCGGGATGTTGTAACAGCCTTTCACGCAACTGATCAAACATTATTTGGTTTTTCGATATATTTATTTCGGTATAGAGCAATCCTTCCTGTTTAAAACCCAAATCTTTTTGCGTGATGTACTTGATTTGCATCGAAAAAGAAAGAGTCAGCACAATAAGGAACAAAGAAATGGCAAATTGAAACGTTACCAGTGTTTTTTTCAGGTTGAACGAATCGCGTGGTTTACTGAAAAAATTTCCTTTAAACAGAGTCGTGATTTTATTGGAGGCCATAAACCATGCCGGATAAATGCCTGATGCAAGACCCGTACAACCTGCAATCAGTATCATGAATAAAATAAACGGCCAGTCATTAAACAGTCCGAAACTGATTTGCTTGTCAACCACATTATTGAACAAGGGTAATAACAATTTTGAAAAAAACAGGGCAAAAGCCAGCGCGGCAAAAGAAACTCCCGAACTCTCGCCCAGAAACTGAACGACCAATGATTGCTGCCTGCAGCCTATCACTTTTTTAACGGCAACTTCCTTGCCCCGCATCGAAGCCTGTGCCAGCGAAAGATTGATGTAGTTGAATCCCGACATGATCAAAATGAACACACCTATGAGCGCAAACAATTTCAGGACAATCACATAATCGTTCCGGTCGTTAAAATTGAGGTAAACTTTTGAAATCGGGCATAACTGTAACTCCTCGTACCGAATGCTTTCGTAATCATTGAAGATATGCTTTATTTTACTTTCTGCCAATTGTTCGCTAACCCCGGGTTTCAGCAAGACATAAGTCATACAGTCGCCTGTCCATAACGACGACCGCTCGATATTTTGCAGCGGTTTTAAAGTCGAAAACGAAATGATATAACTTGGGCGCACACTACTGTTAAAAGGCAAATCTTTGTAAACACCAGTAACGGTCAACGGATATTTCTTTTCAAGTAAAACAGTTTGTCCAAGCACATCGGTTTTGTTGAACAGCTTTCTGGCCAATGTTTCCGATAAAACAATGGCATAAGGCTGGTTAAGCGCTGTTGTCTTATTACCTTCGACAAATTGATAGGTAAACAGATCGAAAAAGCAGGTGTCGGCATTGATTCCTTTTTCATCGTGTACCAAATGCTCAGCGTCGGTAGCCAGAAATGCCGAACCATTCTCCCGGATTACGGTTATTTTTTCGAACTCCGGAAATTTTTCTTCGATCATTTGCGCTGTAATGGCACGAGAGTGTGGAGAAATATCGTTTCCGTTTGTTGCATAAAGCGCATTGGTCATATACCGTTGAATACGGTAAATCCGGTCATAGTTATCGTTGACTTTATCCCAGTTCAATTCATAACGTACAAATAAGGCAATCAATATAAAAGCAGTGAAACCAACCGTTAAACCAGCCAGATTGGTAATTGAATACATTTTAGACTTTTGCAGTTCCCGGAATGATAATTTGAGAAATACTGAGTTCATATCGTTACCTTTTTTTTAAAATCTGCTTTTTCTATCTGTCCGGGGTTCATTGGGTGTGAACCCCGACTATGTTTTTATTCATACCTTAACGCCTCCACCGGATTCCTTGTCGCGGCCCGCCAGCTTTGCCAGCTCACGGTTAACAGCGTAAGTAAAACGATCACAAGAAAAGCTATTACGTAATTAGTACCCGAAAGGCTCGTGCTTTTAGGATGACTCTTTTTTAATTCTTCAATGATTAAAAACACAATTGGAAAGCTGATGATAATAGAAAGTATGATCAAATAGATAAACTTTCTATTCATAAATATCAAAAGCTCCATTATTGATGCCCCGTTTACCTTACGGATTCCAATTTCTTTTACTCTCTTTTCTGCATTTAATATGGAGAGACCAAACAACCCCAGCAATGCTATGAAAAAACTAAAGATTGCAATCGCACCAATGAATCCTTTTAACCCATGAAGTTTCCGGATAAAGAAATCATTTTTCATTTCATCCTTTAAGAAATTAATAGTCAGAGTAATATCCGGGAATAATTTTCCCCATGTATCTTTGATCATCAATAAAGTTTTATCCTGATCATTAGGACTAATGCGGACAAATAATGCCCTGAACCGATTAGGATCATTGTTGAACACGACTCCCTTAGAATCTTCGTAATTTGGACGATAGGAATAATCATCAATTACCCCTACAATTTGCCCATTATTAATGGGTTTATATTCTCCATTTACATTTGCCAACAAAATGATTTCTTTACCTATGGGATTCTCTATTCCCAGTTGTTTAACTGCTGATTGGTTGAGTAGAAATGACGACTTGGCATCCGTCTGATAATCAGAACCAAAACTTCTTCCATTAATGGTCTTAATTTCTAGATTTTTAGTAAACTGACCATCGATTGAGATGGAGGGAAAAGGAATTGGCTCGTTGCCATCTATTTGAATATTATAAGTAATTGCCCCAGTAACACCAGGTATATTGGATGAAGCAGAAACCGAAAGAACATGAGGATTCCTTAATAATTCAGATTTTAATAACTCATAGTCTTTCCTGATTTTAGAATTCTCCATTTTGATAACGAGTAAATCTTTAGTGTTTATACCCATATCCATTTCGGAGAAATAAATAATCTGCTTACCAATGAAAATAGCTGTCAAAATCAAAAAAATAGAAACCACAAATTGAGACACCATCAGGACAGATTTTAAGGCGCTGCCTTTCGTTCTTTTAAAATCACTTTGTAATACGTTTTTGGAATCTAATTTTGCAACAATGTACGAAGGGAAAGCACCTGTGAGAATCGTTATCAAGAACAGAATAATAATCGCTGCAATAAAATATTCGAAATAATTGATCTGAATCCGACGGTTTAATATTGAACTTATATAGGGCAGGAATATCTGAACAATCAGTACCGATAGTAGCAGAGCAATAAGTGAGTATATGAAATATTCACAAACAAATTGAATAAAAATTTCCCGTTTTTTCGATCCGTTTACTTTTCTTACACCTACCTCTAAAGTACGTCCTGCTATATGTGCAATTGCAATATTGATGAAGTTGAAACATGCTATGCCGATAATAATTAATCCAAGAATCTGGAAAAGAGAGATAATATCCTTTGTAAACTTTGAAAATTCAAATTCGCCCAAGTAAGCTTCCGACTTACTCTCTAAATGAATCTTCTCTAATGGTTCCAGAAAAAGTTTAACAGAGCTGTAATCCCCCTTTATAACATGTGCATTTATAAACTGCGGAAATTTCTGTTGTAATTCTGAAGGATTAGAGTCTTTCCTAAGTAGAATGTATGTGTATACACCGTTATCAATATCTTTATCTTCCAGGCTTTTATAATATGGAAATATATCGTAAATCGTATTGTAGGGTGCAAGAATATCAAAACGAAAATGAGAATTATCAGGTACATCGATTACCCCTGTAACTTTCAATTGCAAATTGTCATCCAGGTATTTTCCCAGAGGGTTTTCATCACCAAAATACTTATGGGCAATTCTACTGCTGATTATTATTGATTTCCGATTGTCCAATGCAGTATTCCTGTCACCTTGTTTCATTGGAAATGAAAACATGGTTAAAAGCGAAGGATCAGCGAACACAAATTTTTGTTCTTTATAATTTTGATCTTCCCAGGTGATATTGACTTCCCCAAACCACGATATTCTTGATGCTGCTTCTATCTCGGGAAAATTATCTTGTAACATAGGTGCAAGCCTGTGACCGGTTCCTGCATTGTTATATTCACCGAAATTTGTATGTTTTAAATGATATGCAACCCGGTAAATCCGGTCACCATTTATATGGTAATTGTCGTAACTACGCTCGAAGCTTACATAAACATAAATTAACAAAACAGCAGAAAGGCCGGTTGCCAAGCCTACTATTTTAATAATAGATGTAACTCTGTTCTTCCAAAAATTTCGAATACCTGAAAGAAAAAAATTTTTGATCATAACGCTGTAATTAAATCATTATGTAGTCTTCTATTCTACCTCTGTCTCCTGTGTTATTTTTACTCATACCTTAACGCCTCCACCGGGTTTCTCGTTGCGGCCCGCCAGCTTTGCCAGCTCACCGTCAGCAGTGCGATTCCCAGTGCAAGTATGCCGGACAAGGCAAAGATCCACCAACTCAGAGTAGTTTTATAGGCGAAACTTTCAAGCCATTTCCGGATGGCAAGGTATGCAAACGGAAAAGCGATCAGAAACGAAATAAGGGTCAGTTTCACGTAGGTATAGTTTAACAATCCCATAATTTCGAGGATAGTAGCCCCGTTTACTTTACGGATCCCAATTTCTTTTCTCCGTTTGGAAACCGTCTCGACCGAAATGCCAAATAATCCGTAACAGGCAATTAATGTAGCTATAATCCCAAAAATAAGGCAAAGCCTGAAAAACAGCGCTTCGCTCCGGTATTGTTCGTTAAAACGCTGATCGAGAAAAAAATAATCAAAAGGATCGTTGGGATATTCCGAATCCCATACCTTTTGAATTGATTTCAACGTGGCCGTGGTTGGTTTTTCCAGTTTGGCAGCACAATAGCCAAATTCATAATTATACCCGTAAACAAACGCCATCGGTTTGATTTCTTCCTGCAGCCCTTCCTGATGGAAATCTGACACTACTCCGCAGATGGTCAGTTGCCTGTTATCCTGATTTTTTATACCGGCACCGATGATTGCTTCAGGGTTATCGAAACCCAGCGCTTTCATGGCCCTTTCATTAATAATGACCTTATCCCTGTTCAATTCCCGTTTATCTTCAAAATTTTTTCCGGCAATAAGTTTTAGTCCAAGCGTTGCAAAATACCCATGGTCGATGTATAACTGGTCGGTCGGTATTCTCACATCAGGAGTATTGGGCGACGAAAGCCAGCAGCGTCCGGCAATACTCGTTTGGACAGCTTTCCCCGGAATATCCGAAGTAAAGCACACGGCTGCAGCATATCGGTTTTGTTTTAACCGGTCAATAAACGAATTCCCTTTCGGTATTCGTGCCGGATTGGCAATGAGAGTCCTCGGCGAATAGATCACCAAAACCTGGTTTTTGTGATAACCCGGGTCGCTGCTTTTCAAAAAATGGATTTGTTTGAACGTAATGGCAAGGAAGATGATCAGGAAAATGGAAAAGCTGTATTGCATAACCACCAGGGCCGATTGCTGCTTACTAAACGCTTTGGCTGAGCTCATTTGTGCCCGGGCGTCTTTTGGCTGCATTCTGAACAGCATGATCCCGGCGGCAGCGCTGCAAAAGATAATCCCGGGAAGCAGCAGGGCAATGATTAACAAAGGTATCAGGCTAAGCGGATAAATCTTGACAGGTAACTCCAGAATATGATAAACAGCGCTTCCCAAGGCAGAGGTAATCGCAACGGAAAAAGCAATGGCCGCCAGGGTTAAAATAACTATCTCGATGGTCATGGATTTAATAAGCAGGAATGCAGGCGCTCCGAAAACCCGGTTCATTAAAAATGATGTCGGGTTTGACAGGTAACGGGACGATACCATTCCTGAGAAATTCAACCATGAAACCAACAACGTGAAAAGCCCAAGAGATGCCAATATGACAATAAAACTAAGACGGTTATTCACCCCCAGTTCGTCTTCAAGGTGGGAATACAGGTGGATCGACGCAACAGGTTGCAGTTTCAATCCCACCTGTTGGTTCTTGTTGTGGTAATTCACGTATGTTGACCGGGAAAACCGGGCAAGTTGCCGGTTAAATTCATTCAGATCTGTATTCGGGGCAAGCTTGACGTACGTGTAAAAAGCATCGGTATCCCAGTTGTTTTGAAATTCGATCCATCCGTTCACGATCAGGGTACTGAACGACAGCAAATAATCGAAATCAAAATGCGACGGATATTCCGGTTTTCTGAAGATTCCGCTTATCTGGAAGATGATCCCTTCGTTTAAAAGCAAACTTTTCCCGACAGGCGATTCATTGCCAAAAAACTTTCCGGCAATTTCTTCTGAAATAATCATCGTATGCGGACGTGAAAGCGCATCGGCTACATTTCCTTCAATCATCCGGAGTGCAAACATCTCCGGAAATTTTTCATCGACCCAGAACGTTTTCTGCCGGTTGAATTTAACATCTCCATTTATGAAAAGGCATTCTTCACTTAGAATTCTGGAAAATGAAACGACACCGGGTATTTCTTCTTTTAGCGCTTCGCCCAGAGGCATTTGCGACCGGGCTGTTTCCCTGATCGGACTGCCGTTGCTTGTAACGCTTGTCGCGATCCGGTAAATATTTTTGCAATCGGGTATTTGGGTATCGTAGGTTAATTCGGTCCTGATATAATTGAAAAGCAAAATGAAAAAGCTGTACGAGATGATCAATCCTGATATCCCGTAAAGGACATACTTTTTGTTCTTTACCAATCCCCTGAAGATAATTTTAATTTGCGTGTTCATTCTATGATTCTTAAGGAAACACATCAATAAAATCAGTATTCCTGGTTCAAAGTTTATGTGACTGTGAAATTTTTATCTCAAGACAGCCAGATTTTATGCCAAAAAGATAATCAACTGAAATATATCCTGTTATATTCACGCGATAACTAAACGTGTCTAATCTCTTAACAGTTTCTGTCAAAAAATTGATCACTAAGCAGGGATGCAACATTTGCACATAAAATACTCATTCCTGTCAGTTTATACGTTTGATTACTGCGACAAAGCCTCCGTTATTTGCTAATTCGATTGGTAGTTTATCTCCACTTTTTACCGTCATTATTTCTTTTTTTAATTCCTGTGGTTTTATATCCGATTTTTTTGAATCAGCCCAGATTTCCATTTCATAAGTTCCTTCCGGTAAAAAATCAAGCCTGACTTCGATTTTTTTTCTGATACTGTTATTCATGATTCCCATAAACCATACATTTCCGCTTTGTTTTGCCAAAGCAATGTATTCCCCGGGATATCCACCCAGAAATTTAATATGGTCCCAGGTTGTCGGTACAATTTTCAGGAAGTCGGATCCGGGTTGGTTCAGTATATGATCCGGGTGGTCGCAAACAACGGTTAACGGGCTTTCGTATATGACGAATTTTGACAATTCTGCAGCCCGGGTATTCCAAACCACGGTTGGCACCTGTTGTCTGAATTCTTCCTTTGTCACATTCAGGAACCCTCCGGGGGTGTAATCCATTTGTCCGGCGAGCATTCGGGTAAAGGCAAGTTTTACATTGTGTTCAGGATTCATGCTGTTGGAAAATTTGTAATATTCATTACCCATTACCCCTTCCCGTGTGATCATATTGGGATAAGTCCGGATAATCCCATCAGGTTTGTATGCCCCGTGAAAATCGACCAGCAACTGATTTTCTGCAGCACATTGAATAATATCGTGATACCAGTTCACCATTTCCTGGTCATCCCTGTCCATAAAATCAATTTTCACGCCTGCCACACCCCATTCTCTGTACATGGGGAAAGCTTCTTTATAGGCTGAATTCCGGTTTACATCCGTTGAGTATAACCAAAGCAGTATCCTGACATTTTTTGATTTTGCATACCGGATGATTTCCCGCATGTCAATTTGCGGCGCCCATTTTGTAATATTTGCGTCAGACGTATTGAATTTGCCGTACCATTGCCAATCGACCAACATATATTCCCAACCCATCTGCGACGCAAAATCAATATATTGCTTAATGACAGGCATTTCCATTTTCACATCACCGCTCCACCAGTTATCCCAGGCGCTTATGCCAGGTACAATCCAGAAAGGGTCTTGAATAGCGCATGGTTCGTTCAAATTTTGAATGATTTCCGATTCGATCAGGGTGCCGGGTGTTTCGCCAATCATGAATACCCGCCAGGGAGTAGATATATCATCCTCAAACCTTACTTTAACTCCATTCCCCGGTTCTCCCGGAAGTGGCACCAGTTTCGTTGTAAGATGGTTCGCGGTCCCGTCTGTTCCAATATAAAAGGCGCTGTAATGATCAATATTGGCTTCGGTGATGGCAACCCAGCAATTGTTACCGTAATCCATAAGAAGTGGTAAACCTGCTATTGATTTATCTGAAAGGTAACTGATATCATGTTCAAAAAATTCAGACTCATTCGATGTGGAGTACCCGCCATATTCAACAATCCATGCCTTTGGGTCGGAAGGAATATTGAAAGTTGTCAATTCCCTGGTTATCTTTCGATCGCCTGGTTTTTCAGCCCGATAGAGTTTATAGCGAAATGCAATACCGTCATTATATGCCCGGATAAGAAGATCCATCCGTCTCAGCAGCCCGGATTTTTCCTTTAGCTCCAGTTTAAGTTCCTGATAATGATTCAATATTTCTGCATGTTTCGATTTTACAACCGGAATCCAGGATTCTTTTATGGTCTTCGTATTTTGCGTAACTACTAAAAAGTTGCCATCCATATTCGCTTCGTCTTTCAATTCAAATCCCAGTCGCGAAGGATTCACAATAATCCGATCGTTAAAACTGACCGAATAAGTGAGCTTATCACTATTTTCGATCGAAACGG
>Ga0172382_10011023_pt1 | contig 12017 bp, 9 predicted proteins | sample Leawel138RmetaG_FD_122245 | JGI IMG/M metagenome (GOLD analysis project Ga0172382, IMG submission 122245) | Leachate microbial communities from a municipal landfill in Southern Ontario, Canada - Leachate well 138R metaG | ecosystem: Engineered > Solid waste > Landfill > Unclassified | place...
ACATGATAGAAATGGGAGCTCCAATCCCATGCCTTGTTCTTCGCACCACCTGAGGGGGAAGTCATCATCGCATCGATACGACCGGTGATGAATGCCGTAGCCATCTCGGTAGCTTCCGTTTGAGTGGGTACCATGCCTAACTGCCTGGCCATACGTTCGGTCACTGTGTTATAGGTGCGGAAACGCAAGCCCTTCAGCTGATCGACACTGGTTATCTCCTGTTTCGCAAATAAGCCCTGAGGTGGCCATGCCACTGCGAAGAGAACGCGAAGACCCTGTTTTCCAAGATGCTCCTGCACAAAGTCACGTTGCGCTTCCCACAACGCCCACGCCTCTTCATAGGAAGAAGCAAAGAACGGCAGGGCATCCAACTCATAAGCCGGGTGCTCGTTAGATAAGCGAGCCATCAAAAACTCGCCGATCGGGATTTGCCGCCCGCGAACTGCGTTCTTGATTTCCGGATGGCGAATCAGCGACTGTCCACTATGGACCTTTATTTCCAGCTTCTGCCCAGAAAGCTCCGAGACATCTTGCGCAAACTGTCGAATGTTCTTTGTATGGAACTCGAAATCCGCATACGGCGTGGCCATATCCCACGTTTCTGTAGCCATCGCACCGTTTGTTAGAAGGGCACAGGCAAAAGCAAAGGCGGCAGTAAATTTACGCATGAATCTTCTTCCATCTGAATTGAAAGGAACGGCCTGGCAACCCCGTCAGCCGACGTAACAATTCAATTCTATCAACCGCTTTCTCATAAATCATATGCTTTTATATGCCTCTTGCATAACATGATGTTAACTACTCACCATCCGGGATCAGGTCCATGTAAACGCCTTTCCCCTTCAGGAGAGCGAGCAACTCCCGCGCACCCATAGAGAGGGGATGGAACTTGGAATACACCGCACAGATGGTAATGACGGTATGAGGAGCTAAAGGACGCGTAACGACCTCCCGACCCTCACGACCGATCAGAGACAAACCGTCGACAATTGCAACCCCGGCGCCATGTTGCACCAGCGTGTAGGCGGTATGCGTGTGGCGCACTTCAACGATGGGCCTGACTTCTACATCTTCACGATGGAAAGCCATGCCAAGAAGAATACCCAAGGGCGTATCCGAGCCGTAGCCAATGTACCTTTCGCGAGCCACGTCCCTTACTGTAATCATGGCACGTCGCGCCAACGCATGACCACGTGGCACTGCCACTCTCATCGCGCTTTCGTATATCGGCACACACTCCAGATTGGGGTGCTCAATGGGCTGGATGCTGATTCCAAGTTCGAACTCCTGCGCGAGCAGCGCCTGGATCATGTCTGCCGTATTCTGGGTGTCCAGGAGAATGCGCGCGTCCGGGTGGCTGTCCGCCAGCATGGCAAGCGCTTTGGGGGCCAAGGTCTGGCTCAGACTTGGGCTGCAGCACAGCCGCAATGCCAATCCGCGCTTCTCGGCCAGGTCAGCGATAGACTGGTTGATACGCTGCACCCCCTTATAGACCGCCTCCACTTCCTGAAACAGTTGACGCGCCTCAGGCGTGGCATAAAGCCGGCCTTTGATCCGATCAAATAGAATGAAGCCTACCCTGACTTCAATATGAGACAGTAAACGGCTGATCGCCGGCTGAGACACATGCAATAGCTGAGAAGCGCCGGTAATGGACTGGGTCAGCATAATTGCGCGAAACACTTCGATCTGTCGGAGATTGAGTGACAAGACGCCCCCTTTTCGAAATCTCTTACCACGTCGCTCAAGACGTTGGCCGAGATTCATTAACGTAATGTTATGGCCTATATATAAATAAGCATAATCTCGCATAGGAAAATTTCCTACACTCCAAAGGCCTATAACCTGTAGAACCGAACTCCCACTGCCATGCCGCAAACCTTTCCCTCCAGCCATCTGGTCAACACCGAACGCCTGTGGAAGCGCGTCGAAACGCTGTCGTCCTTCACTGACCCCGCCCATCCATGGACAAGACGCGCTTTCACCGATCGCTACCTGCAAGCGCGCCAGTGGCTTCAAAACGAAATGGAAGAGGCCGGCTTGAAAGTCCAATTGGACAAAGGCGGGAACTTGATCGGCCGACGTGAAGGCGCAAGGCCATCGGCTCAGCCGATCATCACCGGGTCCCACACCGACACTGTCCAAGAAGGAGGTCGGTTCGATGGGATCATCGGAGTATTGGCCGGCATCGAAGTGGCGCAATCGTTAAATGAACGCGGCATCGAACTGTCTCATCCGCTCGAAGTTATTGATTTCCTTTCAGAAGAACCTAGCGAGTACGGAATTTCCTGCGTGGGCAGTCGTGCTTTTGCAGGCATGCTCGATGCGAAAATGCTCGAGGCGCGCCGGGCAGACGGCGAAACCCTTGCGGAAGGCATCCAGCGCATGGGAGGCTCTCCCGAAGCATTGAACAAGTCGCTGCGACCTGCCGGCAGCACGGCGGCTTTCGTCGAGCTGCATATTGAACAAGGCCCCGTGTTGGAAGCCCGTCAACTTCCCATAGGGGTGGTTACTCATATCGTGGGCATCCGGCGGGTCGCAATCAGTGTGCGGGGTCGCGCCGACCATGCCGGCACAACACCCATGAATCTAAGGCAGGACGCTCTCGTTGGCGCGGCGCACTTGATCGAAGCGGCTTCAAGGCTCGCCAGCGAGCTTGAGAACACCGAGCGATACGTTGTCGCGACCATCGGGCGTCTTACCTTGTCCCCGAATATGTCCAACGCCGTACCAGGTTCGGTGGACATGATATTGGAAGTCCGCAGCGACGATGAGGATGTTCTGACGCTCCTCCCGCGACGACTGCGCGCTGACACCGCGGCGCGCATGGAAGAGCTGCGGGTCAGCGCCACCTTCGATACCTTGAGTCATTCTGGGGTAACCCCATGCGCCGCCACCATTATGGAAGCCATTGAGCGGGGAGCAGCCTCTCTGGATTACGCGAGCATGCGTCTGCCTAGTGGCGCAGGGCACGATGGCGTGTACATTGCCAAAACGGGCCCGGTAGGCATGATCTTCATTCCCTGCCTACATGGCAGGAGCCACAGCCCCGACGAATGGGTGGAGCCCGGACAACTTCTGAAAGGCGCCGAAGTCCTTTTTCAGACAATTGTGGAGCTGGATAGCATGCAATGACTCTCCATCGTCAGGCAACAGCCAGTGCCTCGCGGCGCTTCATGGCGCGCACGATGGCATTCAGCGCCACCCCGTACATCGGTACGAACAGCAACAGGCTCACTCCCAGCTTGATGACATAGTCCACCAAGGCAATCTCCCCCCAGTTGGCAGCCATGAAGGGATTGCTGCTGCGCCAGAACGCAATGCTGAAGAAGGCAGCAGTATCCAGCGCCTGACCGAACACGGAAGCCGCTGCCGGTGCTATCCACCACTGCGCATAGCTGCGCCGCATCCGGTCAAACACCTGTACGTCCAGCAACTGACCCAGCACATAGGCGGCAAAGCTGGCAAAGGCGATGCGGAACACAAACGTGTTGAACTCGCCCAGTGCAGCCCCCCCATTGAAGCGGCCTTCATGAAACAGCACCGACACCACATAGGAGGCAATCAAGGCAGGAATCATCGCCCGGGTGATCACCTTGCGTGCCTCGGCCTTGCCGATCAGCCGAACAGTCAGATCCGTGGCCAGAAAGATGAAGGGAAAGCTGAAAGCGCCCCAAGTGCTATGAAAGCCAAACAGATCGATGGGTATCTGCACCAGATAATTGCTGGCGATGACGATGAAGATATGAAACGCGACCAAAAGCGCGAGATACAGCGGCACCCGCGAGCGCGGGAGAGAAACAGCAGTCATGAAGAACCTTTTTGATGGATGGGGTTAGGGAACCCATGGACGAAGCAAGAAGGAATTATACGCAAGGGGCGAATGGCGGCTGGCAAATCACCCTGAAGTGCCGCTTCAGGCCATGTGGGAAACGGCCACGCTATGCGCGCCCTGACAGATAGGCCTGTGTACTGTGTGATAGCTTATAGCCACATACCGCCAGCTGTGCTCTTACCAGCAGCTACGCGGGGTCACGAGCACACCGAAAATCCAATGCAGCCGCCACGCTCCCAGCCTAAACCAACAAAACGCAGCAACAGAACACCGCCCGTCCGGTCCCGCCTGTTGCTCTTCAACAAACCATTTGGCGTGCTGACGCAGTTCAGCGACGGGCAGGGCCGCGCAACTTTGAAGGACTTCATCGATGTGCCCGACGTCTATCCCGCAGGACGGCTGGACCGCGATAGTGAGGGCCTGCTTCTGCTGACCAACGACGGGCGACTGCAGGCGCGCATCAGCGAGCCGCGCTTCAAGATGGCCAAGACCTATTGGGTGCAGGTTGAGGGCCAGCCCGCCGACGAACAACTAAAGCAGCTGCGCAATGGCATCTTGCTGAAAGACGGTCCCACCTTGCCCGCACAGGCACAGGTCATTGCCGAGCCACACCTCTGGCCGCGGAATCCGCCGGTACGGTTTCGCAAGAGCATTCCCACCACATGGCTGGAAATCATCATCCACGAAGGCCGCAACCGGCAGGTTCGGCGCATGACGGCCGCAGTCGGGTTGCCCACCCTGCGCCTGGTGCGAACCGCTATCGGCCCGTGGCAGCTCGGCGATCTCTCGCCCGGCTCATGGCGTGAAGTCGATCCCGGGCGCCACACCAACATTTTCGCTGGAACACCACATCAAGGGAGGTAGAAACGTGCGGACAGCTGAATTCGGCACCACGGGTCAACAGGTATCCGTGCTTGGCCAAGGCAGTTGGTACATCGACACAGCCGGACGTCGCGAAGCGATTGCGGCGCTGCAGTGCGGAATCGACGCGGGCATGACGCATTTGGACACGGCTGAAATGTACGGCTCTGGAGCAGCGGAAGCGGTTATTGGGGAAGCCATTCGTGGACGACGCGAGGAGGTCTTTCTCGTGTCCAAGGTACTGCCCTCCAACGCATCTAAAGCCGGTACGATTGAAGCCTGCGAACGGTCGCTGCGGATGCTGGGCACAGACCATCTGGATGTCTATCTGCTTCACTGGCGCGGCCAGTTCCCATTGGAAGAAACCTTTGAGGCTTTTGAGGCACTGCAGCAGGCCGGCAAGATCCGCGCATACGGCGTCAGCAATTTCGATGTGAACGATCTGGAGGAAGCGTGGGCACTGCTTGGACCGGGAAAGCTGGCGTGCAACCAAGTGCTGTATCACCTGCGAGAACGTGCCATTGAGCATGACATCATCCCATGGTGCCACGCACATCAGGTCGCCGTGGTGGGCTACAGCCCATTTGGCCATAACAACTTCCCAGATGACGGCACCGAGGCCAGCGAGGTTCTGAACGCCATCGCCAGGCGCCATGGCGCGACAGGTCGCTCTTGCGTTTCTGACCCGGGAGCCCAGTGTGTTCTCCATCCCCAAGGCATCCCAAGCAGTTCATGCACAAGAGAACGCAAAGGCCATGGCGCTCAGCCTGAGCGCCGCCGATCTCGATCAACTGAATGCTGCCTTCCCGAGAGGTCCGCGACCAGACTACCTGCCAGTGATCTAGCGCGGACGATTGCCCATTTCCCCTTCGAACAGAAGGGCCAGAAGCCATTCGTCAACGCAAGAAGCCCAAACCGAAGTTTGGGCTTCTTGAAGAAATTGGAGCGGGAAACCGGTCTCGAACCGGCGACCTCAACCTTGGCAAGGTTGCGCTCTACCAACTGAGCTATTCCCGCATGCATGAACCGCGTGTTGCGTGTTTCGTGCTTAGGGGCGTAACTATAGCACAGATTTTTCATGCTGCAATGCAAATTGCATTGCGCAGCTGCTCGTGCGACAGTGGCTGGTGCGCCTGTGCCACATCCGGCTTGTTGCCCACGGGGCTCACAAGCGCCACACAGGGCAACAGACAGGCTTCCGGCTGCCTGACTCGGGCAAGCCGGTTGCAAGCAGTCGCCATCATGCTGTGAGGCCGCCATCCTGGCGCGCCTCGCATTGTCCTTTACCATCGGAGACAGCGACATGAACCTATCAGATCTCAAGCAGTTCGGGCTCGACATCCCTTTCCCCTACAAGTCCAAGTACGAAAACTATATCGGTGGCAAATGGGTGCCGCCTGCCAAAGGCGAGTACTTCGAGAACCTGTCTCCCATTACGGGCAAGCCCTTCTGCCAGGTACCCCGCTCCAGCGCGGACGATATCGAAATGGCGCTGGACGCCGCGCACGCCGTGCGTCAGCAATGGGCGCGCACCCCCGCGGCCGAGCGTTCGAATATCCTGCTGCGCATTGCCGACCGCATGGAAGAGAACCTGCATCTGCTTGCCGTGGCCGAAACCATCGACAACGGCAAGCCGCTGCGCGAAACCCAGGCAGCCGACCTTCCTCTGGCGGTTGACCATTTCCGTTATTTCGCCGGCTGCCTGCGTGCCCAGGAAGGCGCCATCTCGGATATCGACCCGGACACCGTGGCCTACCACTTCCAGGAACCCATCGGCGTGGTCGGCCAGATCATTCCCTGGAATTTCCCCATCCTCATGGCCGCATGGAAGCTGGCGCCCGCGCTGGCAGCCGGCTGCCCGGTCGTGCTGAAGCCGGCCGAGCAGACGCCTGCATCCATTCTGCTGCTCATGGAACTCATCGGCGACCTGCTGCCTGCCGGTGTCGTGAATATCGTCAACGGTTACGGCAAGGAAGCCGGCGAAGCCCTGGCCACCAGCAAGCGTATCGCCAAGATCGCCTTTACCGGCTCCACGCCTGTCGGCCAGCAAATCCTGCGCAACGCGGCCGACACCCTCATTCCCGCCACCGTGGAGCTAGGCGGCAAGAGCCCCAACATCTTCTTTGCCGATGTCATGGACCGCGAGGATGACTTCTTCGATAAGGCACTGGAAGGGCTCAGCCTGTTTGCGCTCAATCAGGGCGAAGTCTGCACTTGCCCGTCGCGCATTCTGATTCAAGAATACATTTACGATCAGTTCATCGAGAAAGCCATTGCCCGTGTGCAGAAGATGAAGACCGGCAACCCGCTGGCCGCCGACACCATGGTGGGCGCACAAGTGTCCAAGGTGCAGATGGACAAGATTCTCGGCTATATCGACATCGGCCGCGAGGAAGGCGCCACTTGCCTGACAGGCGGCGGGCGCAACCAGCTCTCCGGTGGCCTGGAAGAAGGCTATTACATCAACCCCACGCTGCTGCTGGGCAAGAATGACATGCGCATCTTCCAGGAAGAGATCTTTGGTCCTGTGGCCTCCGTCACCACCTTCAAGGACGAAGACGAAGCCATCGCCATTGCCAACGACACCTACTTCGGCCTGGGCGCCGGCGTATGGAGCCGTGATGGCTCACGCGCCTACCGCGTGGGTCGGGGTGTGGAAGCCGGCCGCGTCTGGACCAACTGCTACCACATGTACCCGGCACATGCCGCCTTCGGCGGGTACAAGCAGTCCGGCATCGGCCGCGAAACCCACAAGATGGCGCTGGCCAACTACCAGCAGACCAAGTGCCTGCTGGTAAGCTACAGTCCCAAAGCGCTGGGCTTCTTCTAAGCCCCACCGCAGCAGAAACGGCCTTCTCATGAGAAGGCCGTTCTTCGTTGGCACGACACAAGGAGACTTCATGGACGAATTCATGCAGGCGGCCATTGACGAAGCCCGCCTGGGCATGCAGGAAGGCGGGATCCCCATCGGCTCCGTACTGGTTCATCAGGGACGCATCATCGGGCGCGGCCACAACCGCCGCGTGCAGCAGGGCAGCGCCATCCTGCACGGCGAAATGGACGCCCTCGAAAATGCGGGCCGCCAGCCCGCCAGCGTCTACCGCGACAGCGTGATCTACACCACGCTGTCGCCCTGCCCCATGTGTACCGGCGCCATTCTGCTTTACGGCATTCCCAAGGTGGTCATCGGCGAAAACCAGACCTTCATGGGGGGTGAAGACCTGCTGCGTGCCAATGGCGTCGAGCTGGACGTGCTGCAGGACGAGACCTGCATCGAACTCATGCGCCACTTCATTGCCACCAAACCCGAACTCTGGAACGAGGATATCGGGGAATAAAGCCCTTACGTTTTGTCCGGGGTCGGGCGCAAGGTCTGGCCGGGCGCCGGCACCACGCCGTCGGCCCCGGCCACGCCGCTGCCGGCCGCATCTGCCGGCGCGCTGGCACTGCCGCCAGATGAACCGCCCCCCGGCGCCCCAGCAGCGCCACCCGAACCTTCCACGCTTTCACGTACGGCATCGACCGCGCGGATATCCACCGGCGCGGCATGACCGTCCCGGTCGCGGCCAAAGTGAACCACCGTCTGCGGATAGGGCAGCTCGATGCCTGCAGCATCAAAGCGCTGTTTCACGAAACGGTTGAAGGCGCGCTGAATCATCCACTGGCTGCCCGGGCGAGTCTTGATGAGAACCCGCACGCTGAAGCCGCGCTCGTTCAGGGCGGTCACGCCAGGTATCTCGATGTCTTCGAGCACTTCGGCAGCCAGTTCGGGATCCTGCATGAGCTGCTTGAAGGCGGCTTCCAGCTCCGCCACCGCCTGATCCACATCTTCACGATGGGCAATGTTGTATTCGGCGAAATGGTAGCCGAAGTCCCGCGTATGGTTGCTCACGGTATCAATGGCAGAAAACGGAATCAAATGGTAGCCGCCGTCCAGCGTGCGAATCACCACGGAACGCACCGTGATCTTCTCTACCGTACCGAAACGGCCGGCGACTTCCACGATGTCATTCTGGTTCATGCCGTTTTCAAGCTGGATGAAGACGCCGGTGATGACGTCCTGCACCAGCTTCTGTGCGCCAAAGCCGATGGCCAGGCCCACCACCCCGGCGCCGGCGATGAGCGGCCCGATGTCGATACCGATCTGCGACAGCACGACCAGAACCGTCATCGTGACAATCACGATGGCCGCGGCATTGCGAAACAGCATCAGCAGCGTCTTCTCGCGCTCGCTGGCGCGGCGCCCCTCGCGCGCGCCGACACGATGCTCGATCACGCTTGCCAGCACCGTCCAGACAAGCGCCGCCGTGGCCAGCACAATGCCTACGCGCAGCACCAGAGCCACGGTGGCGCGGCCGCTCTCGGAATCCAGCCAGGCAGCCAGATCAAAGGCGCGCCAGGCGTCCAGCACCAGCAGGAAAACCACGATCACCACAGCCAGATGAATGCCGCGCAAGGCGGGATCCTTGTAGCTGTTGACGCGCCGCTCCAGAAGCGGGAAGTTGCGGTTCCAGTTTTCCGGCAGCTTGATGTGCTGCGACTCCATGCGGACCAGGGCGGCAGTCGCCAGCGTCCCGGCCACAATCGCAATGACTGACTGTGCCGTGGCAGACATCATGAAGGTCAGCGCCGCCGCCTGTTCCGCCTGGCTGGCTACCAGCAGCACCGTGAAATACGCAAAGGCCAGCCAATGCCAGCTGCGGGCCAGGGCGCGCAGCAGCGGACCAAACACCGCCATCTCCGTTGTTTCGGCGCGTTGCATCAGGCCCGCGCGCACGGCCGCCTTCTGGCTCCATACCACCCGCAGCGCGGTCACGTACACGCACAGCATGATGACCAGCCCAATCAGCCTTCCGATCGAAGGCGCCAGCACCGTCTGCCCGACCGGCACCACCACGAGCAGGCAGTAGCCCGTCAATGCGATCAATAGGGTGATCCAGCGATTCCAGTAGGCGGCGGTTTCCGGCTGCAGAGGCAGCAAGCGCAGATGCTCGTAGCGCGTGGCGAAGATCGCCCGCGACACCGACTTCACCACCTCAATCAGAACAAAGGCGGTGAGGAACTGAAAAGCGAAGATTCCGCTGGAATGTGAATGGTCCGACAGAGCCGCCGCCACCACATAACCCGCCAGCGCGGCCAGCAGGGTGGCGCCCACATCGACCACAAAAGCCAGCAACACCCCAAGCAGCTTGCGACTGAGCGTCAGCCGGCGCCGGCGCTGGCGATGAGGCCTGCTTCCATCATGCGAATGTCCGGCCTGCGGCTTCTGGCCAGGCGCAAGGCGGTCTTGCGCGCCAGCGTCGGCCTCGGACTTACGCCGTATCCAGCTGTTCAAACGGCTGAACAACAGCCCCGCCACTGCCCGCAGCACACCGTAAGCCACCAGCGTCGCGCCGATCACCAGACCCAGCACACGCAGCGCCGGCATCCAGACATCCAGCTTGCCCTCCGTCACTCCACTGCTGGAACCCAGCCGCGAGAAGGCCTGGATCGTCTGTTGAATATCCCTGCCCAACTGCGCCGTCACCGCTTGCAAAGCGCCTCCCAGCCGCTGCGAAAGCACGGCAATGCCCGACGCCTGCTCCGGCTCCGCCCGCGCGTCCGTCTCCGCCTGTACCTCAGCGAGGGCGCGCAGCTGCTGAATGAGTTTGTCCCGTTCGGCAGGGTCTTCCAGCGTATCCGCGAGGGCTTTGTAAGATAACGAATCACCCGCTGCCCCAGGCTCCTGAGGCGAGCTCGCCGTGCCACTGCCCGCGGGGGATCCCGCCGCGGCATCGGCTGCCTGCGCCTGCACAGGCGGCGTCAGCATCATCAGAAAGCAAAGAAGAAAGACGCCGACCACGGCGCTGAGAAAAGACCGGGACATTCCGCCCCGACGAAGGTGTGTGCTGAGTAGCGGAAACATCACGCAGCGTCCCCTTGACATCGTTCATTGGAATGAAAAAGCACGTTCCAACAGGAAACGTGCCTGAGAGTGAGGGTAACACGGGGAAGCGGCTCATTCACGTATCGGAAGAAGCACCGCTTCCCGCTTCGGCGACTGAGACAACCGCCCGCCGGCTGGCGCTGTGAACGTCCTTCCTGACCGCAATATGTTGTTGCATAATTGAACTTTCCTTGCCTTTGGAAATCCGCCATGGCTCATTCTTCCCTCGACGGTATATTTGGCCACTGCCCCATCACCCCCTCGAGCTTGCGGAACCCCTCGCGCTTAGGCGGGCGCCCCATCCTCGTCGCCCTGACCCTGTGCGCCGTCATTTTCCTTGCGCCAGCTCAAAGTTGGGCGCGCGACACCCCGCCCACCACGTCAGAAACACTCGAAACCCTGAATGAAGGTTTCCGCGCGCTCTATCGCGAGCGCACCCGACAGGTGCTTGAAGCCCTGCCGCTGGTGCTGGTCGTGCAGAACCACAGCATCACGGCCGTGCGCGGCACGCACCGGCGGCTCTACCCGATACCGCTACAGCGCTACACCGAGGCGCGGGCCATTGTGCATGCAGCGCTGGGCTTTCATGGTTTGATGGGCAATCTGGCGCAGACGCAGCCGGCAGACATTGATTGGCGCAGGGTAGAAAATTTTCTGCTGGACCTGCAGCGCACCCGCCAGGCGGTGGGCCGCAGTGCGCTCAGCAAAGGGGAGCAGGCCCAGGCGCTGCAGCTCCTGGACATCCTGCAACAGGCAAGCCGTTCGGCGCTTTCCACCCGTTCATTCAGTGCCAGTGACCTCACGGCCATCATGCGGCGTAGCGAGCCGCCGATGACAGCCCTGGCCGAAACCATCGGCCACGCGCACGCCAAAGCCATGGCAGCCGTACTGCAGCGTATCCAGACAGATGCCACGGAAGAAGAGTGGCAGAACGCCGTCGCCGTCGTTGCCGGGCCCATGACCCCGCGACGCAACAACCTGGAAACCGCCATCGTTGCGGCTGCGCTAGGCCCAGAGCATCTGGGCAGCCGCATCTTCTATGCAGAGAACCTCTTCAGCGTCGACGCCGCGCTTTCCTATCTGCAAGTCCTCGCCGGCGACCGCGAGCTCTCGCAAAACGTGTTCGACGACCCCCAGCGCATGTGGGAAGACCTCTTTGCGCCGGTGTCCCGAACGCTGGTTGAGGAGGATTTCTATGTGGAGCTGGCTCAATGAACTGAAAATGGGGTCAGACCTCAATGTCTCGTCGAATGAGGCCTGACCCACTCAATACCATTTGATGTGGCACCATTCAGTGCGTTTACACGCGTACTTCCCCTCAAGGACGGCTTTCTTCCTGACCCATAGCACGCAAACACCTCCCACAGCATGATGGCTTCCTGAATATCAACTACA
>Ga0172382_10011024_pt1 | contig 12014 bp, 13 predicted proteins | sample Leawel138RmetaG_FD_122245 | JGI IMG/M metagenome (GOLD analysis project Ga0172382, IMG submission 122245) | Leachate microbial communities from a municipal landfill in Southern Ontario, Canada - Leachate well 138R metaG | ecosystem: Engineered > Solid waste > Landfill > Unclassified | place...
CATTTTGCTCCATCTGATATGACCGGCGGCGAACTGGTCGCCGGGCGCGCGGCCACGGGCCAGCCAGAGGCGGAACTGCGCGCGCTGCTGGAGCACTGAATTGCGGCACCGTTCCATCGTTCGTACGAGCGGCAGGATATTGGCGTCGGCATCGAGCCGCCTGAGTTCCGCATCGTCGGCCACTACAAGAAGGTCGGTATAGTCGCCTTGGCGCAGGCGCTCCCGGAGTGCAGCTCCATCGTCTGGAATCACGCCGATCGTCGCCGAAAGGGGTCGCAGTCCTGACTCCGTCCCGATCACATAGAGCGTCGCGTCTTCATGTCCCGGTCGTGCCCGCAGCATCGCGAGAATGCCGATCGCCCCGGTCTCGCGTTCCGACGCTCCGAGGATGAGCAGCCGCCGATGCCATGAGACGGGCGCCGGGGTGTCGGTCGGGATTGGCCATTGGCTGGGAAGCGGTCGTGCGACGCGCGGGTTGTCAGGGCACGGGAATCCCGATGGCGCAGCCGCGAAAGATCGACGGGCGACGTCGAAAATGTCGTCGGGTCGGCCACCGCCATCCAGGAACCCTTGATGATAGGCTGGTCGGCGAGTATCCGGTTTCCCCGCGCAAGGCGGAGACGGCGGCCGGGATTCCCAGCCTGCACGACCAGCATAGAGCCCGTTGGCATAAGCGACTGCGGCATCCCAGCCATAACCATGAACGTCACGGGCATGGAGGATGGCGGGGTTTCGGCTGTCGGTGCTGCCCTGCACGATCTGGCGTTCGACGAAGGCGAAGTTCGCAGTCTGGCGCTGACGCTCGGTTTCCTCGCTTATCGCCTCGTGGAGGGGACGAAGCGCCTGAACGCGCTCGCGGGAACGCGCCATGCGGGCGTCCAGCGGCGCGTCGTTCGGCAGGTCGGGAAAGCGGCGCCAGGCGTCAGCGAGGGCATGGGCGTGATGGGCCGGACGGCCGCGCGCCATCCAGCATCCCGCATCGGCGGGATCGAAATTGTCAGTCATGACGATCTCCGGCCTGGAGGGTCAGCGGCTGGTGAGCAGCACGCCCAGGGCGCGCGCGAACACCTCGTCGCCGGCGTCGTTGACGATGACGGCGGCGGGATTGGTAGCGAGCACGGCGCGCGTGACGATCGCGAGTGACCGCTTGCGCAGCGAATATTGCAGGATTTGATCGTTCTCGATCGTGACGAGGTTGGTACGGAGCAGCCGTTTCAGGCGACGGCCTTCGACGGTGCGTAGGAGCAATTCGCTCACCTCGATCTCGAGATCGTGAGCGCAGGCGAGATTCTCTTCCAGATAGCGCGGCAGCCGGTTGGCCTTGAGCCAGACATCAACCTCGGCCACTGTCCATCGGCCGACCTGATGATAGAAGTCCGCGCCGCCAGTTCCCTGGTTTCGCGCATGAAAGGCAAGTTCGCCGTCGATCCAGACCTCTGCGGAGAAGGAAGCCGTTTCCTCCGATAGCGCAGCGCTATAGGAGACGCGCCGTAGTTCGATTTGCATGGGGGTTCTCCAGACCGCTCCATCATGCGGAGCACCTTCCCCCGCTCCCTCTCCCCTTCCTCAGGTTTAGCCGGAGCTGTCGCCCGCGCCGTAAGGCTGGTGGTCGGCATCGTAGGAGCAACTGTTTTCGAATTCGGGATCGTCGGTTTCGTCGATCAGATAGCCGGTGACCTCTTCGGCCGGCTCCGCCTCCAGCACGCCAGCGCCGTTGGGAAGGAGACGAACAGGGAAAATCCCGCGCCCGACGATCGCGTCAGCCTGCCGCATGGCGCCCGCATGATCATTGGCGGTCACCGCGACCTTGACCCTGATCGTGGTATAGACATGGACATGAAACCCTCTCATGCTGGGACCTCCGACCAGCCACCGGCGGCGCTGATCCAGACCATGCCGAGAGCGCGGAGCGGCATTTCCATGCGATCACTGGTCTCGGCGAGAGGATCTCGCACGAACACGCTGCCGCGGTCGTTGGCGCGCTGCGGGGCGCGTCCGCCGAGCACCATCAAATCGCCGCACCCGCCCGGCATGGGAACGATATCGCCCGGCCTCACCTTGGCGGCCAGCAAGCGGCAAATCGTGTAATGAAGGGTCCATCCATTTTCGGAAATGGAAGCCATAGACGTTCTCCTTTGTGTGGATTTGTGGGGCGAGATTCGTCCGCCGCTCCGTCGAATTGGCGTGCGTTTTCGGCCGGTACCGGACCGGCTTGCACGGGATGACGCGGGCAGTTTCAGTCGCTGCGCGGCAGCGGGATCGGAACGGCTCGACCGCTGGCGAGATTGATGAAGGCACCGGCGTGACCGATGGAGCCGCGTCCGAGAAGGTCGAACAGCAGCGCCAGGGCATGGCTCGCCATGACGCGGTTGACGAACAGCGATTGACGTTCGAGCGCCTCGGCAACCGAGCAGGACGGCGCATTGTCGTCGGGTAGGCTATCGTCGGCGAGTTCGGGAAAATATTCGAGCACGGTCGGAAGGCGTACGCGACCCTCGGCCCCGGTTCGAGACGGGCAGCCGATCAGATATTGCCCGTCGTTCGCGCGATTGCCGAGATCCATCCAGTATGTCGGAACGCCCCTATTGTCCGAGAGAGCCGCTCCGATCGCGCGTCGTGCCGAGGCGGTATCGACGCAGGTTATGAGGATATCGGCGGCTTCGAGCCCTACCGCGCCGGGCGCGCGCCCGTGAACGGCCTTCCAGCTGAGGCCATGCGCGAGGTTGATCCGCTCCGTCAGCGTGCGCGCCTTCGAGTTGCCGAGATCACAGCGGTAGAATGGCTGGCGGGCGAGATTCGCCTCGCTGACGATATCGTCGTCGACGACAGTGACATCGAGCGATCGCGAGGAAATCGCGCGCAGCGCCGTGTCGAGCGATGCGAGGCCCATTGCCATTTGCGCGCCGTTGCCGCCGCAGCCGATCAGTAGAATCCGGATCGCGCGGTTGCCGAAGGCGGAGGGAAGATAGTGTCGAGCGCTGATGTCAGGCGGCATGATGATCTCCTGCGAATGGGCTGCGCGCCAGGGGCAGGAACATGCCGCCTGCGCAGAGGCGCGACGCTCTGGTGGGGCCGTCGGGATCGCCGAGCCGGCCGAAGACCAGCGAGATCTTGGTGGCGTGCGCATCGTCGGCGTTGTCCGTGGCGCTGAAGAAGGCAGGCCCGGTCCCATGACTATGGATATCGCAGACCATGTGCCAATCGGGCGGCAGAACGGGGGGCCGGTAGACAAGGCGCGAGGGTGTGGCCTCGTCGATGACGGGGAACTCCACGGCGAACTCCCGTGTCGCCTCGTTCCAGAGCACGAATGCTGCGGCTTCATTCGGTAGGGCAGCGCGGAGAAAGTCCAGAATTGCCTCAAGGTGGGCGTGTGGGACGAGTCCGCACCGCAATTCGGCCCTGGGGGCACCGGCGTCGCCATAGGGAAGTTGCGTGGCGATCGGCGGTGTGACAGGGACATCGACTGCGAGCCAGGGCCGACGCAGGATCAGCATGACGCCGTCCTTCCCGATGGCGAGACCATGACCGGCGCGGGCGGCGCGAAGCGCGTCGATGGCGGGCGATTGCCCCTGGAGCGGGACCGGGTAGCAGGGCACGTCGGCGAGCAGAGCAGCCGCCGTGGGATCATTGGCGAGCATGGTCATCACCGGACGGCTCCGATCAGTTTGCCGACGGTCATCGCCTCGGCCGAGGTGCGTCGCGTCTGCCTGCGCTTGCCGGCACCGAAGAGCTTGAGGCGGCTGACCGGGAAACGCCTCGCCCGGCGGGCGGCCAGATCGTCCCAAAGCCTGATCAGGCCGCCCTTCCCGCTGACGGTGAATTCCTGCCCCGGATTGGGATGGGTCGACCAGCTATCGAACAACGCCCGTTCGAACTCGGGGATGGAGGCGATGGCGAGCGATCTCGGCACCGGGATATTGCCCCAGCAGAGCGTGCCGTTGATGAAGACGTTGAGGATCGGCGAGTGCAGCACGCGGGTATTGGCGTTGGGACGCTCGTTCGCCGGGAGCGCATAGACACCGAGCGCCGATCGGGTGGCGATCAACAGGTGTGCGGGATAGGGAACCGGCACGACCGTTCGCTCGGACAGGACTTGCAAGTCGGCGGGACACCTCGACAGGTTGAAATAGGCCGGGCGCACCTGCTGCGGCACCCACCAGGCGAGCATGTCGGGGTGCGCGACCAACACATTGTCAGGCAGGAGTTCGGGAACGACAGTCCGCCCGAGGGCCTCGGTCCATTGCCGCAAATACGCGCGCGAGAGCGGGACGCCGGCAGCGATCGTCGGCTGGCCCTGCTCGTCGTGCTCGACGGCGTGCATGCTGGCGAACGCGGCGGCATCTCCGCTAGGAGCGCCATAGGAACTGAAATTGCGCACCCCGTCGCTCTGATAGAGCAGAATTGCGCCCTTCAGGACGAGGCCGCCGCCGCTGGCTTCAAAATTGGTCGAGTGATCGGGCATGAGATACCTCACAATTTGGCGGGGTCGAGTTGGATCAGCTCTTGCGCGGCGAGCAGGAACCGCGCGCCGAGCCGGAGGGACGCGAACCATTCGTCGACGCGGTCCGCATTGGACAGAGGGCAGAGCCCGGCGACGTCCATGAAGCCCATTTCCATGCCGCCGCGCGCGACGTCATCGAGCTCACGCGCGAACTGCTCGAAGGGAACGAGCGTCAACGGCGGCAATGATGAGCATTCCTCGAATTCAGGGATGTAGTCGCAGATCATCTGAGCATCGAGGTGCCAGGCGTGGCGTTCGGGCGGGAGGCCACCAAGCGCTTTGTGCGCGGCACGAAATCTGGCCAGCTTCTTTCGCAGACCGGAAGGAAGCTGCGCTAATGGCGCCGCCTTGGCCTCAATCATCCAATCGGGCCGACGCGCATCCATGTCCGACGGCAGCGTGATTTCGTCGAGATCGGCTGCATCCACACCATGATAGTCCATCAGGCTCTGACGGGCGGCTTCGTCGTCGATCTCGCCATCCCAATAATACATCGAGACCTCATTGAAGAGGTCCTGGTAGCCGAAGATCGGAAGGACACGGCCGAGACACTGCTCGAGCGCCCTATATGCGGCGGCACGCCAGGGGATGGGCGCATCGCCGGCTTCGATCCACCCGAGGTCGATCTGGCCCAGGCTCTGGCAGATCACGGCGATCGCCGGCGTGCCGTCCTCTTCGCTGTGAAGGACAGTGCACCGCAGGTCGGCCAGTTCGACGGGTGCGAGTATCTCGAGCACCGCATCATTGAACACCCGTTCGATATGCCGGCGAGCAGCGGCGCGCGTATACAGCTTCGCCGACGCTTCCCGTGTCGCAGCCCAGCGGCCGATCAGCTTGTGATGCGGCCCCAGGGGTGCATCGAAAATAGCAGGGATATCGCGTGAGATCGCGACGGCACGTCCCGCAAGGTCAACCGAGCGGCGGGAGGCGGAAGCCGGTGGGCGGCTGAAGCCGCTCCGGGGCTTTGTTCTTCTCGTTTCGGGGATCGATGAACATCTGCGCATGGAGCGTTCGGGCCTGGCTGCTGCAGATGGGCTGGGAGTGGTCGGTCGAGTTGCCATCGTCGTGCTCGATCCATTCTATGAGGGTTTTGCGGGGCGCCGGCGGGATGGCCGGGCGTTTGCGGGACGGCATGGGTCAGCCCTTGGTGCCGACCGTCCGGCGATATTCGGTGACGTGCGCGGTGCCCGAAACGCCGGTATCGACCATCTCGGCGTTGAGGATCGCCGGATAGAGCGTTGCATGGTAGGCGCGCAGGCCGTCCGGGTCGTTTGCAAGATGCCCCGGCACCGGCAGATCGATGCCGTCATAACGATAAGCACGCGTGAGATGATTGATCTGCATAAGAGACCTCCTGGAAGATGGTGATGGTGCGGTTTGAGCAGCGTCCCTCAGAACAGGGTGGCGGGCTGATCCGGCTTGGCGTCGGCGGGCGGGCTGGTCGGCGTCTGAATCTTAGGCGGACTGGTCGGCGCCGGTGGCTTGGTCGCCGCGGCCTTCGCGGACTTGGCTTTCGCAGCCTCGGCGGCAGCGGCCTTCGCATCCTCGTCCGCCTGCCGTTGCTCGGCGATCTGGTCGGCGAGCGTCTTTCGCGTGGCGATGAGCTGGCCCAGCGCGCCATCGGCCCCTCTGGCAAGCTCCGCATCGATCTCGGCAGCGCTTGCCGTGATCGAGATCGGTCGGGCCTCGCTGGCTTCGAGCGCGGGAGATTTGCTGTCCGCCTTGCGAGGAATGATGGTCAGGGTGACGGTCTCATTGGGGCCGGCGATGAGGTCGAAACCGAGCGAATAGCGGGCGAGCAACGGGAGCAGGCTTGTAACAAGCATGGCTGTGTTCCTTGGTCTGGGAGTATGGGAAAGCGGGTCAGGCGGCGAGGTCGGTGACCATCGTTTCGGTCTGGCGGACGGCGCGGTCCGGAGGCGGGCCATATGTTCCATCGAGGGTCATGGCGCTCGGTAGGCGCCCGGCCCAATCGAACCCCGGTCGATTGAGCATATTGCCGATGAACTCGGTCTTCTTCGACGCGAGCATCTTTGCGAACCGCCGCTCGCCGACATGCGCGATCAGGCCGCATTCCTGGGCGATGAACTTGAGCTCGTCCTTGGTGAATTGCTCGAGGAACGCCTGATCGACCGTCCATGTGTCGCGCAGGTCGACCTCGAAGATCTTCGCGAGATCGGCGACATGGCCAAAGCTGACCACATCCTTGGCGTAGGCAGCGCCGATGACGGATAGCACGTTCGCCGCGCGGGCGTCGGGCAGCGCGCGGATCGCGGCAATCTTGGCGCTATAGTCGAGGTCCGGAAACGAAGCTCCGACCAGCAGGCCGGCACGCGACGTCAACGTATCGGGCTTGATCTGCGAAAGCGTGCCGGACATCGCGGCGATAAGGATCGTCGTCTGTGCATGCGTGGCATTGCCAGCCAGCGCCCGGGCGAGCGCGGTTCGCCAAGTCGCTTCGCGAAGCTCTTTGGTGCGGACCGCGATCGACTTGGCGGTGGCGGAAGGTTTGTGCGCGGCGCTGTCGCTACTCGCGGACTTGACCGGGCTTACGGGCGGTGGTGCAGGCACCTCGATATCGTCGGGGGACGGGGCCGCATCTTCCAAGCGCGGCTGAAAGTCGGCCGTTGGCGGGGTTTCGTTGCTGGCGCAATCATTGTCGTCGTCCTCAGCCTCCTCGACCACGGGAACAGCCGCGATCCTTGCGGCCTTCGCGGCACGTTCCTCCTCTTCGAAGCGGATCACCTCGGCGGCCTCCGTCTTGAGCTGGAAACATGTGGGATTGGTGCAGTGGCCGTCGTCGACATGAGTCTCGAAGAGGACTTGCTGCGCAGCCGAGTTGAACGAGCAGGTGGCGCATTCGGTCCTGTCGAAACAGGCGCTCGCGAGGCTATGCGTAATCCGCATCAACTCCTTGCGCGTCTCGTTCACATCCAGGTTCAGACGGAGGATCGTGTCGAGGGCCGTGTCCTGCTTGTCGGCGGGAATGACGGCGAGCAACTCGGCGTGCCCAACCTTGATCCGGCGTTCGTCGAGCGCGAGCTTGACGGCGGCGGAAAGTTCCGCGAGCGCGAGGCGGCGATCGAGTTTGGTCCGGGACCATCCGAGCCGGCCGGCGGCCTCGGCGCGATCGTTTCGGCACGCCGCGAGGACACGGACAGCTGCATCCGCCTGTTCCGTCTCCGAAGCGTCGTCGCGGGTGTCGTTTTCATCGATCGCCGCTTCGAGCGCTTCCTGGTCGGTCATCTCCCGGATCAGGACAGGCATTTCAAATTCGGCGCCAAAGGCTTCCAGGGCCGCCCTGTACCGGCGCTCGCCGGCGACAATGACGTGTAGGCCATCTTTCGGGCGAAGCAGTATGGGCTGAATGACACCGCGCAACCGCATCGAGGCTACCATTTCGGCATGCTTTTTCTGGTCGAAATAGCGGCGGGGGTTATCCCCCTTCGTGATCCTGAAGAGCGGTAGGGTGGTGAGGTGGCTGGATGGTGGTGCGTTCACGACTGACTCCTCGTGGAATGCGGCGGGTTCGTCCTGCAGGGCCGCTTTGGCGACCATTCCGCTGCCGTGCCCGAATGTGCGGAGCACGCCCGATCGTCAGGCTTCTTGCCGCAACCACCTCCTTCCCCCTCCCCCTTCTGACCGGTGGCGGTCGTTCCAGTCGTTGAAGCCTCCACCGGGAAACAGCGTCTCGATCGTTCGTCCGGGCTGTGCATGGGCCTCGATCGCTCGCCGCGCACCATGACGGCCTGGCGCATCATCGTCGGGCAGCAGGATCAAACGCTCGACCCGTTCGGGCACCGTCACCAGCGGCAGCCGATCGGCGCCCAGCGCTGCCCAGACCGGAATGCCGAGCAGGATGTGCGCCGACCAGGCCGTCTCCCAGCCTTCGGCGATACCCAGAACATTGGACGCGGCGCCGAAACGGACGGCAGCGCCGAGAGGCCGACCGAGCAGGCGCTTGGGCGGATCGAGATCGTCGGCAGGAAGCCCGGTGCTGGGATCGAGAAAGAGACGCTCGAGGGCGATGACGCCGGCGTCGGCTTCAAGAGCGGCAAGCAGCGCAGGGCGGAAGCGGACATCGGCGCCTCGGCCAAGCGGCACATGATCATGGTATCGCAATGCCGCGTGCGATCCGGTGAAGCCGCGCATCAGCGCATATGCGCTGGCCGGTGTGTCCGCAATCGGGTGCGCCCCCTTCCAGTGCGAGCGGAGCCGGCCAACGAGCTGTCGTTCGCGGCCATCAGCATCCATCAATCCAGCTTCTGCGCCGGCCGTCGGAATTGCCTGTCGATCGGTACGGAGCGCGCGCATGACATCAACCGGTGTGCAGCCCGCGAAGCATTTGAAGAGGATGCTGCGCTCACCGACCCGGACCGAGAGGCTTGGACCATGATCGTCATGTGCGGGACAGCGACACATGACCCCGCTGGGTTTCCATGCTGCGCCCAGAGATTTGACGATCCGGGCGGCGGCGGCGTGCAGGCGCGGATCCGAACTGGTCCGTGAGAGGGCCATGAGGAATGCTCCGGTTGAGGAACCTGCCTCCTCACCTCCCCCTTCCCTCCGCTGCTGCGGCGTTCACGATCGGCAGAATATCCGCCCCAATGACGCAATGAGCGAGAACATCTGGGATCTTCGCCCATAAGCCCTACAGCCGCTCCGAACCGAATCAGGTTGGAGCAAGCCGTGCCGATGCGCTATTTCTGGCAGCTACAGGGGCGTGCGTTTCGGTTATGGACGTGCATGCAAAATGGCACACCATCGGCATCGCCGTCTCGCCCGCACATTTTGACGCAATCGCTGCAGGTCTGCGCGTATCCGGAGAGAAGCGCGCGGAACAAGTTGTCCATCTTCTCTCGCCCGGCGATCGTCAGCCGCACATGGGTGCGGCGCCTGTCTGCAGGATCAGGCACTCGTTCGACGAGCGCTTGTGACTCCATAACGGCAAGGCAACCGCGCGCGGTCATCTCCGACGCCTTGGACGCGAGCCAGAGGCTCGTCAGCGATGTCTTCAATCCCTGACTGTCGCGCCAATACAGGTCCAGCAGCATTTCGCTTCCGGGATCTGAGCAAAGCGGCCCGAACATCTCCGCCATCAAAGCTCTTGCTGCGATGATCGACCTGCACAGTGGCGCAAAGACCGCCGGTTCTCCGGTCTCATCCAGCATGGGTTCGATGCGACTATGATGATTCATGGGCCAACGCACTCCGTCCCCTAACGCGGGTCGCCGCACAAAGCTTGCGGTCTCCGCTCGGTTGGTTGCCCCCTCCGTCCGCGACACGGAAATAAGATGACGAAATCATGATGGGATTGTTACATTTAGGCAATCTGCCTTTTGGAGGGGAAAGGGGCTGCCGATTGTCAGGAGCCCTGTTTTGCCGACATACGTTGGCGGAATTTATTGAGCGTTGGTCGACTCACCCCAAAATGCTCTGAAACTTGGCCGAGATTATGTGTTCCGAGCATTTTTTCGATCGCCGGCCAATCCTTGTCGCTAAGCTTTACCTTCCGCCCACATCGCCTAGGCCCTATGTTATCCAATTCCGTGAACAGATCTTCGCCTCTCGCCTTAGCGGCTTCGCAAAGCGCGGTGATCCGTTCACGATGGCGTTGAGCGAGCCCTTCAGCGGGTCGTACGACATGCTCGTCGAGAAACTCGCACCATGCCTCTAGCGCGCGCTTCCGGGGCTCGAAGAGTTCGGACTTATTGTAGATCCGCATAACCTTCGAGGTCGTCGCGGTGGCGACGTGATTGAGGATCCTGTCTGCGACCGCCGCATCGACCAGGAGATCTTCACAAGCGATCGTGTTGAAAGATGTTCGCAAATCATGGAGTGTCCAATGCTCCATTGCGATCGGCCGTGAGCCTTTCTCGGCTGCGGCATATTTGCGCATCTCTTGGATAAGGGTGTCCAAGCGTTTCTTTGCTTTTGAATAGCCCGAGACCGGTGTTTCTCCTGTCGTCGTGAACACGAGATCAGAATCCTGGGGTCGACTTTCGTCCGCTATCGCCGACGATAGCAACGATCGGGCAAGCGGAGAGAGAGGCACGCGGAGCGCATTGGCCTTTTTGGTACGGCTTGAGGCAAGGAGCCACTCCGCGTCGGACCGATCGAGCTCGGTGCCGTATTTCAATTCGCAGATATTAATGGCAGTTATCTCCTGTCGTCGCATTGGCAGTGCGACGAGAAGTCGGAACAACTGGCTGAAGGGATAGCCAAGGAAACCTGTTGCCGCCCAGATTTCCTGAAGTTCTGCCACCGAAGGATAGCGATCGCGTTCTTGCTCCTTTCCCGGCTTCGATATCTCCTTGGCAGGATTGTCCGTGATATAGCGTTCGAGAACGCACCATTTGAAAAATGCGAGTGCATGAGCGAGCTTGCGGTTCGCTGCGATCGGCGCTTGCTTTCCCAAGCGTTTTACCTCTTCACGCAGATCATCATTGGTAATGGCGCCGATTTCGCGCCGCGCCCATTTTCGAAGCAGGCCCTTATCTCCATCTAGCGCACGCCGAATCCCATTGCCGGTGCGGCGGTGCTTTAACACATCGGCCTGATAGGTATCCAAGGCGGTGCAGAGCAAAATCTTGTTCATGCGGCGTCGGCGTTCCTCCTTAACGGCGGCGCGCTTCTCCTCATTCGGATCCTGGCCCGATTCGATTTGACGCCGTGCGGACCGGGCGGCGTCTCGTGCTTCGGATATACCCATCCCCGGCCAGGTGCCCAATTTTACACGGGTCGATTTGCCTGACTTCAACTTAGCAGCAAGCGACCAGGTAGCGCTGCGCTCGCCTGCTCGTATACGAAGGCCGGGTTCTCGATCATCGAGGAGTTCGCGAGTGCCTCCCTCACCGCGACGGACTCGGGTGACTAAGGTATCAATCGCAACTTTGTTTAACCCCTTGGTCATGGGAGATTCTCCATCATATTAGGACGCCTATAGGACGCCGAATCGGGCCGGTCGGCGACGGTCAGCGACGAATGTCGGTGAACGCCAGCGAACAGGACCCGCTGACAAATCTACTGGTTCACCCAGCAAGCCGCATGCGGAACAACCGCTGATTTTAGCGGTATCTATCTGCTTTTATTGGAGAACCTTCCGCCTTTCTGGCAATGAAGTGCCGAAAGGGGCAATGAGTCCTAATTTTCGGGAGACAATTGTTGCGAGATTTTCTATTTATGATACAATGCCTTATCAGGACTCTTAATCAGCGGGTCCTAGGTTCGAGCCCTAGTGCGTCCACCATTTTTCTTCCTTTATAATCAAGAGTTTACGTCGAGGCCGGCGACAAGCTTGAGCCGCGGACGGCTCTCACTGTGACCATTTTTGTGACCTGAGCTTTCCAGCTTTTCCGGGCAGTTAGACTTTTTCGTGTCTGTGACCGGATTAATCAGCGGGTCTGTGCCCGGTAAAATCAGCTGGTCGGCATAGGGCTGGAGATGCTTCACCGACATGTGCGCATAACGCCGCACCATCGACTCCGATTTCCATCCCCCCAGCTCCTGAAGC
>Ga0172382_10011026_pt1 | contig 12011 bp, 6 predicted proteins | sample Leawel138RmetaG_FD_122245 | JGI IMG/M metagenome (GOLD analysis project Ga0172382, IMG submission 122245) | Leachate microbial communities from a municipal landfill in Southern Ontario, Canada - Leachate well 138R metaG | ecosystem: Engineered > Solid waste > Landfill > Unclassified | place...
CAACCCGTTAACGTAAAGGCGAGAATTACCACCCAAACTTCCATACCATATCTAAGTAGTAATAACGTTAAGATTGCCATAAATGGTAATCCCGATAATATTTCACTAAAGCGTTCAATAATTAAGTCAAGTGTTCCACCATAGTATCCACTGATTGACCCTACAATCACACCAACAAAAATATTGATTAAAGATACACCAAATGCAATCAGTAGTGATAATTGTGCACCACTCCATAGTTCAGTGAATAAATCTTTACCGAAGTTGTCGGTTCCAAACCAGAAATTATAATTTTCAACACCGTAGATGGCTTGTAAAAACTCAAAGAAGTGAATTTTGACACGATATGAGCCCTCAACAAGACCTCTTTCCTCAATAATTAAGGTCTCACCTGTTCTTTGTTCATATTCTTTAACTGCGTCATATTCTCTTTGATTTAAACTAGTGTAGCTTTCATATGATAACTCATAATTGCGGAACTTATAATAATCAACCGTCACTTTAATTTGTCCGATAGCGTTAGTCTTTGTTCCTTTTTTAATTACAATTCCTTCGGGAAGTCCTTCAAAACGGCCTGGGAAACCTTCTAATTCTCTAGATCCATCAAAACCTAACCATTGTAATCCAGGTACTCTAGGTGGTAATTGGGCAAGTCTCATTGACCATTTTGCATTTTCCTGCGGCAATGAATAAGATTTAAAATGAGGTCCAACGATGCTCATTAAAATGATGAATATTAAAATGATAGCTGCAACAACTGACGCTTTATTTTTTCTAAAGCGAATAAAGGCATCCTTATAATAACCAATTGGTTTGGTCTGAAATTTTTCATCATAAATGACTTGATCACTTTGAACAAATTCAAATTGTTCTTTATTTACTTTGATCATTTCTTACCCGCCCCCATTCTAATTCTAGGATCAATGAACCCATAAGATAAGTCAACTATTAGTGTTGCAAATAACGATAAGATTGTATAGAACACAAGGTAACCTAAAATTAGAGGGTAGTCTTGGTTATTGAAAGCTTCTAGATAGACGCCACCAATACCAGGTACTCTAAATATCTGCTCAATAATTAGAGATCCACTCATAATATAGATGAATCCACCGATTAATGATGGTGCAATCGGAACCATTGCATTTCTAAGTGCGTGTCTTACCGTAGCTTGTCCTTTAGTTAGACCTTTTGTACGACATAATAACATAAATTCAGATGTTAATACCTCAGTTAATTCAGCTCTTGTCACACGTGTTAAACCAGCGACGTTACCAATAACCATTACTGTAACTGGCATAATATAGGAAGTAATCCCACGCCAGAAATCAGCCTTAAAGTCAACGGTTGCAAGTACAAACGGTGTATCAATTAACTGCCATTCATAAACCACGTAATACTGAAGCATCGTTGCGACAACGAAACTTGGAACTGAGATAAAGAAAATAACCCCAGTAGAGATAACATGGTCTGTTACTTTGTTTTTCTTTAATGCTGCCCAGATACCTAAACCGATTCCAATTGGGATACCAATAAGATAAGGAATAATATTAAGTCTCATGGAGACCGGAATTCTATCACCCATAATGGCAAAAACATCCCTATTTCTTGTTAAGGAACGGCCGAAATTTCCATATCTAAAAATGTTACTTACCCAAATGTAAAATTGCTCAACTATTGGTTTTCCGTAGCCTTCGCGCTGTCTAATTAGTTCAGCAATTTCAGGATCTAGTCCTATTACTTTAGCATCATAAGTGGGCAAAAGTTTAATAAAAACGAACACCAAAAATATAATCACTATTGCTGTTACGAATATCAAACCTATACGTTTCAATACATAAGTTTTCATAAAATAAATCACTCCATTTCTTCGAAACAAACAACCCTAGCGTAAAGACCACTAGGGTTGCAGTCGAATTTTTTAATAAATCATACTAGCACATTATTTTGTAATGTACATGTACTTCAATCCACCATAGCCCATCCAAGCATGGTATTCGTTTACTTCTAATACTACTCTTGTACTATAAACAGTAACAGATGTTGTTGTAAATAGTGGAATAGCGATCATTTGATCTAGTAAGACACCTTCAAGAGCCGCTGTGATACGGTCGAAATCGTCTCTCTTACCTTCATAATCAACGTCTGCAACGTTATAGAATTCACCGTAAGCGTAACCAAATAATTTATTATAAGTTGTTGTTAATGTATTACCATCGAATAATGGTAATAATGCAACCCATTTAGCATAAGAAGCTTTTTGAGCATCTGTAGCTTTAGATTCATCGTAAGCAGCTACCCATGATTCTAATGCAGCTTTAGTTGCTGCTAATTCAACAGTTACTTCTGCGTTAGCAGTATCGAAACCACCTTCAAGCATGTAAGCTAATGCGGAGTTATAAACTTGACCTAACATTGATGGTGCATCGAAAGTAAGACCTTGCCATCCACCAAATGTCATATCGAAGTCTAAGTTATCCCAAGCTTGGTCAAGAGCCGCACTTGAAACACCGGTTAACTTAAGTTCAAATTTACTTGCACCGAAGATTTCTTCAACAGAAGATTTCACCCAGTCAGCAACTAATTGGTTAGTTTCTACTTGATAGTATGTGTATTCAACACTTACTTTTTGGCCATCAGTGATGTTACCATCAGTAATCGCTTTAGCGTAAGCAGCATCGAATAACTCTTTAGCTCTTACAGGGTTAAAACCAAATGTATCTGGAGCAAAGTCTGCAACAACATCCATACCAGCTTCTGATCCACGGTAAGGTGTTGAATTATACTCAGTTGATAAGTATAGTGGCCCTAGGAATGCTTGAGTTGGTAATGATGGTGGACGAACTTCAGTTGTAAATTCTTCTCTGTCAATTGCAAAGTAGAATGCTTGTCTGAATTCTGGATAAACTAAAATTGGGTTCGTAGTTCCATCAGGACGTTCTGCAACGTTAAATGCGAAACGGAAGAATGTTGAAGTTGGTGATAATCTTAGACCTGGAGCGTCTTTGAAATCTTTATAATAAGATCCACTTGCGCCAACGATGTCTAAGCGTCCAGCTTTAAATTCATCAATTGCAACACTTTGTTCAGCGATACGGTCATAACGTACAGTTTGAATTCTGTAATCATCAGCCGCATGGAAGTTATCATTCTTAGTGAAAATGAAAACTACGTCTTCTTGCCATGTTGTTAATAAGTAAGGTCCATATGAAGATAACGGATTATCTTTTGTACCATAAGTTGTAGATGTTTTAGTTTCGTTTAAACCAGCTTCGAACTTAGCAGGGTGTACAACACCAGTAATACCTGATAATAATGCACCTTTAACGTCCCAAGCAGTTTTAGCTACTGCTAATTCAATTTCAAATGTTAGGTTGTCAATAACTTTGAACCCAACTTCTGACCATTCAACTGCAACGGCATTTTCATAAGTTTCAACACCATCGACAGGAATACCATTTTCATCAACAGCTGCACGATTTCCGTCAGCATCCATGTATGCAGGGTAACCACCGGCATAACCTGTTCCACCTTCGTGTGGAATTGGATTACCTTCAGCGTCTGTCCAACCAGCTTCTGGTGCAACTAATTTACCATCAGCGTCATAACTAAAGTTATTGTCGTCTTTGTCTACTAATACCCAACCATCTTTACCATAACCAGTTCCCCAGTTTTCAGTATACATAGTCTTGTATAGTGGTCCGCCTTCGTACTCAGGTGTTTCAATAGCTGGACCTTTAATACCGTTGTCAACTGCTGTTTCAACTGCGTATAGTAACCATGTAGGTTGACCTGTAGCAGTTGTTAAATAAGAATTAGCTCTTGAGTAGACAACATCTCCAACTTTATAAGTTGTAAAACCAATGCTATCAACGTCAGCTGTTCTTTGCTTAAAGTAACCTTCAGCATTCTTAAGAGGTAGATCTGTATTTTGATATAGGTTAGAGGCTCTATCGTTTAATAGTAGCGGATCTAATAACATTCTCCAAGAATAGTTGAATGTTTCAGCAGTAATTGCTGTCCCGTCTTCAAATTTAAGTCCTTCTTTTAGCGTAATTTGCCATTTAGTTCCATCACCACTAACGTCAACAGGATCACCTGCAGCCATTCTTGGAACTCTATTGTATGGAAGTGCAGCTGCGCCACTAGTTTCGAAGTCTCCAACTTCGGTAGCTAGTCCATCAGCGATTGCTTTCTCCCAGTCGAAATCACCAATATATAAGCTATCTGTTAGATATTCATACATTGTTGATGCGTCTGCTAATGTTTCTGAGTAAGGGTTAATGTTATATACGCCACCCGAATAGTAATTACGGAATACTGCGTTTTTGTCATACCCTGACCCTGGTGTATTCGTTGTTTCGCCACAAGCTGCTAAGCCTATTGCACTAACGGCAACCAGTAAAAGTAATAATACTTTCTTCATTTCTCTCTCTCCTTTACATACCATAAATATGGTTTGAAATAAGTTTACTACAAAAAAAGTCAGTAGTCAACTAATTTTTCATTTCTGCTATAAAAATATTATTGAAAGCGCAAACATTGCAATAACTCACAATAAAAATCATTGAAAACGCTCTTTTTATGGTATAATTAAATGGTTGATGTAAGAACGTAATGGTGATTTAATGAATCAAAAATTGAAAAAACCAATTATGAAGAAGTATTTGATCAATCTAATTATTGGTTTTGTCCTATATGGGTTAATGCTTTTATATATTTCAAGGAGCGATGCACGTGCACACGTGGACGCACTATTTGTCTCTGGATTCATTTTATTTGCTATCGGTTGGTTTGTCTTTGTTACTTACGAAGGCATCTTCGATGTCATGATTTATGGGTTTGTCTCATTTTCAAAGGCTATCGTAAATAAACGTCCAAAGAAAACCCTTGAAGAATACCTTTACGATAAAGACGAAGTTGACAGAAGCTTTTATCTTAGTTTTTGGTTGTCTGGCGCAACCTTAATGGCTTTATCGATATCATTAATGTTATTAGTCGTTTAATAATGAAAAAGTTCACCATTTCTGGCGAACTTTTTTTTATGTCTTTCTCACGCGTGTACGTGTATATATTGAGTTTTTAATAATAATGTGTTCTAGTTTGCGTTTACGACACCTTGAATATAAGTTAAATCAAATAGTTCAGCATATTCGTTAAATGCCACATCTGGATCAATACCATATTCAACGCTCTCAAATGATCCATCTGTTAGTTTTCTTGAGATAACACTTGTCGAACTATAGAATAATACATCACCTGTTGGTGTCACAAGGCCACTGACACTTGATGCGCCACCACTACTCTTGATGCCAATCACTTTTGCTATGCCTTGTTCTTGTACGGTTGATGCCATCATATTTGCAGCACTAAACGTCATCGGTGAAATCAAGACAAACCAATTGTAGTTATACTTATCGTACTCATCATAGATGGTGTATGATACGGTCGCTTTGGTTGTAGGGTTTTGAGAGTGATAATAAATTACGTCATCGGTCATATAACCAAGTGTACGCCATACTGCACCTACATTACCTCCACCATTAATGCTTAAATCTACTACCACATTAACGACACTAGGGTGTTCTTTTGCAATTAAATCTAAGTTTCGCTTAAACATATCAGGTGTTGAGACATCAAATCCTTCAATGGCAATAATCGCGGTTAACCCGTCCTCAGTTACGCGAACTGGCGGTAGACTTACTTGACCATAAAGTGCGTTTAGTTCATCCTCAATTGCCCAGTAGGCGTCATAGTAAGCTTTCATTCTTGAACCTAATTGAGCATATGACAATTGAAAACTTGTTCCTTTGTCCGCATAATAACCGGTTGTGATGTGGTAAGTATGAAGATCGTCCATACTATAGGTTAAATTAAAGATTGCTTCGTAATGTGCTAAATCATAACCCATCGTGATGTCATCCACGTAGGTACCAAAAACATCATAATACGTTTCGACACCATTTACGTCTTTTAGACCATAAAAATAATCAAATGCCAATACGATAAAATCATATGTAGCAATACGTTCTTCACGCGTCGCTGATAAGCTATTATAAGATGAATTTTTCACTGTCGATTCTACAATTGCTTCTCCATCTAAAAATTGATAGGAATCCACACCGTAAAGTTTGTCGCCATTATAATAAACGTCATAATAAACTTGCCCTACAAATAATAAATTCGCTACTTGAAGAGGCATTAAGTACTTTAATCCATCATCTTCATATGTAACTAGATCAAAACGATAATCACCTAGTGGAATTTCAAGTGCACTGCCTTCGGTGTAAATTGAATCACCAAAACTTAACCCTTGACCAAAATCGGTTGAGGTTGCTGCACCTAAAGAATCCAAGAAGTCAAAAGATTCTGAGTAAAACGTATTTGCTTCAAAATCAAGCATTGCCTCATAAACTTCTGTTTCAGATAAGACGCCTTCTTGGTAGTATTCTGTAATCATTGATACTTTGATGATATTTGGCACGGTCTCATCAATTTCCATGTATTTTACCACGTCATAGATTTGTCCATCATCTGCTGTAATCTCAACCGGATCACCTGCGACGCTTTCAATCGCGCCATCAAGTAACATTAAGAAGTCGCTAATGTCAACGTATGGTAGGAAACCATCTTGTTGGAAATATAAATCAATGTCGCCTGAGGAAACAATATATTCGTCAGAAACTGATTCAAATAAGACATTTTTCACAGTCGTAATGGAAACTTCGCTACTACCGCCTACAAGTACATCAAATGTTTTCGTATCGGTGACTTGTCCAGAGGTTGAAGTGACAGTGATACTAACCACTTGTTCACCTTGATTAATACCACCAAATAAAACGACACCCTTGTTCGTAATCACGTGAGGTTTACTCGACTCCCAAGTTAATCTTGAACCGTTTTCTCCTCTGATGGGAAATACTAAGTTTGTTTGAGTTTGACTTGGAAACTCAAGTGCAACCAAATCACCAGATACTTTTTCTTGGTCCGATAAAACCACTTCCCATTTCGCATAAAGCGTAACAGAACTATTCAATGCTGTCTTAAACTCATATTTTGTTTGATAAGTATTCTCCAGATACCAACCAGCAAATGAGAAGCCAGATTTTGTTGGGGCCGTTGGTGCTTTTGGAATTTGACCTTCACCAAAAGTAACTTCACCAACATCACTACCACCATCCACATTAAACGACACAGTATACTCGTTTAACCATTTGGCATAAAGTGTCATGTTTTGGTTAATGGCTGTTTTAAAACTAAATGCTTTTGCATCATCTAGGTCTACATACCAACCACCAAATACATAACCTTCTTTACTTGGTTTTGAAGGTTCAGTGATCGTATTACCTTTAATCACATCAACAATCGTTGTACTATCTCCATTTTGTGGATCAATCGTTACTTTTAAATTCGTGCTATTTAAACACGCACTTAAAAGAACTAAAAATAAACTCATTAGAACTAAACTACTTAGTCTAACTAATACTTGACTCTTTCTCTCCATTTTTTCAAGCTCCTTTTGAACTATTTTAAACCTCAAAGCTTAATTTGTCAAACACTTTTTTATAGATGATTATTTAATTAAAAAAACACCACTCGTTTCCAAGTGGTGTTTTACTAATCTAATTATTCAGTTTCTAATGAGTAATCCATTGCTTTGTATCTTTGATACATTGCCCAACGATGTTTAGCATCTTTAAGGTTTTGTTGTAAAAGCTCTTCCGCATGATCTGGATTAATTTGAGAAAGTTGTGAGTATCTCGATTCACTTAATAAGTAATCTTGATATTTGTCCCAGACTGGTGGCTTAGAATCGATTTGGAATGGATTCTTACCTACTTCTGCAAGTCTTGGGTCAAAACGGAACGTTGGCCAGTAACCACATTCAGTAGCAAGTTTTGATTGTGCCGCTGATTGAGTTAATCCGCCTTTGATACCGTGTTCGATACATGGTGAATACGCAAGAATTAATGATGGACCTGGGTAACTTTCTGCTTCTTTCATTGCTTTAATGACTTGTGCAGGTGATGCCCCGTGTGAAATTTGTGCAACATACACGTGTCCATAACTCATTGCGATTGCAGCTAAGTCTTTTTTCTTCGTCTTCTTACCAGAAGCGGCGAATTTAGCGATTGCTGCGGTTGGTGCTGATTTACTTGATTGACCACCAGTGTTTGAATATACTTCAGTATCAAGTACTAAAATGTTGACGTCTTCGTTGTTAGCTAGGACGTGGTCAATACCACCGTAACCGATGTCGTATGCCCAACCGTCGCCACCAAGAATCCACTGAGTGACTCTAACGAAGTATTCTTTTAATTCTAATAGTTCACGTGCGTAAGGCGCGTCAACTTTTTCTAGTTGATCAATTAGTTGAGGTGCTAATTCTTGAGTGATTTCACCATCAGCTCTATTTTCTAACCATTTAGTTGCAAGGCCTTTTAATGCTTCAGGCATGTCATTTAAATGATCAGCAAAGATGCTTTGGATTCTGTCTCTCATGGTTTCATAAGCAATTCTCATACCAAAACCAAATTCGGCATTATCTTCAAATAGTGAGTTAGCCCAAGCTGGTCCTCTACCGTTTGGTAAAGTGGTATATGGCGTTGCTGGGAAAGATCCACCATAAATTGATGTACAACCAGTTGCGTTTGCAATGACCATACGTTCACCGAATAATTGAGTAATTGCTTTGATGTATGGTGTTTCACCACAACCAGCACAAGCCCCTGAGAATTCGAATAATGGTTTGTTAAAGTTAACGTTTTTAACGTTATTTGTTCCGATATTTTTATAAGTAACTTCATTAAAGAAGTAGTCAGCAATTTGTTGTGAACCATTCGCTAATTCAGGTCCAATTGGTGTCATTGCTAATGCTTTTGTAGGTGCAGGACATACTTGAACACAAACACCACATTCTGTACAGTCAAGTGTTGAAACTTGGATGGTGTATTTGTATTTGTCTAAGTCTTTACCTTTACCTGGAATCATCTTAGAACCAGCTGGTGCTTTTGCAGCTTCTTCGTCATCAGCTAAGAATGCACGAATAACAGCATGAGGACATGCGAATACGCATTGGTTACATTGGATACAGTTTTCTTCTCTCCACTCAGGAACGAAGTTTGCAATTCCACGTTTTTCATAAGCCGCTGAGCCTTGAGTCATGTGAGCATCTTCATAACCTAAGAATGCCGATACAGGAAGTGAATCCCCTTCAATTGCGTTAATGACGTCTGCAATGTTTTTAACGAATGCTGGGCGATCGTCAGCTTTCTTTTCTTCATCTTCAAGGAAAGCCCATTCTGGTTTAACATCGATTTCAACTAAGTGGTTACCACCAGCTTCAATCCCTGCCCAGTTTAGTTTAACAACGGCTTCACCTTTTCTACCATACGCTTTTTCAGCGTATTTTTTCATCAATTCTTGTGCTCTTTCAAATGGCATTAATTGTTCATTAAGCTTAAAGAAAGCACTTTGCATGATGGTGTTAATTCTTCTACCTAAACCAATTTCATAAGCTAAATCAACGGCGTTGATGATGTACATCTTCGCATTTTTTTGAGCCAATTGACGTTTAACCTTATTTGGTAAGAACGCTTCAATTTCCTCTTTTGGAACCGTTGTATTTAGTAAGAAACGACCATTTTGTCTTAAGCCTTTAAGCATGTCATATTTCACTAAGTAAGTGTCTGTTGAACATGAGACAAAATGTGGGTTGTTAACTAAGTAAGTTGATTTAATTGGTGTTGGGCTGAAACGTAAATGCATACGAGTAACCCCACCAGCCTTCTTCGAGTCATAAGCCGCATAAGCTTGTGAGTAAAGGTTTGTGTTATCACCAATGATTTTAACGGTATTCTTAGAAGCACCTACGGTACCATCTGAACCTAAACCAAAGAATAATAATTCTCTTGTTGCTTCATCCGTTACGTCAATGTTTTCTGAGAAATCAATTGAACTATGAGTCACGTCATCGTTGATACCAACTTTGAAGTGATCTTTTTGTTCACCCGCTAGGTTTTTATAAACTGCGTTAATCATATTTGGTGTTGTATCTTTAGATGAAAGACCATAAATACCACCAAGGATAACTGGTTGTTTTTCTTTGCCGTAGAATAATGATTTAACGTCTAGGTATAATGGTTCACCCACACTACCTGGTTCAATCGTACGGTCAAGCACAGCAATGCGTTCAACCGATTTAGGGAACACATCAAAGAAATATTTTTCTGAGAATGGACGATATAAGTGAACACCTAAAATACCCACTTTTTTACCATTTCTATTTAAGTAGTCAATTGTTTGTTTTGCGGTATCAACAACAGAACCCATCGCAACGATGATGTCAGTTGCATCTTTATCCCCATAATAAACAAATGGCGCGTAATCTCTACCTGTTACCTTAGAGATTTCTTGCATATAATCATTTACGATGTCTGGAATTTGATCATAGTGAGACGCTTGTAATGTACGAGTTTGGAAATAAACGTCGTCATTTTGTGCAGAACCTCTTGTTTTAGGATTTGCCGGATTTAATGCACCTGCTCTAAACTTTTCAATTGCTTTACGATCAAGAAGACGATCAAAGACTTCATAATCTAATACCTCAATTGAGTTTACTTCGTGAGACGTTCTAAATCCATCAAAGAAATGAACGAATGGCACGCTTGATTTAATCGCAGAAAGGTGTGCAATACCCCCTAGATCCATTACTTCTTGTACAGATCCACTAGCGAGCATTGCCCAACCAGCTTGTCTTACTGCCATCACGTCTTGGTGGTCACCAAAAATTGATAGCGCTTGTGCCGCAATACTTCTTGCAGCAACATGGATTACCCCTGGTAGTAATTGCCCAGCAATTTTGTACATATTAGGTAATTTAAGTAATAAACCTTGAGACGCAGTAAATGAAGTAGTTAGTAACCCCATTTGAAGTGATCCGTGAACTGTACCAACAGCCCCTGCCTCACTTTGCATTTCAACGACTTTTACTGGCATACCAAATAAGTTTTTCTTACCTTGGGAAGCCCATAAGTCAACATTTTGTCCGATTGGAGTTGATGGGGTAATTGGATAGATCCCTGCAACTTCAGTAAAAGCATATGCGACATACGCAGACGCTTCAGCACCGTCCATTGACTTAATAACTTTCTTATCAGCCATATTTTATCCTCCTTGTGCTTATTCTTTTAGAATAACCTTGCATGTTTGATTATAACTCATTTTAGATGTGATTGCAACCTGCCATCACCCAAAAAACTCAAAAATAAGCCATATTAAAAACTTTCTAAACTTGTATCCCTAGGTATTTTAAAACGTCGGTTGGATTGGATTTAGCAGATGCCTTTCTATAAACCTTTTCAATCACACCTTCTTCATTAAGAATAAAGGTAGATCGTTTCATGCCAATGGAGATTTTTCCATATAAATTCTTTTCTCCCCAGGCACCAAAATAGGTTGAAACCTCTGTTGTTTCATCCGATAACAACACAAATGGCAGTTGGTATTTTGATATAAACGATTCATGAGATTGGCTTGAATCCGCACTAATCCCTAACAGCACAACCCCTAGATCTTCATACACTTGGTAGTGGTCTCTAAAACCACACGCTTGTGTTGTACACCCTGGTGAATCATCCTTAGGATAAAAATAAATCACTACTTTTTTCCCTAGATAGTCGTTTAGTTGATGCGTAATCCCCTTATCGTCTTTTAATTGAAAGTTTTTTACTTTCGTTCCTACTTCTAACATGAAAATTAATCCTCCTTTATTTTTTCTAACACTGATTCATAAGTCATCGTTTTATTGACCTCAAAATACGTGATTTCGTACTTAACCGTGACTTCTTTTTGCTTAAACATGTCATTAAGCCATGTTTCAACTTGATTCTTCATTTCTTTAACGATGATGCCACTTAAATTAACAAACAAAACACCAAAAACACCATTGTTAAAATACGCTTTTGTATCAAATGAAAAACGCTCATTTAATAACGTTCCAATGGGTTTGATTA